>JAEEGF010202734.1_pt1 | contig 23410 bp, 17 predicted proteins | sample 9134171 | NCBI WGS metagenome assembly JAEEGF01 (sample SAMN16246542, study PRJNA631951) | gut metagenome | biome: gut microbiome; feature: rumen; material: AP-attached | host: Bos | place: Iran: Karaj | collected 2018-10
TTTATTTCAGGATTTTGGTCATGAATTGTGATAAATTGAAACTTATTAGAACGAATACAAAATGAATATTGATATAATTTTTCACTAGGTGCTGATGATATTTTATATTGAACAGCCCCAGACCGTTGAGGAATTGTTATACATTACAATGACTGATATAACGATTATATTTATCAAATTTATAGAGAATGAGGAGGTTCATGAGATTTCTATCTTTTAGTTTGGTTATTAAAAGATTGAATACGAGTTCCTATTTGAGATTGTTGATATTTACTCTATCCTCGTAATCCGATACTTTATTGAGAATGTAAACAATGGAGTAGCTTTGATCCATTAACAATATTTGCACGAGGGTATAATTTATATGAATATAATGATGTTCAGTCAATGGCTGATAATTTTAGATACTCTTTGAGATATCTGGAAAGTGTCAGAGTTTTAAATAAATAATTTGTTGTAGAATGAAAAAAATCTGACTTTTAACTACTTTATTAGTAGCTGGTTTATTACTTACAGGATGCAATAAATCAGTAATAGAAAATCATGAGATTACTGAAAATTCAGAACAAGCATCGAGCATTCAGCAGCAGTGCGAAAATCAATTTACAAGCGAAGTTATAAGTACAAATTATGAATACAAGTGGAATGAAGAAAATTATTTTAAAGAAAATAGTATTAATTGAATAGTAACTATTGATACATGAAAAATTCCAGTATTCTGTGAATTAACTACTTGATGAATTGCAAAAATTAGAATAGAAAATCTATGAGCTGTAGTAAATAAGGAATATTCTCGTTTATGTGTAGATTTTTTAGAAAATGAATACTGAATTGAAAGGCGAGCATGAACAATACTCTATGACAACATAACATCAAAATGGTATCATCAATTTTGAGAAATTGAAAGTAGATTTTGAGAAGTCTTAAAATATTATAATTGTTATATTAATAGTGATTCAGAGATAAATGTGGAGTTTATTGATGCTAAAGATTATACTTGAGGTAAATTTGATGATTATCTATGAATAAAGATTAATTATAACACAACAGATGAAATGAATTCATATGAAGTACAAAACGAGTGAGTCAAAAGAATTATTTCATATCCACACCAAAACAATGATTGAGCTCATTGATATATTAATGAAATTAGAGGTGCAATGCCAAAATTTAAAGAAATAAGTTATGCCTGAGCCAAACAAACACAAAAAGATAAACAATATTGTAAATTGATACAGTGACCTGGAGAGCCATTTAATGAATGTTTAGAATTCATTGTAGACTTTGAAATAATTGACGAGAATGGTGTAAAAAAAGAATTTAATGATTATAAAATTATGCTGTGAAGAGTAAATGATGGAAATCTTTTTCACTTGGCTAGTTGATTTTAATTTATATTTATTATAGATATGAAAAAACTCTGACTTTGGATTATTTGAATATTGATTGTAATATATATTTGATATTGAGTTGTATTAACATCTTTTTCGGTAAATGTAACAGCTAAAGAACAATGTTATAACGAAACATTTGAATGTTATAGAAAATGTTGAACAGAAAAAAATAGAAGAAGCTGTTTATTATTTAAACAGTGATATTGGAAATGAATATTTTTATGGTGATATAGTTTTGTGGAAGCTAAGATTAAAGATATTTCCAATAATGAAGAATTTAGTGAATATTGATTATTACAGTGGCCTAATTGAACTATTACATTAGAAGATTTTAAAAAAGAATGAAATATATACAGCTGAGATGTATGGAATGAAGTATTTTATAAATGAATAGTTTGAGATACTCCAGAAAATGCGGCTGTAATGTTAGTTTTTAAACCTGATGAAATTTTATATACACCGTATGAACAAAATACTGTTTTACCAGAAAATCATGAAAATGATATATGATTTTGGACAAATTTAGAAACTTTTCGTAAAGTGACATGATTAAAAGAAGCTTCTCCTGAATATGTTGGATATTTTGATTGAATTTATATTTTTTACCCATATGCGAAATTCTATAAAATAAAAGAACAAAAAGAACCTATTATTGAAGAACCTATTGTTTCAAACCAAAAATCTACATGAGAAGAAATAGCTTATACAGATAAATATGATATAACACTAACTAAAAAATGGAGAACGGATTGAGATAAAGAAGATTGGCCATTTTATAGTTGGAATTCTACTTTCTTAACAAAAGAATTAGATAATTGATATGAATACTACTATGATATACCAAGATGATCATGAAAGAATAAACATATTATTATTGCTTTTAATTCTGATGAATATATTTGAGAATCAGACTTAGATTTAAGTAATACTGAATATATCCTAAATACATTTGAAGAACGTAATCCTTATTATCCATATTTTCTAATTCCTAAAATCTGATTTACATGAACAGTAGATTATATGCAATTATGAGAAGATTTTGAAATTGAATGTAGAGATATAGATCATTTATTAGATTTAGATAAAAGGAATTGTAATCTTTGAAAAGAAATGGATAAATCTGAATCTCCATTTTCATTAAAGGATTGAACATCAATAGAAAGATTAGATGATTCAGATTGATGTGATAAATTTAAATGATATGAAAACCGTTATATTATTAAAAATACGGATATTTGATGTTGGGTTTGAGTTAATAGTTGAACAAAGGTAAAAAGCATTTACTATAAATAAATTGAATAAACAAAGTTTACCACTGAAAAAGTGGTAAAATATTTGACAAAATTATAATATTGTATATAATATATTATAAATATTTTTATATTATGTTATATAAAAAAATGAAAACAAAAAATGAACAAACAAAAATGAAAATCTGGTGATTTAGTAAAGCCGGTAAGATTACAATTTGAATTATTGTCTGAATTATTGTAGCTTTCTTTTGTGCAGTATGAATATTTCATTCATACATCTTATATAATCAATTAAATGAATATTGAGAAGATTTTCAATGATGATATCCTAGTGATTTAGATATATATCTTACTTTACTGAAAGATCATTGAATTGCCGTAAGTGAAGATTTTTCCGATGGGTTATATAAAAAACGATATTGATGATTAATTTCTCGTTTTGTAGTTCCTGAAGATAGTAAATGAAAAAGTTGGGGTGAATTATGGTTATGATCTCAAATTGAAAATTTTCCAATAATTAACATTGATGATTCTTTTGAATCACGAGAATGAACATGAGGAAGATTTTATTTAAATATACCTTACCATACAAAACTAACTCAGGCTCGATGAGATCCTATCTATTGAGAAGAATTAGATGAACGTCATCAAAAGGTTGAAGTTTGAAAGACTATACATGAATTAAAATTAGAAGTAAGTAATGCTAGGAGTGTTGATAGTACTCTTGAACTTGCAAACAACTCTGAACATAAACATATTTGGCAAAATTCACAAAGAATAAGAATACACAGTTTTACTTATAACTTATCTAAACCTTTAGAAGAATGAGAAACTAAATGTATCATTCTTACTCCATTTGATAGAATAACAAAAGAATTAATGGATGCTCATGATGAGAATTGTGAATTCTGGCTATTATCTGAAAAACCATGATTTGATGAATCTTTACTAGAAATCACAGCAAGAAAGAACAAAGCAAGTGACGAATTACCTAATATTAAAATATCTCATATTACAGTAGATTTACCTATGTATAAATAATTAATTAGAATTATATATTAAAAGACTCTATGATTTAATAATCATAGAGTTTTTTCTTTATTATACCTATTATTCCTCAAAATAACCTATGGTTGTTTTTTGGTTAACCTTTGGTTGTTTTAGGTTGTTTTGTGTAGAAAACCAGCATAAAAACTATGTAATTTTATCAAAAAACTCAGGATTAATATTTAAATAATAAGCCTTATATCTATTATAACAAATTTTAGTTTTTTGATAGTTGATTGATTTAAATCTCTAAATATCACTCTTTCAAAAGAACCATAATCACACAATGTAGAATAAATAGATTTTTATTTATTTTTCTCGTTCAAAAATCTCTTTATCCATCATGTTAGAAAATGAGGGAAAGTAAAAATTTGACCATTGAATCAAATATTTTGATTACATAATTTTATTCAATATTTAATTGAAGGATAATTACTGGATTCTATCAGCTTTTTTAGTGATGGCGTAGCAGAATTTCATGCTTTCACTTCAACAGGGACTAAACTTTCAGAATCTCTTACAAAGAAATCCATTTCAATAGAACTTCTTGGATTTCTATAAAAATATAATTGATATCATTGTTTTCCTAATAATTCTCCAATGATATTTTCATAAATAGCTCATTTATAAGTATTGAAGTTTTTATTATCTCTTAAATCTTGTTGCACTTCATCATCTAAACTTCCTATTAATAATCCTGTATCTGAAAAATATAACCTATAATTATTTGGTTCATAATTCCCCTTTAATGGTAATTCTAAATTATGTAATCAATAAGATATATTAATGATTCATGCATTAATTAACCAATCAATAGTTCAAACAAAGTCTCTATTTCTTGCTCAATTTCATATTTTAATAATCTGAAATTTTTTATTATCATTTCATAGGAATACAGGAATTTCCCTATATATTTTCAATATCTTCGTTTTATCTAATCAAACAGCATATTTTGTAATGTCTTCCTCATAATCTAAAATAATCTGTTTTTGCATAGATAAAATACCACTATAATTTTTATTTGTTACAAATTGGTATATTATAGCAGGCATTCATCATAAAACCATAAATTCTTTGAAACACTCCGAAAAAACATTAAACGCTGTCTGAGAAAGTGGTTGTATGTTCAACATATGTTGATATAAATCCTCAATTTGATCCTGTGTATATCATTTTGCCCATAAAAATTCTTCAAAATCCATAGACTTCATCTCATAATCAATTTTATTTCATACACTATTAGATTCTATTTTCTCATAATTAATTCACATCAATGATCACGAACAAATAACATCATATCTTCAATCTTCTCTAAATGATTTTAAAGATGTTGCTACATTTGGACATTCTTGCATTTCATCAAAAAACAATAGGGTTTCTCCTGGTATAAATTTCAAATTAGTATCATGAATTGAAATTGCTTGGATTATTGCATCTACTCTATATCATTGTTCAAAAATATCCTTGTATTGTTTATCAAATGCAAAATTTATCTCTATAAAATTTTTATAATTTTCTTTTCAAAATCTTCTAATTGAAGAAGTTTTTCAAATTTGTCTTGCTCATTTGATAATAAGGGGCATTTTATTTGGATCATTTTTCCACTGAATCAAATAATCATCTATTTTTCTTTTTAAAAGATTCATTATTTAATGATTTATAAGGTTAAAAGCCCGACTAACACATTTTTGTATTTTACTTTTACACATTTTTCAATATAAATCAACCTATTTTTTACACATTTTTCAATATATTTTTATATCAATTTTACACATTTTTCAGATTTCTATTTTGAATATATTACAAAAGTATCAAATTTTGTCGGAAAACTATCATTATGATTTGAAAAACAAAAGTTAATAACTAACAAAAACTTGAATAGGTTTTCAGACACTTAATTAAATATTTCATCATATATTTCTTGTATCCCCCCAGGGGTTTTGTTGGGGTTATTGTTTCTATCGTTTGGGGTTTTTTATCTCTAAAGCATCGTTATTTTCTACATATTCATCCTCAAAATAAGTCAGAGTTTTCTACAAAATCATTATCTTCTTTAATTACAAAATAGTATCATTTTTATAAAAATTATCCAAGATATGAAGAATTGATTTTTTCGCAAATTCTTTTCATTTTATTATTTTACTATCAACCAATTCTTTCAAATTTCCTTCCTTTGTTTGATGTTTTTCATCTTCATAATAAATATGTATTTCATCATAATATTTTTCAAAAAGCTCATCTATGCCTCATTTTAAATTTAATTCATTATATATAATTTTATATACATCATTTAGAGATTTAAAAGTATTTCTAAATTCAGATTTTTGTTCATAACCGAAATTATATACCAAACTATTACATATTAATAAAAATTTATACTTCCTATTTTTAATATAAGTTTTTATAAATTCTCTTATTTCACTCTCTCTATTTACTTTTTCTTCATAAAATATGGCATAGATAACCGTCTCTATTATGTTTAATATTTCGGAAATCTCGTCTCAGTTACACTTAACAAGTGTAAAGAAATCTGAAATATATTTCACTAAATTATTATTTACTCCTTTCATCTCATTTTTAAATTCATTATGCTCAAATACCCTAGCACATGTACTTAATTCTGTATTTATTAAATTAAAATCTGTATTATCACGATAATAATATAAAAGAATCGTTTTAAATATATTTTCCAAAATGAAACTATTTTTCTCTTCATATCTATAAACTCAGTATCTAATAAGTCTTAAATAAAAATAAATAAAGAAAAATCTCAATTTTGTTCATTTTTGAAATTGCTCATCACAAAATCTAATTAATCCAGCTATTCAATCAATGATTATAGTGGATTCTTTTTCCTTTCACTGCTTTCAATTTCAATACTCATCAAATATTTCAGATTTAACGTCTCTAATGAACATATGGAAAAATGTTAATACTGTTATTATGAATCATGTATCAGAATTATTTATTTCTTTCCATGGGTGATTTTTTAAATCTAATATATATCTTTTAAAAATTTCTATGGAATTTTCAAAAAATTTAATCTTTTCTTCTATTTCATAACCTCTATTATTCAATAGTATATTATGAATTTCCGTAAAATGATTTCTTGTCAAAAAAGTATTTCACATTCTTGATAAGAATAGGATTTTTTCAATATTTTCAATATTTCCAATTTTAAGCAAATCTTGAATACATAAACTATTAGTTACATCTACTTCAAATGCATCAATAACAATTTTCAGCCATGGTTCTACAACCTTTGATATTATCGCTCTGACTACCTCATAATTTGTTTGAAGTAATTTCATAATATTATTTTTTGCATGTACATCATCATCTTCATCGAAATAATCCAATCTATACCTAAAACGATAATTTTTATTAATTATTTCACCTATTTTATCCTCTATATATTTACTTTTTTTATCGTTCTGATTTATACCACCCCAAAAAATTTCCTCATATAACAAATCCAAATTATTCATTAAAAAATAATTCTTTTCATTTATTGAATTAATGTAGATATAGTCAAAAACATATTCATAATTACTCTTAAATCTAGAATTTATATAAAACGATATTTCTTTTTTTGCAAGAACATCCTTGTATATATTTTTATTAAGTTTCAAAGCTACATCATCTATATTCATATTTAAGGAACGTTCCATATTATCAAATGTATTAATCACATTCCTTATAACAATAGGCTGATTTAGTTCTTCTAATTCAGCCTGTAAATTATTACATTTTTTAATAAGTTCTTCCTTTAAATATTTAAAATTATTAAAACCATTTAATTGGTTTAAAATATAACTTTTCATATCATTGATACTTTCTCTGTATACATCATACCTTGTATTTGGAAATTTATTATAATATTGATAAAAATTCATAAAAGGCTTTTCTTCTTCGTTATCTCATATACGGAAACTTGCCAACTGTTTAGAATCAGCCGCATATAAACAAATTATATTATCTTGTACTTCCTTATTTTTTCTTTGAAGTTCTATTAGCATCTTTATTATATTTAAAACCTTTCAAATATTTATAAGGTCATTTTTATCTACCCTATCAATTTCATCAATTGTAATCAATATTACAAAATCTTTATATGTCGTTGATAATGATATATCTATCTTTTTTATAATATCATCTACACTTAATAAATCCTTATTAATAACACCAGAAATAGACTTTAATAAATTATTTCACGAACTGTTTAATAATTTCAATAATGTATTAATATATGATTTTAATGATGAATCATATTTTTCTTTCATTAAAGAATCTATAAAATTTTCAAAAAAATTCTGATATATATTTTTTGTTGATTGAAAATTCCATGGATTGAATTGTATATGTATTAAAGTTCTTCAATTTAAATAATCATTATCTTCATTTTTAAGTTCATTTAAAATATATTTTATAAATGTAGTTTTTCAGGATCACCAATATCATGTTATAAAATTCATTCCAGATTGTAAAATTCAATCCTTCATTAAATAATAGTTTATATAATCTCTTACTTTATTCGTAAAATTTAACTTGTCATTATTCTGAAAAACTGTGTTATCTCTATTAGTCATCTTTACATTCAGGTAATAAAAAAATTAATAAGAAAAGCCATAATAGGTAAATTAACACAAAAATCACAAAGAAACTCCATAATAAATCAATATTATCACATATACATCTTAAATTTCATGGTTCTCGTAAAAAAACAGGTTTGCAGATACATTTACTCCCATTTATCCGATAAGAGTTAACAAATACTAACGATATCAAAAGAGATACAAATCAGACTATCAACATATCAGACAAAAAAACACTAATTTGACTTTTTAAATACTTTATTCTTTTCCAAAAAATACATACTAAAATTATAAAAATCAATAATCAACAAACTATTTTAAATAAATTAGGTTCAAATATTGAATTTTTTAATTTCAATCAAATCACGAAACTTATAACAACCGCAATAAGAAGCGATAACATCCCATCTTTTGTCATTATAAGTTGTTTATTTGATTTTTCCGATTTTCTCAACAATCATTCTTTAGATATATCTTTTTCTTTTCCCATCTTTTTAATTAAAATTAAAATCATTTTAGTTAATAGCAATAATAATTTTTAATACAATATATTTTTATATTTCAAATGCTTTAGAATCATTCTATATCCGCTGCTTCATTAAATGACATAATAGGTACATTATCACTAACTAACATTCATCTTTCCTTTTCATCTTCTACATATTCATCCTTAAAATAAGTCAGAGTTTTTTCTACAAAATCCTTATCTTCTCATTTATCTTCTTTATCTAATTTCCATCATCTAAATATTCCATAAGTACTGAAGAAATGATACTTTCTGTTATGTTGTAATTCTATAAGATCTACTAAATGAGGGACATCTAATGTAGAAAACTTTACTGCATATTTGAATACTTCTCAGATTCAATTCCTATCAAAGTATCATGAATCTACTCTAATCTTTCTCATAGAAATCTGATAACTATCTCATGTTACATCATACCATTCTTTTTGTAATTCTTTATTTAGATGAGTTTCTTTTCATCATGGATATTCTACTACTATTGGTAATTCATAATCACTACATGCTAAAATATGAATATGAGGATGCCATCAATTCCTTTCATTATATGTTACTTCTATAGAGCTTATAATTCAATCAAAGTAATTCATAAAACTTTTAGTTTTTTGTGATGCTCTTTTTCAGTTTCTATATCTTTTTCATAGTTTTTCTTTTGCACTGCATAATTTATTTAAAACAGTTTTTAAACTCTGATTTCTATTATGTTTTACTGTTAAAGTAATATGATATCGATGTTTATTGTATAATTGATATTGTTTTATTCATTGTTCAAATCTTTGAATCATTCTAATACTTCTTCTGGTAGAACATGCTAAACAGAATTTATCGTATTTGCAGAAGTTAGCTTTATATAATTTTTGCTCTCAGTTAAGATAATCACGAAACATTAAAACATTACAACAATCCTTAATCCTATTTGTTTTAAATACGGATCATAAAAGATGAGGTTTATGCAGTTGCATATATTCAACAACCTCTTTCTTCTTTTGTTGGCTTTTTTCCATCCTAGCCAAAGTTCTTTCTAATAATGATTTATTTTGCATTTTGTGATATTTAGATGGTAAAATGTTTTGAGCGTCTTAGTCATTGTTTTTCAAGGCAGTGCTGAAGATGATGATGCTGTTAATGTTGTTTTTGATGATGTATCATTATCTAAACCTATAAATAATAACCTCATGATGATGTGTTATGACATAAAGATATTCTAATATGAGCTATTTATTCTTCATACATTAAATGTTATATCCTGCTGTACCTATATAGATAAAAAATTAGACTACTTTGGAGAAGTGTCTAATCCATATAGCATTTTCTGTGTCTTTGTGAGATTCTTATCTACATCAAAATCTGGATCTATTTCTGTTACATAAAATTTCACAATTTTCTTAATATATGAAAATTCTATCTCATTATTGAGGATATCTAATATCGTGTTCGAAGTTTCTAAGAAGGCCCCTGTTTTTTTATAATAATTCATTTATTACTTTTTGCATTTTAAGTATCTTTCTCTGATATGGATATACTTTCGTATCACAACCTAGAAATGATGCAATTAGATATAAGTGCAATCTCGAACTAAATACTTTTTCGGCTCATTTTAATACTTTCACAAAATTCTCAAAATCTGATTCCCAATCTAATAACGCAAAATCCACATTTTCTCATAAAGATTTTTCCAAACGTTGAGAGTATTGTAAATCCTGATAATAAATATTATTTCCCTTAGCTATTGGCACATAATAAATACGATAACCTCTTTGAGAATAAGATTTAATATCTTGAACGAACTCATCAAAAAACTTCTCCGCATTTTTATTTAAGTTCACAACAACATATGGCTTTTCTATCTTTTTTTCATTACTCAAAAAAACTTTATCCCACTCATAAGCAAAATAACTCGTATCCATAAAAAATTCACAATTCTGAATATGTGTAGCTATTTCATCAACTGCATCAAAATCTCTCAAATAACACGCTGTAGTATATTCTAACAACGATAGTAATTGCCTTTTCTTTTCAGAATTCTTAGGAATCTGAACTCATCACATTATATATAAATCTGATTTATTTCTTTCTTTAAATAAATTTTCAAGTTTCTTTTTCCATAAAAATGGTCGAATACTCATCTTCCAATATCGATATGCTCATGGATTTTCCTCGGTTAATATTTCTCATCATCAAAGTATTATTGTATCTGCTCATAAAAATCTAGTAAATCATTTCAGTCAATACATAAAAATATACTTAAACAATGAACGAATTCATTTAGGCAATTCAGGAATAAATGAGACTTTTCTTACATCAATAAACTGCACAAAAAAACCACGTAACCATTCGGGATCATAACAAACTATTGTTACTTTTTTATTTTGCTGTAAAAGTAACTTCACAGTTCAAAGTAAAATCAACTCATCTCACAAATTTCTATATCATCGATTTCAAACAATCAATATATCCTTACCTTTCACCTCCAATTTAGAATTTATTACATATTTTGAATTCATTGAAAATCTTTAAAAAACACAATAAAAAAACCAACTACAACATAAATTTTTATCAAAAATTTTCAATATAAAAAGGCAGATTTCTCTGCCTTAATATATTAATTTTAACTATACTAATAATAAATATATCAAATGATTCATCCACGCGATGTAGATTCAATTCTCTGTGTTACCACAAACTTTCCTGCATAGTTCATATCTTCTACTAACATCTTTGAACTATCACCATTATAAGGATATTGTCTTACTATTCATACATGACCCGCAGATGAACGTATTCTACTATAAACTATTATTGAACCAGCACGAGGAGTTTTAGACACTGTATACCCAGCTGCCTTAGCTGCACTATACCAACTTGAAGCATTTCATCCAAAAGGCCTATCTTGTGTTCAATTTGATGTATACTTAAATATTGAAGGAACTTGAGTCGCCACATACCAAGTACAATATCCACGATAAAATCCATTATTTATATTGGCATTATATGTCCATTTCTTCACAATTTTACTTGAACTTGATGTACTTCACGCTGATGTTGTATTTCATCATCCATTTGAAGCATTTGAACCAACTGAAGTTTTTGTTGTAGCTCTGCCTGTAGTTTTCGTTGTTGTTTTAGGTTTAACAACAGGAATACTTAAATCTGGTTGAGCTTTATCAATAAATCACGGAATATTATTAGCTTTCTCTTCTGAAAGATTAATAAATATTTCTTGCCCTTCATAAAGAATTTCACTATCATCTGTAATATAATTCAGAGTCATCAAATCTTTCAAGTCCAGTCAATATTTATTCGCAAACACTTTAATGTTCTGATTTTCCCTAACTTTATAAAGAATTCCATCCTCCTCATTAGTCACCACAATCTTTTGTCATGGTTTTATAGAACTAATTCCATTTATCTTTTTAAGATTGGAAACCGTCGTTCAGAATTCCGTAGCAATAGATTCGAAAGTATCTCATTCTTGAACTATGTATTGAACCACCGCCAAATCTGTGGTCTCATCCATAGAAATACTCATCGCATCTAAATTAATTGCCACATCCTTTGATCAATCTGAGACAAAGGTAGGATTTACATACTGCAAATCTGCAGGAGAGCAGCATCTATCTGCCACTGAAACAAGGACACCGAATACGAGCAAACAAGCAATCGTTAAGAAGATTCTAATTTTGCTCACTTTATGAGTTCTAGTCATATAATTAAATAACATAAATGGCGGAGGGGGTGGGATTCGAACCCACGAACCGAATAGTCGGTTAACAGTTTTCAAGACTGCCGCGTTCAACCGCTCTGCCACCCCTCCACAAGATGAATTTTACCCATACAATGATGGCTTTCTCAATCCACTGCGGCTGAACTTTACTGCAGATATAATTATATAGATTTTAGATTGATTTTCAAGTCTGATATGATTATACTGTACACAATTATAGCACAATAATATTTACTTATATTCATAATAATGTATAACAACATAGAACAAATAAAAGTATTTTATCCGCTTCAAACCTGAGAAACCAATAAGATTTTAAGAAAAAAATCTGAGATGGTTGACATTTTTGATGAAGAAATTAAAGAATTCTCAGAAATCATATTAGATTTAATGTACGCTTACGATTGAGTTGGATTAGCGGCTCCTCAAATATGAAAAAATACTCGCATTATAGCTACTACTCAATGGAAAGAAACCAAAAAATGACACAAAATCAATAAAAAGATTATATGAGAAACTGCTATGATAAATCCAGAAATCATTGAACATTCCGAAGAAAAAAGGAAATGAGAAGAAGCTTGTTTATCCGTACCTGGATTGTGCGGAGATGTGGAAAGATGGATTCGAATCGTAGTAAAATATCAAGACAAAAAATGAAAAACTCACGTACAGAAATATACCTGATTTAGTGCCATAGTTGTCCAACACGAAATAGATCATTTAGACTGAATTCTTTTCACAGACAAAGTTATTGGAAAAACCAGAAAAATAGACGGCAACTCCGAATATTAAACACATTTTAGCTGTTTTTGTGATTTTCATAATATTGTTTAGCAGCAGACTCTTGAGCTTTTTTCTTGTTTACTCATGTTCATTCTGCAACCTTTTCATTATTTATGAATAATTCTGATTTGTACAATAAAACATTACCTTTTTTATCAACTTCTATTTCTATTTCGTGATATTCAGGGATTTGTTTAACATTTCTTTGTGCCAATTCCTGCGCTAATGTTTTATATGATTTAACTGGATGTGTACAAATATTATCCATAAATGGATAAAGATATTTTTCTACAAATTTAAGCACTTCATTCGGTCAAAAATCAATATACAAATATCATAATAATGCCTCAAATGCATCTCAAAGAATCGTTTCTTTCTCACGTCAATTATTATTTTCTTCTCATTTTGATATAAACAATTGTTTATTTAATCAAATTTTTTTTGCAGCTTCTGCTAAGGTTTCTTCACGGACAAGAGCTATTTTATAGAGTGTCATCGTAGACTCTGTCATTTCTGGATGTTTAACAAAAAGCAGTTTCGCTACACACGCTCACAAAATAGAATCTCATAGAAACTCTAACCTTTCATTATGTGAAGTAATAACTTTAAAATCTGCAGCATAAGATTTATGCATAAATGCTACCAAAAAAAGATCCACATTTTCAATTTTACTTTCATCTATTCACAATCATTTTACGTATTCACGCAAAACCTTTTCCTTACAGCGAACTTCTTCTGGCACCAACAATTCCATGTAAAATAAATTTTATAAATATAAACATCTCCTACATTTTTTATTTTTATTCTTCCTCATTTTCTATTTTTTCATCAACCTTTTCTTCCTCTTTTTGTAAAGGAGGAATAGGAACTATATCTAACTTATAACTAAAGTTCTCTTGAGCTAATCATGGAAAATACTCATTTCATAAAACAAAATCATTTCACAAAGTAACAGTTATATAAGCTCTATCTGTCCAATATTCTACAAAGTTTCATTCAGAATCATATTCTTCTTGAACACTTCACGTATCTATCCTAATATCTTGTATTGGGAAAAATGTTTGAATTGCATCAATAGTTCCACTAAAATCTCATACCATATTAATCGTAATATAACTATTTTCTACTGGACTCTCTCCGTTTGCCACATTCGTTACATTTAATCAATATTTTATCATTTTTACTCATAATTTTGTAGCAATTCACGCTCTTCATAATCAATATGAATTTAACACTGAAGGATCTATAGCATTTACTACTTCAACACTAGCTCATTCTGTAAGAAATTTACGATGTGTAAGAAGAAACGTAACAAATGTTTTCATCTCATCATAATAGCTCACATTTCTACTACTTGCCCCATCTGGAAGCAACACAGACATTCATCAAAATTGTACCATTGGTGGATTATACAAAAAACATCATGGAACCATTCTACTTATATCTCTATCTCAACATGTAGAAGTATACCCAAAAGAGGAAAATTCTTTAATGTCTGGCAAAAATTGAACTGTTCGAAGCATTTCTTGAGCTGTAATGTTTGTTTCAACGTATTTCTTATACTGATCATATAGTTGAGTCGCCGTTGAAACACTCAAACCTGATTCAAGCATTTTATCCTTAATCGCTATAATTAATTTTTGTTGACGTTTAGCACGATCAAAATCTGAAGTAGTATGGCGAGATCTAGCATATTTTAATGCTGTTGCTCCATCCAAATGTTGCTCTCACGCTTCTATATAAAAAGGACTATAATTTATCATATTATCTGCTGGATATTGTGGATCATTAATTGTTTTGTCCACATATACATCAACTCATCACAAAGAATCTACTATTTCCTTAAATGTTTGAAAATCAATAGTTGCATAATACGGAATATCTAATCATAAAATTTCTCACACTTTTCAAGCAAATCACAAAGCAGACTCTTCTGTTGATTGTGTCCTACTATAATACTGCTGAAAAATAGCATTAATCCTTCCATATGTATTAGTTACAGGACTTTTTACATACAAATCACGTGGAATTGAAAATAATGTAACATTATTTTCATCTGGATTCCAAGATGCAACCATTATTGAATCTGTAAGGAATCATCACTGATGACCAACTCCTCCATATCATAGCAACAACACATTTACACTATTATATTGATCTCTTTTCATTGGGGTTCAAACAGTTTTTGATACAGATGAAAGTATTGTTTTTTTAATATTACTAAAAAATCACTTAAATCACGATATAGCTCAAACAGATAAACAAAATATTGCTACGATTCAAATCAAAATAAAAAAAATTTTTAAAACTTTATTCCCCGCCTTAGATTTTCTCTTTCTAGGCGTAAATCACTTTTTTTCTCAAAGATTTGAAGATGTAAACGATTTTTTGCTAGACATAACACATTCAAAAAATAATTAAAATTCTAATTTATAATGAAGCCAACAATTCACTCCATAAAATAACATTACCCGTAATTTCAGGAATTTTCTCATTTCATTCTCACGATTTTTTTATAATATTTCAATCCAATTTTCAAGAAATTTTCTGTCCTGCTACAATTTCAAGAGGTTCCAGAATAAAGTTTGCCGAAAAACTTACCACATCCGCATATTTAACTTTTCATTGAAAATGAATCACCCTTTGCTGTAAATTTGAAGATTCAAACTCTATTAAGTATTCAAATTTTTCATCCTCATCCAATATAAATCTAAATTGCTTATCTATATCTTCAAAATCTAATGTATCTTCATTATATTCCTTTATATTATACAAACAAACCTCCAATCATTCTTTAGAGACACTAAAAAACAAATCAAACGATGACTCTTTTCATTGAAATGATCATGTAAATAATTTTTGAATAGATCAATCAACCAATTCAAAATATGACAAATCTTGACTAATAAGAGAAATCTCATTTGTTGATATTCATAAATCAATATAAGAATTTATCAAATCAAGCATTTCAACTGTACTTCACAAAAAATTAGAATCTGATTGAATATCTTCGGTTTTTAAAATATTTTTTAACGTTCATATAAAATATGGAAGTTTTGTATCTAACTTTTCATCCAAAGAAATAATTCATCAGCTATGAATTTCAAGATCAACTCGACTACCAATAATCAAATCTCACAATAAAGTATACATCTTAGCCACCATATTTCACTCTCACATAAAAACATTCAAATTATGTAGATTTGCATAAACTTCATTATTTTTATACAAAAGGCCAACACTTCACGATAAATCAAAAGGGGGCGTCTTACTTATTATATCTTCCGCTTCTATCTTAAACTCAACATCTGAATATTCTAAATCATTAGATTTCACAATTTTATTCCAAGAATATTTCACTCCTCATTGAACCGATGAGCTTTCATCAAACTTAGCAGAAATTTTTAAATCAGAAGTAAACGGTTTATTTTTTGTTATAGAAAGTATATTATAAGAAAGAAAATCTTCCAAATTTTTAATATATTGCGTCTCGTCCAATTGTTTATTAAAACTATCATCTATGGAAACTCAATTTCTAGAAAACCAATCTTGAGGATCTATCCTTGTAATCTCTTTATCTGAATTTGAACACCCTGCTAAAAACAATACAAAAGAAAAGACTGCAACCAAAATTTTTTTCATTTGTACAAATGAATATAATAAATTTTTATCACCAATACTTGTAATAAAATATATTCAAAAATCAAAGGAAAAAGAAAAAAACCCGAATCTAACTTCAGGTTTTCTCGTACGGAATTGTTTTATCCTTTTAGGATATACTCTTGGTTCATGAGACAGAAACACTTTAAGGCACCTATCGGATTCGAACCGATGAACCAAGGTTTTGCAGACCCGTACAATAGACCACTCTGTCAAGGTGCCATTGCTGTGGGCAAATGCATATTATTGAATAGAAATTCAAAATCAAGAACAATTAATTTCTTGGGCTTCATCACCATTCTACTACCGTAAATCCTTTTCTTTCTAGTATGTTTAATTCTTATTTTGGAATATCTATTGGTTCATGAATCGTTTTCCAACACATCATTACCATGATTAGTATACCATGTTCCAATATGATATTTAATGGCATATTCTCATCTTATTCTCCTTTTATCTCAAATCCAATCAGATTATATTCATTATTCTTCATTTGAACTTTCTGAATTTTCAGAACCATCTAAACTAGAATCTGAGTTGTCAGGCAAATCATTTTCATCTATCCCTAATCATAATCTTGCTCTTGTTTCAGCATCAACAAACTCTCTTCTTCTTCAGTATTTTTTAGCTGAATATTCTTTTAAAATTGGAACTATTTTTTTATTTTGATAATCTTTTGTATAAATCGAATTCATACTAAATACACGTGTCGTAGCGTTATCAATATTAAGTTTGATATATGATTTATAGTTTGCGATTCACACAATATCTTGCCCAGAAAGAACTGGAGCGTATTCTTTTTCCAAAAATTCGGCATCCGGCGCACCAACTTTAAATGACATCATCGTACCAACGTTACCAAATACAGCCGCTTTCACATCGGACTTTCATCATCATGAATCTCCAAGTCATTTTGGTGGATCTAGCTGTGCAATATACTGGTGTGCCATAATTAACCCCAGCCTATATTTTCTAGCCTCTGATAAAATATCTGCAAATGTTCACGATACAAAGTTTTGGAATTCATCGACATATAAATAAAAATCTTTTCTATCTTTCTCTGGGATTGCCGCTCTAGCCATTGCAGCATTATAAACCTTTGATACTATAATCATACCAAGAAGCTGAGCATTCATTTCTCAAATTTTACCTTTTGAAAGATTAATAATTAAAATCTTTTGATTGTTCATAATATCATCAAATTGAAATGCCGATTTTGTCTGTCATATAATATTTCTAATAAGTCTATTTGTATTAAACGATACGAATTTAGAAGAGAAATATGGAATAATCTCTTGTTTTTCTCTATCTCACATCGCATTATAAGTCTTTTCCCACCAGTTTCTAACAACAGCGTTCGTTACTTTTTTCAATTTAAATTCACGAAAACCATCATCTGTAAATAACCTCGTCACATCAAGTAATGTTGGTCTATCCTCAAAATCTTCAAGCAAAGTTAAACTACCATATTTAAAATATTCCTGAATTCTTGGCCCAAAAATTTCGGGTCCAAACATCTTCAAAAAAATTTCTGTAGCATCATTCACCGTCCTATCTGCTTGATCAAGATTGTCAATTTCATAAAGATTAAGTCACATAGGCCTTTCTTCATCTCATGCTTCAAAATATACCACATCTTTTGCTCTTTCTTTTGGAATATAAGCAAGCATATCTTCAGCTAAATCTCCATGCGGATCAATAAGACAAATTCCATCTCAATTCCAAATATCTTGCCTAGCAATAGTTTGTAAAAAAACTGATTTTCATGTACCTGATTTTCATATAGCATAATGATGTCTTGTCCTATCATCACGTTTTATATACACTGGAGAATAAACATTTCTATAAATATTTACTCAGAGTAAAACTCATCATTTATAAGTTTTATATCATTTTATGACTTTTTCTTTTTTTATACTCAAAAATATTTCTCAATCTTTTTCTATAATTCCATTTTTTTCTTTTTCTTCAGGTAAACATTCAGAAATTGGCTTTATTATTTCTTCTTCTTTTTCAAACTTAACATATAACATTCAATCCTTTTCTATTATATTATTTTTAATCATCTCTTCTTCTGTACACTCCGATATTGGTTTTGTTATTTTTTCTTCGTCCTTTTCTTCAACTACAAAATATATTCCATCTTTTTCAACTATTTTATCCCCTACACACTCCGATATTGGTTTCAATTCCTCAGTCTTATTAATAATTTTCACAAAGAGTTCATTGTTTTTCACATAAATATTATGCTGTTTTTTCTCTTTTACACTACAATCTGAAAGTAATTTCAAATCTTCAACTTGATCCGTTCTTGTTCAAACCGCTCGGTGATGAGGATATTCATCAAGAATTGCTGATAAATTTCATTTTTTATATTTTTCTGCCAAAACTCACGATATTATACGACCATTCCACCCATCATTATCAAACATTGGCAAATTACTAGGTGGAGCTATAACTTTATACTGCATCCATTCTATAACTGGTGAACGATTATATAATCCATCTGGAAAATGAAACAAAGAAGATAGTTCATTTGTTGAAAAATATGAATACTTAGAAAAAAATCACGTTAAATACATCGACACACCAACAGACCATAACGGTACATAAAAAAATCAAAACATATCATGTTTTGTATTTGAACATTCAAGAGCATTACTATACTCATCACTATATACGTTATAAGCACTTTCCAAGTTATTAATAATTTCTTTTGGTCTCCCTTTAACATTACTAGATGCTATAATCGATACGGTCGAACGAAAAGTTGGATTTGCGGCTTCCTCTCACATTGCATTCCTACTATCCTCTTTCGCTTTTACCATACGAACCATTGTTACATCTTTTTCTTCTTTTTTATTTGATACTAAGGTATTTTGAGGTCACAATACAGCAAACTTTATCCATTTGAATGGATTTATTAAATTTTTCCAACTCCATCGCCTCCTTTCATAAAGATCTAAATTTTTATACAACCTATCCGAAGCAATTTGCCTACGTACGTTAAATTCTGATTTTTCAGGTTTTACAACAAAAACAATGTTCACTGTATCTTCTGCACTCACTTTACCCATAGAATCAATAATATTATTTATCGGATCATCTGGAATGTTTTTATAAAGCTTAATCGTATAAAGAGGATCTTTTTTTGTTTCAAGAACTTGAACATCAGAATATTTTTTCTTAAAAAACTTTGGTCTTGAGACTTTTTCAATAGATGCTGCCGAATATTGGGATGCTATCGCACTTTCAACCATTTCTTGATATTCCGGATATGTTCATATCAAACAAGAAAGCTGCCCATTTTCATACTGATAAATAAAAATTAATTTATGTTTTCAGAAAAAAATTTGCATTAACTTTTCATTAGTACTAATTCAGCTCATTTTATGCAAATTTCACAGAACCTGAGACATCCTACCAATCTTTTCTTTCATATCTTTTGCAATTTCTTTTTCTTGTTCACGATCAGATTTTCCATCTCATCTAGGTAAAAGCACTTTCAGAAATACCAATCTGTGAGAATTACAAAATCAATAAAGATACCTTAAAAACACTTTCATTGTTCTTATAAAAATTCAGAAAAAAATTATCAGAAAAAACCATACAAGTATATACTTTCAAATAAACAATAAAGATTGTCATATTTCTGGCAAATTTTCATGATCAAAATCAGATAAATTTTGTATTGTTGCCATAAATTTATTACCAACTTCTTCTTGAATTGGTTTTTCTTGGATTAATTTTTCTTCCATAACTTTAATTGCTCACTCCTTTTCTGTTTGTTTCCAATTTTCTAAAGAATTTTTTACTTCAATAAAACTATTTCAATAATATGAATAACATTCAGCTTTATTTTTTCATCGTGAATTTAATGTAAGCTTAGAAACATCATTAATTTGAGAAAAATCAGATACAAAATGATCATGAAGTAATTTTACACAATCTTCTCTACTAATTCACATTTACATAAATTCTATATAAATCACAAACAAATTATAATCCAACAAACAAAAAAAGTCAAAAAAAATCAGACTTTTTTACTTAAAAAATTTTTTTATATTTTTATGACTTGACTTTTTTTATTGTTTACTTATTCTAACTCCTACAAAAAAATTAAATAAAATATTAATACCCAACTCAAAACAAAAATTTTTAATTTATGAAACAGTATTTATCATTACTTAAAGCCATCTTGGATAATGGCGTAAAAACTGATGATCGCACTGGTACTGGCACCTACACACTACCTGGATACCATTACACGTGCGAAATGCACCAAGATGAAGAAGGAATAATTCACAATTTTCCTCTTCTGACTACAAAACATATGAGTCTCAAATCTGTTTTTGAAGAACTTATTTGGAAACTTAGAGGAGACACAAACATCCGTTTTCTCATAGAACACAACAACCACATTTGGACAGAATGGCCGTTCAAATACTGGTTACAACAGACTGGCCAAACAAAACTGCTTAACAACATGTGGAAAGATAATGAGAAATCTGACTACACAGACTGGTGGAAAAGAAGGATCAAACAATTTGAGGAAAGAATCCTATCAAATGATAGTTTCCGTGAAAAGTGGGGCGATTTAGGTCTGACATATGGACATCAATTCCGTCGCTTTGGAGAAGTTAAATTTGATGATTTAGATGCAAAAATGAAAGAAACTCTTTATGGAATGGGTAGACCTTTAAAATATCCGTTCATCAAGGGAAAAGACCAACTCATGGATGCTATTAATTTAATCATTAATAATCCAGAAAGTCGTAGAATTATCATTTCTCTTTGGAATCCTCAAGATGTAGAAAAAACTCTTCTACCACCGTGCCCGTGCCTCTATCAGTTCTTTGCGAACGAACCGGGTATGCTTCACTTGAACCTCTATCAGCGTAGCTGTGACACTTTCCTGGGTGTGCCATACAATACAGCTCAGGATGCTCTATTCTTGTGTATGATGGCTCATGTAACTGGACGTAAGCCTGGACGTTTCAATCACTTCTTTGGTGATGCTCACATCTATCTGAATCTTGTCAATCAGGTGAAGGAACAGTTGACTCGTACGCCACATCCGCTTCCATCGATTCGATTAAATCCTGATGTGAAAAATATTTTGGACTTCACTTGGGATGATATCGAGCTCATAAGCTATGAACATGACGCTGGAATTAAGGGAGCTGTTTCCATTTGATGTAAAATTTACTTTTAGAAAAAACCGTGGGAAGCTTTCTTCCTGCGGCTTTTTTATTTCACGAATTTTTATGCAACAGTTAGTCAGAATTTTATATTTCCATTTTCACTTTCAAATGTATCTGAACGTGTATCTGAGTCAGTACTACCTTCAGAAATATCAATAATCAATGCTTCTTCTTTTAGAAATTCTGAAAATTCTTTAACAATATTTTTCATGTTTTCACTATCTGATTGGTAATGCATATTTACTCTAGCATCTACACTAAAATCAGCATCTTTTCTCATCTGATTGAGAAATCTGGAAATTTCACGTGCTGTTCATTCTCTTTTGAGTTCATCCGTGATTTCAAGGTCTAATTTTACGATTGTATTTCATTCAACTGTAGTATCAGTTTCATCCAATCATTCATAAACTACTTCGTAGTCTCATTCATCTAATTTCCAAGTATGTCATGCATTATCAAAAACTTCGATTCAACCATTCACTTCACGCACATTTCACTGTTTTCAGTTTGCGATAATTTGTCATGTATCTTTTCCAAATTTAGCAGAAAGCTGACCTCATAGAGGTTTATATATTTTGGTAATAGGTTTATCTGTCTGATAAATGTCTACATCTTTTACATTGATTTCTTCCTTGATAATATCTCAATATTTATCCAAAAGCTGTTTTTCGTTAAGCATGATTGGTTAATGAACTAATAAAATTCTAAAGTTCATTATATTAAAGTATCGAATAAATGCAAATGGAATAATCTTGTTTTTTATGAGCAAAACTTTAAAATTTCCTTATTCAGATTTATATTTATCATCTATTATAAATATATGAAATCAATTCTAAAAAATCTGAAAGTATATAAACTCTGACACGGATGAATCTGAATTGCATCCCTTTCTGATGGTAAAAAAGTTTTAATAAAATGATGAGCTTTACCAGGAAGCACAGTAGATGTGACAGTAGTAAAAAGGAGAAAAGATTATATCGAAGCACATATAGTTGAAACCAAAAAATATGATGAAAAAATGGCCGATGGAGAAATATTTTGTCCTCATTTTTTCATTCCAAAATGAATTAGTGAAGCTAATGTGTGAACTGAAAAAATCGGTTGTGGTGGATGTAAATGGCAGATGATGAGCTATCAAACTCAATTATGAATCAAACAGCAACTTGTAGAAGATGCATTCAAAAAGCTGAATAAAAATTTGGAAGAAAAATGAAAAAAAATCCAGAT
>JAEEGF011639378.1_pt1 | contig 23408 bp, 19 predicted proteins | sample 9134171 | NCBI WGS metagenome assembly JAEEGF01 (sample SAMN16246542, study PRJNA631951) | gut metagenome | biome: gut microbiome; feature: rumen; material: AP-attached | host: Bos | place: Iran: Karaj | collected 2018-10
GAAGCGGGCAAGAAGGCGGGTGTAGAACAGCCCGTTGCCGAAAAGAAAATCTTCACGAACTTTATCCGCTAGAATGGGAACGATGCGCTTGCGTTTTGCAAAGAACAAGAAACTCATGATTACGGCGATTATCTTATCTGTACTTTTTATTTTGGGAGACGTGGGCGTGTTGTTCTTATCGCAGGCGAGCTTCGGCCATATTCCGCAAGGCAAGCGCCTTGAACGCATTAAGCAGTCGCCGAATTACGACGGAAAGCAGTTCGTGAACGAGGTCGAAACTGTCACCATGACCGGCGACAGGGGCGTTTTTGCCGTATGGAAGGATTTCCTGTTCGGCGACAAGAGCCAGACCGTTCCCGATACCGCATTGAGCGTCATCAAGACGGACCTGAAGTCGCTGCCGCAGGACCGCGATTGGATTGTATGGTTCGGACATTCTTCGTATCTGCTTAATTTATCTGGAAAGAAGGTACTGGTGGACCCGGTTTTTTACCAGGGCTCGCCGGTGAGTTTCGTGAACAAGATGTTCAAGGGAACGGACGTCTACAAGCCCGTAGACATGCCGGATATTGACTACCTGGTGATTACCCACGACCACTGGGACCACTTGGATTACCGGGTGGTGACGGAACTGGAACCCCGCGTAAAGCGCGTGGTGACTGGCCTCGGCGTGGGCGAGCATTTTGAATACTGGAAGTATCCCGTTGAAAAACTTACGGAACTCGACTGGTGGGAATCTGTTGACTTGGGCGAAGGATTTTATGTGACAGCGACTCCGGCAAGGCATTTTTCGGGCCGCGACCTGCACCAGAACAAGACCCTGTGGGCATCATTCGCCTTCAAGTCTCCTAAGCGCACTATATGGATTGGCGGTGATACGGGTTATGGCCCGCACTTCGAAAAAATCGGAAAGAAATTTACCGACATCGATTTGGCGATTCTTGAAAACGGGCAGTACAACAAGGATTGGTCGCTTATCCATACCATGCCGGAATACTTGGGCAAGGAAATGGTGGAACTCGGCGCGAACCGTTACATGACGGTTCACCATTCCAAGTTCTGCTTGAGCAAGCATTCATACATGGAACCGCTCGAAAACGCGAAGCGGGCCGCCCAGGAATCGGGCAAGCCCGTGCTCATGCCGCAAATGGGCGAGCTGCTGTATTTAGAATGAGTCAGGGTTCTACAACAAATATTTTTTCATTTGTTCAATATAGGATTCCCCTATGGGGCTCAATGTCAAGTTCTTGCGAGTGACATAGCCAATCTCCATAACACGATTGATTTCCTCGGAAGTCTCGCGAAGCGGGATTGCCAGGTAGTCGCCACCGTTCAGTTCCTCGCAAATAATGCCCGAGCAGAGCGTGTAGCCATTTAAGCCCACCATCAAGTTCAACATGGTCGCGCGGTCGTTCGCCTTGATGGTCCGCTGGTATTCGTTTGTACTCAAAATCTCTTCGGCAAAGTAGAACGAGCTCTCGTCGCCCTGCTCAAACGAGAGGCACGGATACGGCCCCAAATCCTTGAGCGTGATGGACTTTTTGCCTGCCAGGGGGTGATTTTTCCACAGGTAAACGTACGCCTTGCAGTTGATGAGCTTGGTGAACTGCAAATCCTTGGAATTGAAGATGCTCGTGAGTACTTTGCGGTTAAAATCCGAAAGGTACAGCACGCCTATTTCGCTCTTAAGGTTCGCCACGTCGTCGATGACCTCGCGGGTGCGCGTTTCGCGGATGGCGAACTCGTACTCGTCAATGTCAAAATTCTTGACCATTTCCACAAAGCTCTTGACCGCAAACGAGTAGTGCTGTGTCGAAACAGCGAACTTTTTTTTGCGCAGGCCCTGCTTGCCGTACTTTTCGAGGACATTCTCGTAATGGATGTAGAGTTCACGTGCGTAGGCAATAAACTCCTCGCCCTCGTTCGTGAGCGTAACGCCGCGACTAGTGCGGTTGAATATGAGCAAGTCTAACTCGTCTTCCAAGTCATGGATGGCGGCAGTCAGCGAGGGCTGCGATATAAAGAGTTTTTCAGCAGCCTTGTTGAAGGAGCCGGTCTCGGCGATGCCGATCGCGTATCGAAGTTGTTGCAAGGTCATAGGGCCTCCGTGTGTACCAAATATAGTTTTCACCCGTCATGGGGGGCTCATCATTCCATCCATGAAACGGTTCAAATATAGAAGTACCCTACGTTAAAGGCAAATACTATTTACTTATGCCTAGTTATAGGTAAAATCTATATGAACATTTCATTGCATTCCCTCGTTTCCCAAACCTTCCCTGCTTTGCGCTAATTTTTTTCTTTCAAGAGCATCCCGGTCACGGAATTCTTGCGGACAAACGTCGCCTTGGCGGCGTTCTGCACGTCGTCGGCACTCACCTTCTCGAGCTCGTCGGCCCAAGTGAGGAATATGCGGTAGTCGCCAAACATCTCGTAGTAGGCGAGCATGGTCGCCACGTTCTCCATGTCGGTCAAGCTGCGGATGAGCCCTGCATAGGCATGGTTCTTGACCTTCTGGAATTCGCGGGCGCTCACCGGCTCGCTCTTGAGCTTTTCGAGCTCGTCCCACACGGCGTCCTCGACTTTGGCAACGTCGGCGTCGGGGCGCAGGTTCACCTGCACCGAGAACTCTGAGACGTACTTGTTGGGGCTGTTGCTCGCGCCCACGCTGACCGCCAGCTTTTCTTGTTCCACCAGCCGTTTATAGAGGCGTCCGGAACGGCCGTTCAAAACGCCCTCGGCAATGTCGAGCGCATAGAGCGAGGGGTCGCCCACCTCGGCAGTCTTGAACACAAGCGTGTACATGTTCGGGGCGTCGGGCCTCCGTACCACCAAGCGCTTCTCGCCTGCCTGTTCCGGGTCGCGAATGGTGAGCGGCGGGAACGCCTCGCCCGTGGGGATCCTCCCAAAGTAGCGCTTGACCATGCTCACGGTCGAGTCCACGTCCAAATCGCCAGCCAAAACCAGGATGGCGTTGCGCGGCTTGTAATACTTGCGGTAGTGCTCCTCCGCCATTTCGCGGGTCAGGTTCGCAATGTCGCTCGGCCAGCCGATGGTGGGCACGCGGTAAGGGAACGCCTCGTAAATCATGGAATTTAGCGTTTCGTAGTAGCGGCCCGTGGGCTTGTCGTCGTAGCGCATGCGGCGTTCTTCGCGCACCACGTCACGCTCAGAATAGAACTCGCGCAGCACCGCGTTTTGCATGCGGTCCGCCTCGAGCCACATAAAGAGCTCGATTTTATCCTTGGGGAGCGTCACAATGTAAGCGGTCATCAAATCCGTGGTGAACGCATTCAGGCCTGAGCCTCCCGCCGCCTGGTAGGCACCCCACAGTTCGTCCTTCACAAAAATCTTGCGATGTTCGTTCAGTACCGAGTCGTGCTCGGCGGTGAGCTTTTTGACCGCGGCGGTGTCGCCCGCCAGTTTTGCGGGGCGGATCAGCATCTGCAAGCTGTCTTGCACCAGCATAAAGCGGGCATCGGCGACACTGTCCTGGATACCCACCTTCTTGGTGCCCTTGAAAAGTTCGTGTTCCAAAATATGCGCCAAGCCGGACTTGCCCGGGACCTCGTGTACGGAACCCGTCACGTAAAAAAGACGGCAGCTCACCGTGGGAGCCTGCTTGTTCGGGTGCAAAAGTACCGTCAGCCCGTTGTCGAGCACTTCCTTGTGTACGTTCAAGTTCACCGCGGCCTGCGCAGGAGCAAAGCCCAAAAGGAGGGCGGCAGCAAGCCCTGCTGCGCCCGAGGTCAAAATCCGTGTAATCCGACTCATCATAGGGCACAAGATATAAAAAAATTCCATTTGGCAGTAACAAAGCCAAACGGAATGTTGTTGCGGCAAGAACAAGGAAAAAGGCTGGACTTTCCCGTTCAACTAAATTCCTTCAATTTGAAGCAATTCCGCCATGTCAAAAGGCGAAATCTCGAAGTCCAAGTCCGCATTTTGGCGGATTCTCTCTTCGTGGATCGACTTGGGGAGCGGCAAAAGCCCTAACTGGAGGTCAAAACGGGAGGCGAGCTGGGGAACCGACACCCCGTATTTTTCTGCCATCTCGACTACCTCGGGCACCTGCATCAGCCGGCCCGTGGCATTGGGCGAATACGCCTCCACCAGAATGCCATTTTGCTGGCAAAATTCAATCAAGTCAAAAGGAACGTGGCCAATGTGCACGCGAATCTGATTCACCGCCGGTTTCACATCGGCATTGTCCATGATGTTGTTCAAGTCTTCGATGTCAAAGTTCGACACCCCGATGCTGCGGAACTTGCCCGCAAAGTAAGCTTCCTCCAAAGCCTTCCACACCTGGACATTCTCATCGAAGTAATTGGGGCCATCCTTCCCCATCTCTGCCCAAGGCTTGGGAGCATGGATCAGCATCAAGTCCACATGGTAGCTATCCAAGCGGTCAATCGATTCCTGGATGTTACGGACGGTCTCGTCGTAACTTTTGACCTCGGCGGGAATCTTGGACGTGACAAAGATGCTCTCGCGGTGCATCCCCGTCATTTGCAGGCCCCTCTTGATACCTTCACCCACACCCTGCTCATTTCCATAAGCGATTGCGGTATCAATGTGCTTGAAGCCGGCGTCTATCGCCGCCGCCACGGCCGTGGCGGCCACGTCGTTTGGTGTTTGCCATGTTCCCAAAGCCACCTTAGGAATGCGCTGACCGTTGTTCAACTTGTAGACTTCGTCGAGAACCATATTCACCTCTTCCTTTGTCATTCAATATAACGCAGAAAAAGGCAAAAGGAACGGGCGCCCAACACCCACTTTGGAATATTTGCAGGGGAAAAGGGATATTTTTTATAAACTAGTCTTTGCTCTTGGAGGCCGCCTTGACGGGGTCGTAGGGATCCACGTGCACAAGCGCATCCACCACGCTCTCGCCAGCCTCGATCAGCTTGCGTTCCACTTCTTCGGAGAGGTCGTGGGCGGCCAAAAGCGTCATGTTCTCGTTCACCACAATGTGCAAATCCACATGCAGGTCCCCGCCCACATAGCGGGTGCGGAACCTGTGGACGCTCATCACCTCGGGGCACGAGAGCGCCACCTGGCGCAGCCTCTCAACGACTTCGGGGGACGCCCCTACATCGGCCACCTGGTGGATTCCCGGCCAGGCGATTTCGTAACCCGAATGGAGGATGAACAGCGAGACTATGACCGCACCAACGGAGTCGGCGAACCAGAACCCGGGCACAACAATGCCCGCGAGCACGGCAACAAGCACCGGGATAGAACTGTAGGCGTCACTGCGGTGGTGCCAGGCATTGGCCTCCAGCGCCTGACTCCTGATTTTTTTGCCTGCCGCCCGAGTGTAGCGGAACAGCGCCTCCTTGACCGCAATGGACACAAAAGCCATGACCGCGGCAATCCACTCGGGGTGGGACTGTTCGTGGGCAAGCAATTTTTGAACAGCTTCGTACCCCAAAAAGACGCCCACCGAGCAAACTGCAAGCCCAATCCCCACAGAGATGAGCGTTTCAAAACGGCGATGCCCGTAGGGGTGGTCTGCATCGGGGGGCGTATTCCAATACCGAGACCCCACAATAATCGCGACATCCGTCACAAAGTCAGAGGCGCTGTGAATGGCGTCAGCGACAAGCGCCTGAGAACCTCCAAAAACGCCTGCAAAAAACTTGCCTACAGACAAAATAACATTCCCGCCCAGCCCAATCCAGGTCACCTGGCGGACTTCCTTGCTGTCGTCTTTTTTTAAGATGCGGGTCATGCCTTCAATTTAACAACTTTGCCGCCCGACCGTCTCTAAAAGATTCCGAACCAGTCTCCATGGAACAGCAGACAAAAGGCACACCTAGCAATATGCGCCATAACCAACACTAAGAAAAGTGCAACCAGAACGCATTCCCATGCATCTAAAGGGGGAAAATCATTCAAAAAAGGTATATTTGTCGCGCAGGTTCCTATGAAAAAGCTTTTGAAAATCGTCATCGTCCTCGCCATTGTCGCTGGTGTAGCCCTCGGCGTTAAGGCTTTTTTCTTTAAAAACGCCAAACCTGACTCCATCGGAGCCCTCGTGAGCGCCAAGGTCACGCAGGGGACCATCGCCACCACCATTTCGGCAACCGGCTCGCTCGAGCCCGTGGACCAGGTGGAAGTGGGCACGCAGGTCTCGGGCGACATCGCCAAGATCCATGTGGACTTCAACTCCAAGGTCAAAAAGGGACAGGTCATCGCCGAACTCGACAAGTCCAAGCTCAAGGCCACCCTGGACCAGGTGGAACTTGCCTACAAAAGCGCCAAAATCGACCTGGAGTACAAGCAAAGCACCTACGACCGCATAAAAAAGCTCGCCGAGAGCAACAGCGCGAGCGCCGTTGACCTGGAAACCGCCGAATACAACTTGAATTCCGCCAAGCTGGCGGTGGACCGCAGCAAAAACGAAGTCTCGCAGGCGAAGCTCAACCTGAGCTACGCCACCATCAAGAGCCCAATCGACGGCGTGGTGCTAGAACGCTCGGTGGATGTGGGCCAGACGGTCGCCGCCTCGATGAGTGCCCCCACGCTATTCATCATCGCCAAGGACCTCAGCCAAATGAAGGTGATGGCCGACGTGGACGAGGCCGACATCGGGCAGGTGAAGGCAGGCCAGCAGGTGGAATTCACCGTGGACGCGTTCCAGGGAGAGACGTTTTCTGGCTCCGTGCAGGAAGTGCGTCTGAACCCCACTACCACGAGCAACGTGGTCACCTACACCGTCGTGATCACCGCCGAGAACCCCGAGCAAAAGCTGCTCCCCGGCATGACCGCTACCTGCACCATTGTGACGCAAAAGGTCGAAGACGCCATCATGGTCCCCGTGAAGGCGCTCAAGTTCAGCCCCGCCGAGGGCACCCCGATGGTAGACCCCAAGGACATGCCCCGCCCGGCGGGGCTCAAGGGCGACCGCGTTTGGATAAACATCAACGGCAAGGCGGCCTCGCGCCCCGTCAAGACCGGCCTCAACGACGGCGTGAACGTGCAAGTATTGAAGGGGCTCTCGGTGGGTGACTCCGTGGTAGTAAGCCAAGAATCCCTCGCAAACACCGCCGCACCGAAAGGCGCGGCGACCAGCCCGTTTATGCCAAGCCCTCCGGGCAAAAACAAGAAAAAGAAGTGAAACCGCGCCAAAAGCGGGCATTTGTTGTCCATTCCTCAACAAAGGAGTGGACATTTTTCGTTGTCCAAGGGCTACCCCAGGGCTTAAAGAATATATTTTAGGCATACAAAAGGAGTGATATATGGGATTAATTGGTTTGGCAGTCCCCGTTTTAGCGGGTGCAACAGTGGCCTTGGCGGCAACATACACACCGCCCTCCACAGCAGTATCGAAAATCAACAACTACCGCGGCTACTCGGAACTTACGAAGGCGGCCGAGGGCATGGATATCGACCAGTACACCTACAATATGACCACGTGGCAGATCAGCAACGGCGGTTTCTACAAGGCGATGGCCGACAAGTACAAGAGCGCCTATTCCAGCGGGCAAAAGTCAGAATGGCGCGCCAAGGACGGCGGCGACCTCGCGACCATCGACAACAACGCGACCATCCAGGAAATGCGCCTGCTGGCCATCCGGTACAAGGAAACGACTAACTCGAACTACAAGGCGGCCTTCAAGACGAGTTTCAACAAGGCCGTGAATTTTTTGCTTACGATGCAGCGCTCCAAAGGCGGGCTTCCGCAGGTGTGGCCCAAGCGCGGCAACTACAGCGACCAGATTACGCTCAACGACAACGCCATGATACGCGCCATGGTGACCATGATGGATATCGCGAACAAGACATCGCCCTTCGATAGCGACATCATCGACGACGCGACCCGGAGCAAAATGAAGGCTTCACTCGAGAAAGCGGTGGACTTTTTAATCAAGGCTCAGATCGTGAACAACGGAGCCCCTACGGTGTGGTGCGCCCAGCACGATACCAGCAGCATGAAACCCGTCGGGGCGCGTGCCTACGAGCTTGCCAGTAAGTCTGGAAGTGAATCGGCGGGCGCCGTGTGGTTTTTGATGGTCTGGCCCGACCAAAACGCCAGCGTGCAGGCGGCTATCAAAGGGGCCCTTGCCTGGTACAAGAAGAACAAGGTGAGTGACCTTAAGTTCAGCAAAGGGAACTTCGTGGAATCCCAGGGCGCCTCCATGTGGTACCGTTTTTACGAAGTGGACAACGACAACTACTTCTTCTGCGACCGCGAAGGCGAGAGCACCAAGACCCAAGACATCACGAAGATTTCCGAGGAACGCCGCACAGGCTACCAGTGGGCTGGCGACTATGGCAGCGCCCTCTTGAGCGCAGAATCGGCCTACCTCTCGGCCATCGCCGCCATAGGCATCTCTTCCAGCAGCAGTAGCAGCACCCCAGCGTCGAGCAGTTCTGTTCCGCAATCGTCGAGCAGCGATGTTCCCTCCTTCTCAAGTTCAAGCGACATCGAGTCCAGCTCGAGCGGCACCACCGCATTTGCCGCAGTCCCCGACCTGCAAGGGGGCTGCGCCCTAGTGAACCTCCGCGTATTCAGCATTAACGGTCAGCTGGTCAAAAACGTGCAAGTTTTGAGCTCCAACGTCTCTACCCAAGTGAAACAACTTCCGCAAGGCACATACCTGGTCGAAACCCGCATGGGCAACGACTTCCATAAAAAACTGCAGGTGGTACGATAATGAAAATTGAAAATCGCATTCCCTCTTTTGTTCACGGTGCCCTCTGCCTGGGCGTCGCAAGCCTCTTGGCCACAAACGCATTCGCCATCAACAAAAAGAAGTTCGACTTCGTGGTGGGCGTCAACGGAGACTTCAAGGCTGCCATGAATGCAGCCAAGTCGGCCTCCACAAGCGAGTCGAACCACTTCATCATCTTTTTCCCCGATGGGAATTACGACATCGGTAGCCTCACCGGCGACGAGAACCAGATGACCACGTTCCCCACCTCCAACGTGTCGATTGTGGGGCAAAGCGCCGACAAAACGGTTCTCTTCAACAAGTCCATCAACGAGGGTATTAGTGTCACGGCCACCCTCAAGATTAGTGCAAACAACGTGTACATGCAAGACATTACGCTCTACAACAAGGCGAACTACGGCAACGAAGACAACTGCGGGTCGGCCTGCCGCCACGACGCACTGATGACCGTGGGTGACAAGCTGGTGTACAAGAACGTGAAGCTCTTGAGCACGCAGGATACCTACTACACCAAGTTGAATGGCGGCAAGGGTCGTTCCTATTGGGAAGGCGGCCAGATCGAGGGCACTGTAGACTTTATTTGCGGTGACGGCGACGTGTTCTTCGAAGGCACCAACCTGGTGATGCGCCGCAAGGGCGGCTACATTACGGCTTCCCAGAACAACACCAACTGGGGATACGTATTCAACAACACTACCATCACGGTCACCAACAGCAGCTTCAACAAAACCTTCTACTTAGGGCGCTCCTGGGGAACGGCCCGCACCGTGTTCCTGAACACCAAGATGGTGGCTCAGCCCATTGCCGAAGGCTGGCAAAAGAACATGAACTCGGCCCCCAAGGTCTTTGGCGAATACAACAGCAAGGACGGCAACGGCAATGCCGTAGACGTGAGCAAGCGCCGCACCTACTTTGACGGCAGCAAAGACGGCTCTACCGCCACCCTCAAAACCGTATGGGACGCCAACGACGCCGCCAAGTACACCCGTTCCAACGTCTTGAGCGGGACCGACTCCTGGGCGCCCGAAAAATTAACTGCGCAGGTAGCCGCCCCCCAGATTTCGCAGAATGGAGCGAACCTCGTGTGGACCGACGACGCCAACGCCCTGTGCTATGTTGTTTTTGTGGACGGCAAGTACAAGACCAACGTGACCGCGAACAGCTTTAGCCTGAGCGGCATTGCCGCAGGTTCCAAGGTGACGGTACGCGCCGCCAACGCCATGGGCGGCCTGGGCGAAAGTTCCAACGCCGTGACCGTGCAAGACGCCAACCTCACCTATTACAGCATCTCGGCGACAGCCTCCGTTGGCGGCATAATTGTGCAGGAACCCGAAGGCGAAAAACTCGCCGAGGGAACCGAGGTGACGTTTACTGCCGTACCGCTGGACGGATGGAAACACAACGGATGGGATGGGGACGCGGCAGCGAGTTCCGCCCTCGTTTGGAAAACTACAGTCACGAAAAACATAACGCTCTCCGCGAGCTTCACGCCAATTGACAAGCTCAACTACGAAGCTGAATCGGGCACGCTCACCAATGCCGTATTCGAAAGCACCAACGCGGGCTTTAGCGGCAGCGGCTACGTGAACTTCGGTGCGGGAGACCCCTCGTCGACCTCCATCCCGGTATTCGCCGATGCCGAGGGCGAATTTGAATTGACGCTGACCTTTGCCAACGGCTCCAACGCCGCCCGCAGCCTCACGGTCAAGACCGAAAAAACCGCGGCGCAGGAACTCTCGTTCGAAACGACCGGGGGCTGGACCACATGGCAAACCAAGACCATCAAGGTGACGTTCCCCGAGGGCCTCAGCTACGTGACGGCAACGACCGTGGGGGGCAACGACGGCCCGAACCTCGACAAAATTGCATTGAAGTCCTTGACAAACGACACCTCGACGACCGTGATTGCCGCGAACCCGAATTTCGGGAGCGCAACCATCCCCGGGTACCACGCCTACCTGCTCAACACCAAAGGCCAAGTCGTGCGTGAATCCAGCAGCAAGGCAATCAGCACCCAGGGCCTTGCCCCGGGAGTCTACCTGCTCAAGGCGACAGCCCCCGGCTACCGCATGCAAAAGACGATTCGCGTCGAATAGTTACTCGCCTATAACGAACTTGACATAGAGTTCAAAGAGCGTACCGCCCCACAGGTACATGAACGGGGCGGCCACGGCAAGGAACGGGCCAAAGGGAATCTGGCTCGAGCCGTTGCCCTTGTTCGCAGAAATCTTGCCATAAGGCACCATCACAACGATGCCGAGGATTGCGGCGACAATCAGCGTCTCCACGGCCCCCGTGATGCCCATCAAGGCGCCATAGCCGGCCAAAAGCTTCACATCGCCAAATCCCATGGCGTCTTTTTTAAGGATCTTGGTCGCGCCCCAGCCAAGCAGGTAAAGTCCGCCACCGGCGGCTACGGCCCCGAGCAGGCTCTGAAAAGGCGTTATGCCCCCCGGGATAATCGAGAGCAGGAGGCCTGCCACAATGCCGCCCACCGAGATGGAATCGGGAATGAGCTTATATTGGCAGTCCACCGCAATGACCGGGTAGGCGCCGAGCAACAGCCAGAACAGGGCAAAGGCGTTCGCCCACACCTCGGGGGCAAGAACCGGAGCCGAAAACAGCCCGGGAACCACCGACCCGTAACCCACCGCGACAGCCAAAAACAGCGAGAGCGCCCCCAAAAGGCCGCAAAGGCTCTCCCCAATGGGGTAAATGACGCTTATTGGCTGCTTGCAGCAGGCGCTTTTGCCACGAAGCCACAGCCACCCCACAATGGGCAGGTTGTAGCGGATGGGGATATGCTTTTTGCACAGCGGGCAGTGGCTCGGCGGGTTAATAAGCGAAATCCCGCGAGGCATACGGTACACAATCACGTTATAGAAGCTCCCGACGCAGGCTCCCAGCGCAAAGAACACGATTAGCCAATACCAAAGGGGGATTTCTTCCATAAAAACCTCAAAAGTGATACATACGAGAATATATAATGAATAATATAATGTTTGTTTTTCCAAGGAAAAAGATAAATTTAATTCCATAGGGCTCCCAAAAGGCGCCCTGTTATTTGGTGTCAAAAAAGGAATTGAAATGCGCATTAAAACTATTTGTTTATTCCTCGCACTTGCTTTTTGCCTGGCGGCCCTTTCCGGCTGTTCCAGGGAATCCTCCATCAAGGAGAACGTGAGCCTCAGGAACAACCATTCCGTGATATTCGCGTTCAACGAGCCTTTTAAAGACGCCGAGGCTTTCGCCGACTCCATCATCAATCTGGACCACCCCGACTCCGTGCTGGTTTACGACACCTTGACCATCACCGTGGGCGACACCGTCTACCTGATGGGTTTTTTGCGCTTTAACTCCGACAAGATTTACCGCTACGTTTGGCACTTTGAGGAACCTTACAGCAAAGACAACAAGGACACCCTCAAAAAGGATTGCGAATTCTACTTTGGCAATACCGACAAGGGTTGCAACTACGTTACCGAGAACAGCGGCAACGCCAAGCCGCATTTGCGCGTCTATACCGAGCCGGGCGTCTACAGCCCGCTCTTTATTGCCATTGACGGAAACAACGCCCGCGACACCGCCGGTGTGGGGCAGTACGTGCGTGTTATTGACACGCCTCCCTACCTAAACGTTCCCAAGGACACCCTGTGGACTCGCTCCAAGGGTGATATTTCGTTCCCCATTGTAGCCATTGACTCGTTCGGCACCATCAAGAGCCTCAAGGTGGACCTGGACGCCAGCGGCAAAGGCAAAGCCGAATCCTGGAAGTTCCAGAAACTGGGCGGGGATTCCCTACAGTTGACCATCAAGTACGACAAAGAAAAAATCGATTCCATCGGGAACCAAAAGATTTACATCATCGTCGTGGATGACGACAACAACGAAACCCTCGACAGTGTAAACCTGCATTTCAACCAGACTCCAAAACTCAAGATCGTTAGCCCCGAAGACGGCTCCACACAAAACGAACAGGAGCGTTTATTGCTGCACTTCGAAGCGACTGACACCGACAACCCAGCCTCCTTGCGCTATTTTGTACGTGCAGCCAACCCCATCCAGAGCGACACCAGCATCGAGGAGTTCGTGCCGAACTTCACCGACCGCTACCTGATCGCCGAGAACCTCAAGGAACCCTACTTTGTAGCAATCACCGCTGACGGGAAAAACGAGCTTGGGCTCTCGGGTCGAATCTACTGGGACGTTTGGGTTACCGACGGGTTTGACACGGTCTTTGCTGACAAGGTCAAAGACGAAGACGGATCTTCACGCCCGCGCACATTCCTTTTGGTGGACCTCAAGAACCCCTACGGTGTATTCCGCGGATTCGTACAATACCAAGGTCGTAGCAACCACAACGGCATCCTCATCGAGATCCAGGATTCCGTCAACAAGTACATGGCAGTCACCGACGACAAGGGTTACTTCAGCATAAACGTTCCCTCGGGAAGTTACCGCATGATTGCCTCCGACACCAGCGGCAACGGCTACGCCCCCGAAAGCCTCTCTTACCGCCATATTGAATTGGGCCAGACCATCACCATCAACAGGATTACCCTTAAGGACACCGTGAAACCGGCGATGAGCCTGGACAACGACGAAGATATTGTCCACGAGCGCAGTATCAAAATCGAGGGCAAGGTTCAAGACTTCGGTTCCCAGGTCAAGGAAATTCGAACCTGGTTCGATGGCGAAGAAAAGGAAGTTTCCTTCTTTGGCGGGTACAACAAGGCATTGAACAAATGGACCTGGTTTATGGATTTGGACAGCCTTGAAGAGGGAGACCACACATTCAAGGCGATTGCCCTCGACAGCGCAGGAAACCGATCTGACACATTGCGCTACAACTTCGCCGTGCAGGCAACCTCCATGGAACTGACCGTAAACGGCCAAGTCAAAAGGATGATCAACCAGGATTCCTCATTCACGTTCGAAGTAAAAATAGAGAACGCCAATCCTCCGATTGACTCCATCTACTTTATTACAAACATCGCTGGCGCCGACACCTTCAAAGTCAAGGTCACCGAAAACAAAGCCTCCCTGAAACTCAAAAAGAATCAGCTGCCCGATGCCACGTCCACCGGCGTATTCTACGAGATGGTCGCCGTTTCGCCGTCGGGTCAACGTTCCGAAAAAGTCGGATTCGGATTCTTTGGAAGCGAACCAGTCGTCTATTTTGAAAAGCCTCGAGACAGCATCACGGTTTCTAAAAATGACACTATCGACATTAGCCTAATAGCAATGGCGAACAACACCGACGAAAACGACCCGACCTACACGCTCAAATGGGACTGTGGAGGAGCGACAACCCCCTGCCTTGCCGACAATGAATTGACAGGAATCCTTTCTTGGGCTTCGTCCGGAACCAAAATCGTTCGCGCAAACATCACCAACCAAGACGGCAAGACCGGCAAAGATTCCATTGTCATTTTCGTTGCCGCCGACCCTCCCACTATCAAGGTCAGGACGGACGCCAACGAGCGTCAAAAAATCAACTCTACTGTAGAACTTAAAGTTACAGCCAGCGACAAACTCGGGACTATCACCAAGATTGACTGGGGTTGCAGCAGCGGCACAGGAATATTCGCCTTTGACGAAAACAAAGCGATTGATCCTCCGCAAAAGAATGTAAGCACGTCCGTCAACATAACCCTCCCCGGCACGGCTTCGGAAAATTACCGTTGCATTGTAAAGGCTACCGACGACGACGAGGAATCTGCAACAGATACCATCTCGTTCAAGGTCATTCTCGACAAGCCCTATGTGGGCCTGAACATCAAGCAGCAAGCCCTAACCATCAACGACGAAACCGATTTCAAGTTCATGGCAGGCGATACGTTGGGCACAATCGTCAAATACGAAAAGAGTTGCAATCACATCAAAGACTATCTTGACATGGAATGGCAGGTCTTTACCGGCAGCACGACAGTGACCATGCCCTCCACCCCAGGCACCTACTACTGTGCCATCCAGGTCACCGATGATGACGGCAATACCGCCAGCGACACCGCCTCTTACAACGTGTTGCAGGCAAGCCCCTGGGTCACCGTGATGTCCGTCTCGGACGTGACCATCAAGGATATCGTCAATCTCGATGCCGATGCGCACGACTCCACCCAGTACGGGAGCACATTCCTTAACGGGGCGATTGTCAAATACGAATGGGGATGCACCCCCGCGGGGAGCCCGGTGGAGTTTTCACATGTTTCCACCTCAACTCCCGAGTACAGTGTCGAAATGCCCTCGACTGCATACAGCGACTACCTCTGCATTATCCAAGTGACTGATGACGACGGCAACACCGCCCGCGACACAGCCCACATCAACATTATGCTTGACCCTCCGTCGGTCACGGTGGACCGCGAGTCGGCAACCGTCCGCGAAGGTTTCAGCATAATACTTGACGCCACAGCCAGCGACGGCTACGGCGAAATCGTCAAGAAGGAATGGAGCTGCGGTTCGCCCTCCGAAGTCGAATCTAAGTGGAGAGAAGTCAGCGACCTGAACACAACATGGACAGCACCCGCACCTACGCTCAACTTTATGTGCATTGTCCGCGTCACCGACGACGACGGCAATACCGCTCGCGACACCATGTCAATCCAGTTCTCGACAGAGAGCCCCGTCATCACGGTCACCGACGAAATCATATACGTTGTCCCCGGAATGGAATTCGACCTGAACGCCACCAAGAACGACGAAGTTTGGACCGACGATAACGTGAGTTGGTACATGTGGGAATGCTACAATGCCGAAACCAAAACGCTCATCAAGGAAGAATCCAAGTATGGTTACAAAGAAAACGGAAGGCGCTTCTTTAAGCACCAAGACGGAAGCTACACCGAAGCGGGCAAGGACATTTACTGCGTTGTGACCGCAGAGGAATCCAGCACGGGCGCGACCTTCAGCGACACTACGCAAGTGAAGATTATTGTCACTCCGCCTGTCGGCGTCATTTCTGCCGCCGACACCGTATTCCTGTGGAGCGGCGACGAATCTGTCTCTAATGATGCTGTATACTTCTATACCGAAGAATGGGGCGGAATGCACTCGACCATGGGACCGCTCGGCGACTCCACCAACCAGAGTTTCCGCTGGAAATTCACCAACGTCGACGACAGCTACTACGAAGGCCGCAGCGACGGCACCCTTGACACAAGCACCCTCGAATTCAACGAAGCTTTTGTTCGCAGTTCTCGCGAATCGTCCATGTCTATCTGCCTTGATTACCGCGACAGCAACACCACGACCCCGTCTGAAGCCTTCTACCTGCGCCACCGCGCCGAGGAAGTCTGCCGTAAGGTCTATTTCCGCAAAGCATGGAAGAACCTCGCCACAAGCGATACTGTTTTGGAAAAAAGCAAAATGACCACACCGCCAGTGCTCACGACCCTGAACAACAAGCCTGTGGAAGCCTACCTAAAGACCAGCACCACCGTCGCGACAAAATACCTAGAAGGCGACTCCGTCTGGAAAGACCTCAGCACGGCAGCCATCTCGGTAACCGATTCCATTACCAGCCTGCAAATCGCCAATGACGGCAGCAATTTGTACTTGGCGGTCTTGACCTCCGGCAAATCGCTCACAGTCTATAAATCTAACGGCGGCACTTCGGCTTGGGCAACTCTGGGATCGGCGATATCGACAAATGCTCTTTCGGCTGACATTTCCTGTACGGCAAACCAAATGCCCATCGTCACCTTTGTGGACTCCAACAAAAAACCAAACATTAGTCGTTGGAGCGGATCCGCATGGAACAACCAGAGTGTCCCAACTGTAAAAGCCGGGACAGGAACCATGAAGGTCCGCGAGGCCAGGGCGACCTACATGAGCGACGGCAAGCTCGTGGTGGTCTACGTCGACACCACATCCCATTACCGCGGCTATTACGTGCTGTACAACAGCTCCCTCTCGGTCCAAAAGAAGGACGCCGCCATAGATACAGCCATGAGCGTCATTGACATGGCCTCGGACAACAACAACCTTTACATTGGTTTCTTGAACCGTTCGCTGGACTATTACGGTCCTTGCATCAAGCATGGCACCGTAAGCGGCAGCAGCATCGCCTTCGACAACAGCCACCAGTTCAAGTATCCCATTGCCGAGGGCTTGCTTGCCTACCACGTTAGCGTGGCGGCAAAGTCCGGCAAGCTTTACGCCATGATTGACGACAAGAACAGGGTAAGCCTGGCGCAGACGCACGTGTACCACCTTGACGGTACCCAGTGGAAGATCCACGGCGAAAACGAACTCCCCTACTTCAAGGTGACGTTCTACAACAATAACAACTACTACTTACGCGGGTCTTTGCCCGACATCACCATTTCGAACGACGAAAAAGTCTACATTTCCATGCTGGCCTGGGAAAACGCAGGCGGCAACGATAAATACTTCGGCCCCATTGTTATGAAATATGTGGCTGACAACTGGACGGTACATTAATGAATATCGAAATCGCATCTATCTGTGACGCGGCGACCGCAAACGGCATCGGCGGACGTTTGAACATTCTCGGAGCATTCGACAGGGCTTTCCCTGCGCAATTCCCATTTGTAATCCCGCAGTGTTCGGCGGCTTTCCGCATTCGCTACCAGCGCGCCGAAGCGGGCATGCACAAGCTCAAACTCGTCATCGAGGACATTTGCGGGCACGCCATCGTGCCTCCCATGGAATCGAACATCCCGTTGGAGCCCGTCGCCCCCGGTTTTGACACCGCAGCCGTCAACATGGTACTCAACATGCAACGTCTGCAAATCCAGCGCCCCGACAAATACATGGTCCGTCTCTTTGTCGACGACGAAGAAATCGCGACACTCCCGCTGTACATTCTGGAAGACCCGCGCAACAAGCCGGCCACCCCTCCCGCCTCCAATGAAGAAATTCCCAACTAAAGAGGCAACTTCAACAAAACGCCTATCCAAATGGCCCCTGGCGCTCGCCACGGGCTTTTCGCTGTTGATTTCGTTGCAGGCATGCAGCGAAATCAACGACAGCTGGGAAGTCAAAGGCGGCGGCTTTATCAAATACAAAATCAACGACTCCGAGGACTACACCATAGAACTCGGGCCGAGGGACGTAGAAATACCGTTCATCCGTAACAGCCACCATTACTTTTTGGTGAGGACGCGTGTGGAGGAAAGCGACCGAGGGGACGCCTTCAACATCATGGTCAACAGACCCGTCCTGGGGGACAACCCGACGGTAGAACAGTATTCCTGGTTCAGTTCCGAAAAATCCGACCATGGCATCATATTTACAGACCAGAGCACTGTCCATTTTGACGAAATGGACAGCGATTCCACCTGGACCGCCAATTTGGACCTCTACGCGCAGGATTGCCGAAGCGGGTTCTGCTCCGACACACTCCCCCGCCTGCACATTACAGGCCGTTTTCGCTACTGGATCCCCGAAGAAGACCGATAATTGCGGCCCACCCCTTGACAAAAATAGAGCAAGTTTCTACTATTGGGCTACTTTAATGGACGATTAGCTCAGTTGGTTAGAGCGCCACCTTGACATGGTGGAGGTCACAGATTCGAGTTCTGTACCGTCCACTCGAAAAGGTCTTGCAAGTGCAAGGCCTTTTCTTTTTTCTCCATCCTTTTCCAACAGAAGAGTTCCAACGCACAAAAAAAAGGATCGCTTTGCAGCGACCCTTTTTTTAATTCTCTTACAAAGAAGAATTACTTCTTGCCAGCCTTGGCCTTGGCAGCGTCAGCCTTGAGAGCAGCACCGGCCTTGAAGCCGACGGTCTTGGAGGCCTTGATCTTGATGGTGGCACCAGTCTGCGGATTGCGGCCAGTACGGGCAGCGCGAGTCTTCACAGTGAAAGTGCCGAAGCCGATCAACTGGACAACACTGTCCTTCTTGATGCCAGCAGCGATACCGTCGATAACGGCATCAACAGCACGAGCAGCAGCAGCCTTGGAATCAAAGCCAGCTTCCTTGTTGGCGAGAACGGCTTCAATGAGATCTTGTTTATTCATTTTATAGCTCCTTGAGAGGTTAAGATTAAGTATGGTGATATTATACCTTTTTTTTAGCGATGTGGAAAACTTTTTTTGAAAAATTTTTCTTTAAACGCCTATAAAATCAAGCCTCGGGGCGAGGTCCGACCTGACTCCCTCGTGCTTCCTCGGCTCGCTCTTGAAGTTTGCGAATGTACACCAGGCACAGGCAGGTAAAGGGGATGGCAACGAGTAACCCTAAGAACCCCAACAACTTACCCCATATTGAAAGACTCAGCAAAATGCCTACAGGCGGCAAATCCATGGACTTCCCGACGATGTGCGGCACCAAGAAAAAGTCTTGCAAGACCTGCACCACCAGATAGATGGCGGCAATAATCAGCGCAACCTGCCAGTAAGGCATGCCCGTGTTGAGCGAGTAAACCACCGACAAAAGCAAGGCGAGCGGGATCGTCGTAAGCTGCATGTAGGGAATCATGTTGAGCGCACCAGAGAAAAGTCCAAAGGCGACCCCCATAGGCAGTCCCATCACGCCAAAACCGATTGCATACAAAATACCGACCGTCAAAGCGACCAAAGATTGCGCACGGAAATACGTTCCCATGAATTTGTCTGTTTCGGCAGCAAAGGAGCTCGCCTCCTTTTTAAAGCGCTTGGGAATCAAGCTCAACACGCCACGACGAAGCTTGGGCATATCGAGCATGATGAACACGAGGTACATAAAGATAATCGCGGCACCGGAAAACCAGAGCACGATGGTACTTGTATAAGAAAGCACGCCCCAGGCGCCCGGCAATACTTTGGATGCAATGGTCTGCACTTCGTTCCAAAAGTCAAGGCTTTGCATGGCGGCGCCCAGCTGTTCCCACGAGACCATCCCGCGAACAGTCTCGTACAGGTCGCCCGGCATCAGGTTGGCTATGCGAGCGGACCAGTCGGAATCGTTGAACATTTTAGAAATAAGAACCCCGAGGTTCCGCACTTCGCTCACTACCATCGGGATAAAGATGCGAAGCGCCCCCGCCACAATGAGAATCGCAGAAATCAACACAATGAGCACGGCAATAATGCGGTGCTTGACTTTGACCTGCAGCTTGTTGACCAACGGGTCAACAATATAGGCGAGCAAAAACGCAGCAAAGAACGGGAAGAGCACCCCTTGCAGGTAATCAACCAACAGGAGGGCGATTACGATGCCGAGGGAAATCAAAATAAAATGCATCACCCTATCCAGGGTCCAACGTCTATACATTCTCCCTCCTGTAGTCCAGCGGCTTTTTGCCGTAGATTTTTTTGAAATCACCTTCGAACTGCGACGGGGACTTTTCACCCACCGCAATGGCGATTTCGGCCACCGACTTGTCGGTAGTTTTTAGCAACTTGGCTGCCATCTCCATTTCGGGTTGCAACGGATTTTGTTTTGCCTTGGATGCGCGAACCCAAAAAATCACAAAGCCCGCAAGCAAAAACACAAGCAAGCCCGCCGCAAAGAACATGCCCTTTTGGAAATCGCGATTTTCGCCCCACATGCGAATGGACTTGAGTTCGATATCGTCGGGGATGCCGCGCAATGTGCTTTCGCCATTGAATACTTCGAACACGGCAGAGTTGTAAAAATACGAGAGGCCGTCATCCTTATCGAGGCCTTGCGCCACCAACCACCATTCCTTGTTCTTGAAATCGACAAGTGACGCTTTGAGTTCGGCAAACGAAGCGCCAACCGGTAGTTGCACCTCCAGGGGGCGGTAGGTCAAATAAGCGCCCGCCCTGGAATACACCGGGTCGTTGGTCATGATGCGGAACGTCACTGTACGCATACGACCGGCCGTCACCACGACGGCAACGGAATCAAACCGGGAGAAATCGAAGTAGCCCGACGGACGATGGTTCAAAGACATCAAATTGAAGCCTATCCCCGCATAGGGGTAGGCCTTCCCACTGCGCACATTAATATGAGCGGCAATACTGGAATCACCCACAGTCAAATCCGAGGTGGAATACCCGCCCGCAGCATTATCGGTAAGCGCGTAAACTTCGTAACCGCCCCCGGGGAACATCGTCAAGGCGGTGTTCCTGAACATCAAGAACACGACGCCCCAAACGCCAAACGCCACTGCGAAGGCGGCAACGCCTATGACTTTACTAATCTTCGACATCGTTTTTTGACTTGTGACGGCGGCCCACGGCTACAATGGTGATTCCCAAGAAGGCGAACAGAACTATACCAAAGTAGAAGTTGCTGACTCCCGTCGCCTTGATTTCAAAGAACTTCAACTGAAACCGCTGACCACGGGGCTGGTTCCAACCCGGGGCAATTTCTAAGCGAGCCACCGTCTCTTGATGGCGCTGTTTGAGTTCGCGGTCAACGTGACCATCGTCGTACCAAAAGTCGGGCGTATAGAGCTGTTCCATCGGGAGCGCCACGCGTTGTCTTCCCTCCTTCAGGGGGACTTCCTTCATCAGCAGGCGAAAAGTCTTGGGCTTGCTGATGTCGGTCACGTCGGGGTCGTACGCCCACACTTTCACAAGAATTTCCTGCGTACCATGGGCTTCAACGTCAAAAACAAGTGTATCGACAAACGTCCAGTTGCGGTAATCCATCGCACTGTCGGGATCCATGTTCCACAAGAGCCCACACCAGGCGAACTTGGATGTGTCTGTGCCCAGCGTGCATTCAAATGAGAGCGAGGAATCCCCTTGCGTCATCTTGGCTACAGACTCGCCACCGTCTGTAGCGTCGTCATACTCAATGACAGTAATTTTTTCCTGTGTCGGGAAAACGCTTTCTTCAAAGAACTTGTCGGGCAAAAGCGAATAAACGATTAAAATGACGGCCGCAACGGCAGCCAATACGGCGTATGTCTTTCTCATGCTATTCAATGTATTTCTTTATGTAGAGATTGTATTGTATCGCGTCCAAGGGATCGTCCTCGGGCATTTTCTCTCCAAACAACTTAGAAACCAAAGCATCCAACCAACGAATAAAGAAAAAGTGATGTTTCCCCTTTGCCTCCGGTTTTTGGAAACCCGTATCCAGAGTGTGCTTCAGCAACTCGAGCGTCATCGAAGGCGTCAAGTGGAACATCTTGCAACAGGTAGTCACCTTGCCGTCGTACCCGTAATCGGGTAGTTTGCCCTCGACCAGAGGTTCTCCGTGATCAATACAGCAGGCGTTCGACGTATCGGGGTCCACTGGGTTCTTGGCAAGGAGCGCCTTGTACCACAATTCCCGGGACTTGTCGGTCAGGTCACCGCGAAAAGCCATAGTCTGGTCGCACGGGAAAAACGTGGAATAGCACTTGGGGCATATCCGTAAATCCAGGTGGTGGATTTTTATCTCGGCAACTTCGGACTTGCAAAAAGGACATATACTCATAATGGGGAATATAGTAATTTCGCTAGCAACTACCAACTGCACCAAAGGTGTGTGCAACTATTAACTAAATTTAACGCATGGCTAAAGTTGTACAGATCACCTCCGAAAATTTCCAATCCGAAGTCATTGAGGCTTCCGAGTCCCGCGCCGTCGCAGTTCTTTTCTCCTCTGCCGAATACCCGGACTGCGCCGGCTACTCCCAACTGTTGGGCAGCCTCTCTACCAGTTTAGACTTCACCTTGGGAGTCGTGAGCTGCGACGAGCGCGAGAACATGCGGCTTATCCAGGCTTTCCGCGTACAGAGCGTCCCCGAAGTTCACGTGGTAAGCAAAGGCGAAATCGCCGACGTCATCCAGGGGGTGCTCCCCGAAGCCGACCTCAAAAAACGCCTGGAAAAGTTCTATGTGAGTGACGAGGCCCGCCAGGCGAACGCCCTCGAAGAGGCCATCGCGAACAAGGACTTCGAAAGCGCCCTCCCCATGCTGGACGAGGCACTGAAAAAGGCTCCCGACGACAAAAAACTGTTGCTCCTTTGGGCGAAGGCGAACATCGGCATGGGCGACACCGCCAAGGCAAAAGAAATCCTCCAAAAGTTCACCGAGGCCGACGACCAGTACCGCGAAGCAAAATCGCTTTTGGAGCTTTTGGACTTCCACGCCGAGGCCGCCAAAAAGGACGTGCAGGGCAAGGAGGCCATCGTATACCACGAGGCGTGCAAACTCGCCTGCGCCGAAGATTTCGAAGCCGCCCTCCAGGCATTCCTTAACTTGTTCGTAGAGGCTCCCGAATGGAACGACGGCGCCGCCAAAAAGGCGATGCTCACGCTGTTCGGCGTCCTCGGCTCCAAGCACGAACTCACGTGGAAGTACCGCGCCAAGCTCAACACGATGATGTTCATTTAGGGGCTTTGTGGCGCTGCTGTTCTTTATCCTCTTTTTTTCGTGGTTCGTGAGCGCCGTCATTCGCGGCAATTTTTCGTACAGCAACGCCGACTATAGTTTCAAGGAGCACCCCGTCCAGTACGTCATCGTGTGCGTTTTCCTTTTAGCGGTCTCGGCGTTCTGCATGTGGCGCTGGCTTATTGACATGGAATTCATTTGATGAGCAAAAAGGCAGTTTGACGTTGAAAAACGTCTTTTTGCATCTTTCATAGCCCTCCAACTGCCACCTTCCGTCTTCCGTCTTCCACCTAAAATCCTATATTTACGCCCGTATTTTATTGTACAGTAAAACAAGGGATTTATCCCACAAGGAAACACTATGAAAAAGATCAAGTTCCAGGATACCTCGTTCCGCGATGGTTTCCAGTCTATTTTCGGTGCCCGTGTCTTCGCGAAGGACTTCATGCCCGCCGTCGAAGCTGCCTGCAAGGCCGGCATC
>JAEEGF012281996.1_pt1 | contig 23403 bp, 15 predicted proteins | sample 9134171 | NCBI WGS metagenome assembly JAEEGF01 (sample SAMN16246542, study PRJNA631951) | gut metagenome | biome: gut microbiome; feature: rumen; material: AP-attached | host: Bos | place: Iran: Karaj | collected 2018-10
AAATGTTACGATTAGTAACAAAAAGGTCGATTTTGCGATTTTGGCCATTTTGGACGAAAAGAGATCTTTTGGAAGGATATCGCGATATGGACCCCTACGATCTGCCGGAGGAGTTTTCGCATCTGCAAGCACAGGATATGAGTAAGCTCGGCTTTATGCAGGACCTGATCCGAGGCATCAAAAAGATCGTCAGAACCGAAGAGCCGAAGCAGACCATTCGCGAAACGGTCGTGCAGCAGGCGGCGCAGACCAATACCGCGCCGCTGCTTCGCCGCGCGTTTATGTTCCTGGAGGATTCCAAATTCTGTGTAAACGCCTTATTGGCGTAAAACAGGGCGAAAAGTGTAGTTGCGGGTGGCGGTTCTGTCCCTCATTCCTACATTAGTCTATGATCTTAAAAGCAAACGCATACCATTGAAAGATGTATAACGATAGCCGGTTCCAAAGGGGTTCCGGCTGTTTTTTCATTACAGTTTGCAATTAAAAAGTTCTGTATCGTCAGGCAAAAGCAAAAAAGAAAGCCCGATTTCGAGGCACGAAATCGGGCTCTTGGCACCCCCGGGAGGACTTGAACCTCTGCCCTATCGCTTAGGAGGCGATCGCTCTGTCCAACTGAGCTACGGGGGCAAAATGGACCAAAACTGACGTTTTAGGAGATATTTGAAGTGCGATTTTCCCCGTGTTTTGGGCGTTTTTTGGTGGCAGGGTGCCAAAACGGGTTCCAAATCGCTGTTTCGAGCAGATGCCCCTTTTCAAAAAAGCCAGATAATGCTGGAAAGGAGTACGCTATAACCACAAATCTTCATATTGGTTCTCCTTTGTTTTCCTAATTCTTTAATCCCTGCGGAACAAGTCCCGCGTATAAACCTTTTCCTCCACATCGTCCAGGACCGGATCGTAGCGGTTGGCGATGATACAGCCGCACATCCTCTTGAACTTCTTGAGGTCGTTGACAACCTGACTTCCGAAGAACGTGCTGAGAGGAGTGTTTTCTATTACAGCTATCCGGGATTACGCGCAGACGCAAGGTGTTCCTCTCTATGTTGTAATTGGGAGGCTTCAGAAGGAAGAAGTAATTCCTTGGACGTGGCATCAGAAGTATAAGACCAGATATAAGTGGGCTGAAGCATAACAACGGTCGGTTTTGCAAGCGGTAACTAGTTCATGCCAAACTTACAGCATAATCGAACGAAATTTCAGCAAATCGGCTTGCATTCTATGATGGTTAATGGTACGATATACATATATTATTTGGTTAGAGGATTTTGAATAGTATGGGTGACGGGGTGCAAACGGAGTTGAACGAGAGGACGAATCGTCCGCTTGTACAGAGGAATTCAGTCGGCGATATACTCGGACTGCAGGTTGCCGTTGTTTCAAATAAAGGATTGTTGCAGGATCTGTTCATTCCGTTCGATTCGGACGGAATTCATAAGGTTACCTGCGGCAACGGAAAAGATACGCTTTTGAGCTTTCAAAAGAGCGGTCATCAGTGGACCGCGCGCTGCGGAGCACATGCTGCATTCACGGACTCGTCTGTTCAGGAACAGAGCGAAGCCGTCGTTCTTTCCAACTGTTCTTTGTATCACCTGGCAGGAATCGATGACGGATATTATCTTTATACGGAAGAAGTCAACAAAGATTCCGGGATCCGGCACAACTATGCGGTAGAAAAACAAAGACCCATTACGATCGGGCGCGCCGGAGATTGCGGGATTATGATTAAAAACGATTATATTTCAAGGCATCATGCCGTCCTTTCCTGGGATGATAAAGGTTGGACGGTACGGGATACCAACAGCACAAACGGTGTTTTTGTAAACAATCATAAGGTGCAGGAAGCAGTTCTCAACTACGGCGACAGTGTTTTCATGATGGGGCTCAGAATTGTCGTGGGGTACGGCTTCATTTCAGTGAATGACGGCAACCGTCGCGCGATGATTCAGTCACCGTATATTCATATGATGGCTGCGGATAAGGACATTGCATATACAAATCCCCAGAAAGGAAACAGCACCGTCGATGCAGAAGCCTTTAACCGATTGCCGCGGGAGCGGGAGCTGATCAAGGCGGAGCCGATCGTCTTTGACAACCCGCCGCCGTCGATGAACGGTAATCAAATTCCTTTCCTGCTTCGCATGGGCAGTCCTGCGCTGATGGGCGGAAGAGCGCTTATGACAGGCAACTACTTCATGGCGGCAACCAGTATGATCATGCCGTTTCTGACGCAGGGCTTTTCAGAGAAAGAAAGAAAAGAATACGAAAAACAGCGCAACGAGAAGTACAGAGCGTACCTTGACGCAAAACGGGATCAGATCAGCAAGGAGTGCCTGGAGGAAAAGCGGATTCTGGAGAATACATATCCCGAAACCGGAACGATTGCCGCCTGGCCGGAATCCAAGCGACGTCTTTGGGAGAGAAGAAATGTAGACGACGATTTCTTAACCGTTCGGATCGGACGCGGCGATTATCCGATGCTTGCTCCGTATGATTGCGACGAGGAACGGTTCAACATCGATGAAGATGAGCTGGAGAAGGAGATGCGCAGCATCACGTCCGAGCCGGCATGGCTCAAGAACGCTCCCGTACTGATGTCTCTGACAAAGGATTATGTATGCGGCGTTCTCGGAAGCAAGGAGCAGATCCGCGACTTCGTGCAGAACATGATGCTGCAGATCATGCTGACACACAGCCCCGATGAAGTAAAGATGATGCTGCTTTGCGATGAAACGGAAGTAAAATATTATGAACAGTTCCGTTTTCAGAAGCATATGCGTGATGACAATTTCAACGTGCGATTCGTGGCAACGAATATTGCCGAAGCGGCACGGCTCAGCGGTTATTTATCGGAACAGATCGAAGACAGCATCGGGAAGAAAACGGAGCTGCAGAAGATTCTGAAAGAGAAACCTTTTTTTGTCGTCGTTGCATTGGACAAAAAACTGTATGATGCCGTGGAAGCCATGAAGGATGTGCTGAAGCAGGACGACTGCATCGGTGTAGCGGTCGTTGCCGGTTTCCCGGAGCTGCCGAAAGAATGTACGAAGGTTTTTCAGCTGAAACCTTCGCAGAATATGACAACCTATATCAAAGAGCCCGACCATTATCGCGAACTGTTTACCGTCGACAGAATCGAGGAGCAGAAGAAGACGAGAGCTTTGATGAGAATGGCGAGCATCAACCTGCCTTCCGGTTCAGCGGCCTATCTGCTTCCCAAGACGGTGACCTTCCTCGAAATGTTTGGCGTCGGCAAGGTGGAGCATCTTGCACCGCTGCGCAGGTGGGCGGAGAACAATCCGGTCAAATCTCTTGCCGTTCCGGTCGGCGTCGGAACAGACGGAGAAGTATTCACGCTGGATCTGCATCAAAAGCGCCAGGGTCCTCACGGGCTCGTTGCGGGCACGACGGGTTCCGGCAAATCGGAGTTTCTGATCACGTATATTCTTTCTCTGGCAGTCAACTTCTCTCCGAAAGAAGTGGCTTTTCTGCTGATTGATTATAAGGGCGGAGGGCTTGCAGGCGCATTCTATGACGATCAGCAAAAACTGTATCTGCCGCATGTAATCGGTACGATCACAAACCTCGACGGTGCGGCGATTCAGCGTTCGCTGATTTCCATCAATGCAGAGTTGAAGCGCCGTCAGCGCGTGCTGAATGAAGCAAAGAGCATCACGAATGCCGGCACGATGGATATTTACGATTATCAGAGACTGTATCGCGCGGGAAGGCTTCCCAAGCCGATGCCGCATTTGTTCATTATTTCCGACGAGTTTGCGGAACTGAAAGCGCAACAGCCGGAATTCCTGAATGAACTCATCAGTACGGCGCGCATCGGGCGAAGCCTCGGCGTGCATCTGATTCTCGCGACGCAGAAACCGGCAGGCGTCGTTAATGATCAGATCGTTTCCAATACAAAGTTCCGCGTGTGTCTGCGCGTCGCGGACAAGGCAGACAGCATGGACATGCTCAAACGTCCCGAAGCGGCAGAGCTTCGGGATACCGGCCGGTTTTATCTGCAGGTCGGAAATAACGAATATTTCGCGCTCGGACAGTCTGCCTGGTGCGGCGCTGCCTATGAACCGTCCGAAGAACCGCCGAAATCCATTGATGAAAGCATCTCGGTCATCGATCCGACCGGACAGGCGGTGCTTACGCTGAAACCGGAGGTCAAGAAAGCCAAGACGGAAATCAAGCAATTGGTTGCGACGGTCAAAATGCTTGCAGAAACGGCGCAGCATGAAGGAATCTCCATGCAGCGGCTTTGGATGGATCCTTTAGAGAGCAAGGTTTCCATCGAAGATATGGAACGGACGGAACAGGAACTGCCGCCCTTTACGGTGCTTGCGGGCATCATCGACGACCCGGAGCACCAGACACGGCATACGCTGACGATCAACCTGCTCAAGAGCAAGAATATCTTTATACTCGGCGAGAGCGGTTCTGGGAAGACGATGTTCCTGAAGACGATCCTGTACGGTGTCATGCATAACTATTCGCCGCAGGAGATTTCGTTCTATATCATGGATCTTTCGGGCAGGTCGCTGACTGCCTTTCGTAAGGCACCGCATTGCGGCGCGGCGCTGCACGATGAAAACGAAGCGGACTTTGACCGCCTGCTCTCCATGCTGCGCGATACCATCGATGAACGAAAGAAACTGTTTGAGCAGATCGGCGTCGCGGATTATGAGTCCTATCTCGCAGCAAAGGATCATATTGCACAAGAGCTGCCGTTGATACTGGTTGTCATCGATAACTTTGCAGGACTGACCAATTTCAAGAAGGGCAACGATTATCAGTATAATTTCAATCAGTACCTCAAGGAGGGGCTGAGCTACGGAATTCGGTACATCATCACTGCAACGCACGGCAATGAAGTCAACACAAGGGCGAAACAGGAGCTGACCACGCGGTTTGCACTGCAGCTGAAGGATAAATACGAATACGGTGAAGCATTGAATACGCGCTGCACGTATACTCCGCCTGTCGTGCCTGGTCGCGGCATGTGCATGTTCAATGATGCACCGCTGGAATTCCAGGTTGCAACGCTGCGTCCGGATGATACGGCGAGAGAGGCCAATGCGTTGATCCAATCCATGAGCGAGAGGATTGCTGCGCAGTATCCGGCAGAGGAGCATGCTGCGGAGCTTCCGGTTGTTCAGGAGGAGCAGGAGTATGAGCAGTTCTGCGCGGGGATTCCGAACAATCGCATTCCGTTGGGCTACTCTATGAAGGATGCAAAGAAGATTTCCATTCCGTTGAAACAGGCCGGCTTCCTGTCGGTCTATTTCGGGAATCCGGACGGGAAGAAGAAGATTTTGCAGAACTTCCTGCATGCATTCCGGCGGACACATGGCAGCGTGATCTTCATTGCGGCGGAGAACGGAAGCGTAGCATCCGGAACGGACAGCATTTTGCAGGACTATCCGTATGCACATCAGATCATCACCTGCAGGGATGGCGCCGGCAAGGAGATTGTTGCGGCATTGATTCAGGCGGTGGAAGAGAGAAAGCCGATCCGCAACCGCTACTGCGAAGAACACGGATTGGAGCAGTCGGCGCTTCCTTCGCTTGCGGAGGCGGAAGATACGATCCGCGCGGAGACAGATCCGGTATTTGTGCTGATTGAGAGCTTTCTTTCGTTCACAAAGTATACGAAAGATGAAGAACTGGTGCTCAAGACGGTGTTCGAAATCGCGAGGTTCTATAACATCCTTTTCATTGGGTGCTACAATCCTGACGACACCGGAAAGCTGTTTGCGAATACGCTGCAAAATGCTTTCAATCCGGATAAAAATGTGATTCTGTTCGGCGGAAAGACGGACAAACAGAATCTGATTGCGGTCGACAGTAAAAGTACGATCAAGGAAGTACTGCCGAAGTTCGGACGAGGCTTGATGGGATATCGGGGAAAGACATATACCATCACAATGCCGTGCGGAGAGGAACAGGTTGAAGTATCCGAAGACGAAGCGTCGATCTTCTGAGAACGGGAGGGATAGACATGAGCAAAGTCTGCGTTATTGTACAAACACCGGCAATCGGCAGAGAAGACGATATGCTGCTGCCGGATTATCTTCCGATCGGACAGCTGAAGAAGCTGATCGGCGATGCGATCAAGGAGCTTTCGAACGGTGCGTTCGTTCCAACGGGACAGGAGCTTCTCTGCAGACGCGAGGACGGAATCATCCTGCATCCCCGGTATACGCTTGGGGATTACGGAACAACGGACGGAATGCATCTGATGCTGTTTTAGGAGGAAGACGGATGGAAGATACAGAACGATACCTCAATGCATTGAGGCACAGCGACGCGCTGACAAGAAAGCTTCTGAACACACTGGAAGAAGACAAGCAGAACATCTGCAGAGGAATGTCCGGCGAAGCGGAAGCGCTGTATTTGAAACAAACAGACCAAGTGATCGACGGAATCAAGAAAATCCAAAGAAAAATCAGGCTATTGTATTCGGAATCAAGCGCCGGATAATAGTATATCAAAAAAACAGGAGGAACAGTACAGAATGGCAACTACAGTTGATATGGACATTCAGGCTGCACGCGCTTGGCAGAGTTCTATTGAAGACTTAAACAAAGAACTCGGCGTCGAACTGAACGCAGTCAACGACAGCGTCAAGACGATCGAGAACAGCGCAGAGGGCGGAGTCGTTGCAACCATCGCGCAGAACGTGACCGAGATGTTCAACGCGGCAACGGATCTGGTGAATGCGTTTACCGGTCTTGTGCAGAGCGTCGGCGACGTAATCGAAAAGGCAACGAATCTTGCAGACAAGATCGTTGATGGCCTTGGCGTAGTCGGCAAGGTCGGTGCATTCTTTGGGCTTTAAGGATTAGGGAGGCAAAAATGGCTGATAATACTAGAATTTATGTCAATAAACAAGAGTTCGAAAGACAAGTCGGTGAACTGGGAAACAGATTAAACTCTTTGAAGCGTCTTCTTGATCAGTATGAAGCAAAGAAAGAAGAAGCCCGGCGTGTTTGGGGCGATGAGGACGAGAACCAGAAGAAGGCAATCGAACTCTGCGAAGCTGCAATCAAGGTTGTCAAGCAGAAGATCGCCGAAACCGAGAACAGCAAGAATGCGCTCGAAAACGTCAGCAACGATGCATACGCCATTCAGGCGGATATCGGCAGCAAGCTTGACGAATCCAAAGCACAGGTCGAAGCACTGCTGAAGTAATATGTCATACGACGGAAGAATTCGGTTCGATGCAACTGCGCTGGATCGACATGCGGACGAATACTGCAAAAAGGAACTGCGGCTTATGCGTGAATTGGAGGATACCCTGCGTATAGCGGTCCAATCCGCGCCGATGGAAGCCGTGCCGCGTATTCGTCGGATCATGAACGACGCTGATCGTTTGACTCAGTACTTTTCTGAGCTTGGCGACGCTCTGAGAGAAGCAGGAAGATTGGTGAAAGCAACTTCTCAAACGGTGCTTGAACGTTTGGAAGAAGCAACAGACGAACTGAATGCTTTATTGCGATAAACCGGACGAATTTACAAGCATTCACCTTCCCCCTGTCTACAGGAAGATTCCTTCGGACAGGGGGAAGGTTGAATCGAAACCGAATAGTCGGCGACCAGAAAAGCAACTATGGATATACTTTGAAAACGACAAGAGATAGGGGAAGATTCGGGTTAATGATTCTGCAATTATCGGCAGCCTGCGGCTGCAATACCGGACGTGTCCGAAAGAATAATGAGGACAACTTTATTTTTGACGGAAAATCTCTGCCGGAAGAGAATACCGGACTGAACGGGTATATCGTAAAAAGATCTTATCTTGAGAAAGAAGTTTTATTCGGCATATTTGACGGAATGGGCGGAGAAGCATACGGGGAAAAGGCTTCTTTTGCCGCAACAGAAGCAATTAAAGAAAAAGCGGAACGCTGCAATCGTTTTGCAATCGGTCCCAGAGCTTTGCTGAAGCAGCTTTGCGACGAAATGAATCGAGCGGTATGCAAGCAGCAGAAGGCGCTTTGTGTCAGCCGCATGGGAACAACCGCTGCGATGCTTTTGTTTGTTCCGGATGAAGTATATGCCTGCAACCTGGGCGACAGTCGGATTTATCGCCTTCGTGACAACGAGTTTTCACAGATTTCCGTCGATGATGTCGAGCGGCTACCGGCCGGCGTTCAAAGGAAAGCCGGTTTGACACAGTTTCTCGGCATACCTGAGGACGAGCTTTCCCTTGAACCGCATATTGTGAAATGCGAGATTCGGCGCGGTGATACTTTCCTGATCTGCAGCGACGGGCTTACGGATATGGTATCCAACCTGGATATTTGCACAATTCTGCGACAGCATATCAGCGTAAAGCAGTGTACAAAACACCTGGTTGTACAGGCTCTGCAAAACGGCGGACGGGATAATACAACGGTTATTGTGGTACGAATTGATTGATGCGAAGGAGGTTTGGATGATGGAGGAGAAAATAAAATCCCCGATGCCGGGTTGGCGGATCATACGCGCAATTGGCAGGGGCAGCTACGGAACGGTGTATGAAGTTGAAAAAGATGACGGATACGGCGAAGGAATACGTTCGGCGTTAAAAGTCATATCGATTCCGGAGACGCCATCGGAAATTGAGGCATATCGTGATGACGGGTATGATGATGCCAGTCTGACCGCGCTGTATAAGAGCCGCGTAGAGGATATTACGGCTGAGTTTCGCCTGATGAACAAACTGAAGGGCTGCAACAATATCGTCAGCTATGAAGACCACACGATTGTTCAGCACGACCATGATATCGGATACGATATTATGATTCGCATGGAATTGCTGACTTCCCTGCCGAAATACATCGATCAGCGACTCGTAAACAATCTGGACGATGAGAAAACCGTTCGAAAACTCGGTGCGGATATCTGCCGCGCGCTTGAACGCTGTGCCCGTCACAACATCATTCACCGCGACATAAAACCGCAGAATATCTTTGTCAACGAGGAAGGCGATTTCAAGCTCGGTGATTTCGGAATTGCCAAGACCTCGGATCATACGACAAAAGCGACCAAAACGGGAACTTACGGCTATATGGCGCCGGAAGTCTACTGGGGAAAACCCTACAACGCATCGGTCGATATCTATTCGCTCGGTCTTGTCCTGTACTGGTTATTGAACGAACGCAGAGGACCGTTCTTGCCGCTGCCGCCGCAGATTCCGACCATCCAACAGGCAACGGAGGCTTTGGAACGCCGTATGCACGGAGATGCGCTTCCCACACCGAAGCACGGCAGCGAGGAGCTCAAGCGGATCGTGCTGAAGGCATGCGCCTATAATCCGAAAGACCGCTACACAAGCCCGACGGAAATGCGGCAGGATTTGGAACGAGTGCCCGGTGCAAAAATCATTCTGCCCGTGCATCCGATCGACCGTCCGAATCCCGATACGCCTTTGGAAGAGACTATCGGGGTTGTCTCCGGAGGTGCAGGTTTACAGAATGATCTGACGGTCTCCGCACATCCGAACGCGACAAAAGAGTCTCCTGCCGCGGATGCGGATACCACCGAAGACGCAAAGCAGAATCAAACAAACAGCAACAGAGAAACGCTTATAAAAACCGACAGCGACAAAAAAAGAGACAACGACACATCGTCGCTGCCGTGCAAAGACCAAGAGTCAGATGCAAAGGGAGAATCAAAAAAGAAGCAAAGCAATAAACGCAGAATCTTTATCTGTATTGCTGCGATTCTTGCGGCACTGATAATAGCGTTGATTATTATTCTTGGGAACGGGCGCGTGGAATGCTACCGCGACTACTTCATCGTACATCGTTGAACTGCAATACTTGCAGGACAGATGCGCCTGGGGCTGAAGTACCGACAATAACGGCAGCTGCGGAAACAGATACACCTGTACCGTCGCAGGAAGCACAACTGATCGTGACCGCGACGCCGACCGCGGAACCGTCAATCGAGGCTGCACCGACGCCGTCGCCGGAACCGACCAATACACCGACGTCAACACCGATGCGCACAGCCACTCCAAAACCGACGCGCACACCTTCTCCGAAACCGACCTCAACGCCGTCGCCGACGCCGATTCCATCCTATACGGTGCCTTCCTTTGGCACACGGTCGAATGCTGAATCCTGGTGTAATGAACACAACATTTCTTTGAGCGTATCGGAGGAGTATTCCTGGCAAAACCCAGAAAAAGGTACTGTGCTATCAAATGTCAATGAAGGATCAACCGTTAGCTACGGGGGATCGATATCGATTGTTGTTAGCAAAGGGGTTAAGCCTTTAGCAACAAATGACATTGTTCGCGTAAAATCCGGTACGAAGTGCTATAGCAATTCATATGGAGGTAATTCGGGTACTTTGAGTGCAAACGTTGACTATAAACTCGGTGATATCATTCGCTCGCCGAAGTCGGGTCAGAACTATACAGTGTATATTCGAGGTCATGGATGGGTAAAAGCAAGTGCTGTTCTTCAAAGAACGAACTGAAGTACACAACAGTGTTAATGATGATATGTTCATGAACACGAAGGGATAAGTCGGAGGGTTCGATCGGTGTAGGATGAAATCATTATTCTGTTTGCGTGACGTATATGTGTCTGTTCGTTGAAGCAAGATCAAGTGTTCAGATATAGATAAGACAGCTTCAATGCACATGAAAAACAAATAACAAGATGTGAGAATAGGTGGACAAGCGAATGAAACAGATTCCCGATTGGAAGATCATCCGTACGATCGGAAAAGGCAGCTTCGGAACGGTATATGAGGTAGAAAAAGAAGACGGGTTCGGCGGCGGTATTCGTTCTGCGCTGAAAGTCATCTCAATTCCCGAGTCAAGCTCTGAGATAGCAGATCTTCGTAATGAAGGATATGACGGAGAAAGCATGACGGAGCTGTTCAGAAGCCGGGTGGAGGATATCACAGCAGAGTTTCGGCTGATGAACAAGCTCAAAGGCTGCAGCAATATCGTCAGCTTTGAGGACTATTCTATCGTTCAGCACGATTCGGATCCCGGATATGATGTGCTGATCCGCATGGAGCTTTTGACATCGCTTCCGGATTTTTACAGGCAGAACTTTGAGAATAACGAGATGCCGGATAAGGTTGTCTGCAAACTCGGCGCCGATATCTGCAACGCGCTAATACGATGCAGAAAGGAGAGTATCATACACAGGGATATCAAGCCGCAGAATATCTTTGTCAATAAAAACGGAGATTTCAAACTCGGCGATTTTGGCATCGCAAAGACCTCGGACCATACGACAAAAGCAACGAAGACTGGCACCAATGGGTACATGGCACCGGAGGTTTATCTCGGAAAGCCTTATGGCGCATCCGTAGATTGTTATTCGCTCGGTCTTGTCATGTATTGGATGCTGAACGAACGCAGAGGACCGTTTCTTCCACTGCCGCCTGCAGTGCCTAAACCGAAGCAAAGCGAAGAAGCCTTGTCTCGAAGAATGCAGGGCGAGCAGATTCCTCCTCCTAAATACGGCAGCGAAGAATTGAAACGCATCGTCTTGAAAGCATGCGCGTTCAATATGGTGGATCGCTATTCATCCGTACTGGACCTAAAAAAGGATCTTCGCGATTTGATAAATGAGGATGAAGGGACACAGTTCATCACAGATTATGATACCGATGAAAATCCGAACGGCGGAGCCGTTGTTACGGGAGCATTGGACGAGGATACTTGGGAGACCTTCCCGGACCTTCCCGGCATCATTACGCTGGATGCGAATCTGGACGAACTAGAGAATACCAGGCCGGCGCCACAGAAGGGAACAAAGGGGAAGGATACCGATCCTGATGATTCAGGCAACAAGGGAGGAGACTTTGAAGGTCAAACGGAAACAGATGTCATTCCGGAAAAAGACGATCTCAATTCAAAACATGATGATGAAGATAAGAAAAAGAAGCGAAACAAAAAACGCAGAATCTTTATCTGTATTGCTGCGATTCTTGCGGCACTGATAATAGCGTTGATTATTATTCTTGCGCTGAACTGCAATACTTGCAGGACAGATGCGCCTGGGGCTGAAGTACCGACAATAACGGCAGCTGCGGAAACAGATACACCTGTACCGTCGCAGGAAGCACAACTGATCGTGACCGCGACGCCGATCGCGGAACCGTCAATCGAGGCCACACCGACACCGTCGCCGGAACCGACCGCTACACCGACGCCGACACCGAAACCTCGGCAGACACCGACACCGACACCGATACAGTATATAACGGTTTCATGGACAGAGGAGACGCCTCCTGCCAACGCAAAAAACATTCAGACGAAAACACAGTATCGATATAGGGATAAGCAAACCACTACTTCTGCAAGCAGTTTCCTGGATGGGTGGACACAATCCGGAAGTCATAATGAGTGGGGAGATTGGAGCAATTGGTCTGAAACCGCCGTTTCGGATTCCAGCACAGTACAAGTCGAAACAAGAATGATTTACATTCTTTACCATTTCCGTTGCTCAAACTGCGGTTACGATATGCCTTACTACGGAAGCGGGCATGCGTGTTGGTACTGCGGGCAATACGCGGTTGAAGAAAGCTCGTATGATGAGTATTGGCAGCAAACGCCGTATGACCAGCTCACAATTGCGGAGACCTACTCAAGCAAGATGAAGGTCGAGATTGATAGAGTTGGTTGGTATTTCAACACAAAGGATTATCATACCCATACGCCAAACGGCGGTTATATCAGGCAGCAGTATCGTTCAAGAGAGCTTACGGTCCTATATGATTTTTTACGTTGGACAGATTGGTCAGGCTGGAGCGATGAAGCAGTAAACAGCAGCAGCTCACGCGAGGTTGAAACGAAAACCTTATATCAGTATCAGGTTCCGCAGTAAAAAGCAGTGTGCAGCAAACATGTGAAATGACAGAGGGGCAAAATGGAGAAAGAAACAATCAAAATTCCCGGCTGGAGGATCATCCGGGAAATCGGCAAGGGCGGCTTCGGATATGTGTATGAGGTGGAGAAGGAAGATGATTTCAGCGGCGGAGTCCATTCTGCGCTGAAGGTTGTCTCCATACCGGATTCGCAGTCGGAGATCGCCGACCTGCGCATGGAAGGCTACGACGATCAAAGCATGACCGAACTGTTCAGAAGTCACGTGGAGGATATCACATCCGAATTCCGGCTGATGAGCAAGCTCAAGGGCTGCAGCAACATTGTCAGTTTCGAAGACTATTCAGTTGTGCAGCATGACAACGATCCTGGATATGACGTTATGATCCGTATGGAGCTCTTGACGCCGTTGCCTGAGTATATCTACCGGCATTATGAAAAGGCGCCGATCACGGATGCCCTTGTCCGGAAGATCGGCACCGATATCTGCAATGCGCTCGAGCTTTGTCACGAGTGCAGTATTATTCACCGCGACATCAAACCGCAGAATATTTTCGTCAATGCTTACGGCAGCTTCAAACTCGGCGATTTCGGCATAGCAAAGACGTCGGATCACACAACAAGGGCAACAAAGACCGGCACGTTCGGCTATATGGCGCCGGAAGTGTATCTCTCCAGACCCTATAATGCTTCTGTTGACATTTATTCGCTCGGTCTTGTGATGTACTGGATGCTGAACGAACGCAGAGGACCGTTCCTTCCGCTGCCGCCTGCCGTTCCGAAACCAAGTCAGAATGCAGAGGCACTGGATCGCCGCATGTCGGGCGAACCGCTGCCCGCGCCGAAGCACGGCAGCGAGGAACTCAAGCGCATCGTCCTGAAGGCGTGCGCGTTCGATCCAAAGGACCGCTATGCAAACCCGACGGAGATGAAGCGCGATTTGGAGCGGCTGACGATCCGGACGGATACCGAAGCACCGCATACGGAAACGGAGCAGGCAAGCATCCCGTTCTCCGCGGACGAGGATGAAAAGACATTCGGCGTATTCGGCGGCAAACCCTCGAAGCCGGAAGTTCCGCCGACTGAAGAGGACGAGAAGACGTTCGGCATTTTCGGCACGTGTCAGCCGAAGGAACCGGAGTTCATACCGGCAGACAGCGAAGCGACCGTGTCCGCAAAGAAAGTGGCGCCGGTGAAACCGGCGGAAAAGCCGGTCGAACATAAGAAGGAAATAAAGCCGATCGAACCCAAGAAGGAGATCAAGCCGGTCAAAACCGAACCGGAACAGAAAGAACAGCCGGTTCAAGCAGAGGTAAAACCGGTCGAAACAAAGAGCCGGAAGAAGAGCAAACTGCCGGTCATTCTGTCGATCGCAGCGGCAATGGTGATCGCCGCTGTTGTGCTGATCGTTGTGCTTGCAGGGAATGGAAAGACGCCTTCGCAGACCGAGGACCAGCCGACTTCCGAACCGACCGGAATGTGGCGTTTAAGCAAACAAATAGATTATTCTGGGGACGGCAACATTCAGTATTGGTATGCATATTCGTACGATTCGAACGGTGCTCGAATCTCGTATACAGGATATAGCAGCGATAACAGTATTAGTGCATATAATGAATACAACACAAACGAAAACCTGATTAAAGCGACGTATTTCAATGCCGACGGAAGTATTGATATGTGGTATGACTATGAATACGATGCAAATGGAAACCGGATTAAGATGACGTCTTTCAATGCCGATGGCGGTATTGTTTGGTGGTATGAATATGAATACGATGCAAATGGAAACCGGATTAAGATGACGTCTTTCCATGCCGACAGCGGTATTGATTGGTGGGACGAATATGAATACGACACAAACGGAAACCTGATTAAGATGACGTCTTTTAATGCCGACGGGGGTATAAAGCTTTGGTACGAATATGAGTACGACACAAACGGACACCAGAACAAACGGACAATCTTTGATACTGATGGCGGTATTGATTCGTGGTATGAATATGAATACGACACAAACGGAAACCAAATCAAGATGACGCATTTCGATGCCGACGGCGGCATTGTGTCCTGGGAAGAATATGAATACGATAAAAACGGAAACCAGATCAAACGGACAATCTTCGATGGCGATGGCAGAATTCAGTTCTGGACCGAATATATATGGCAGTTCTTCTCGAATGATTCCAAATCGCAGGCGGTTTTGACCGATGCAGTCACGCATGATGTCGATAAAGGGTCTTTTCAATCGAAGGATTTCAAAGTCGGTGCAGTTCTGGTCGGCGATGAAAACGAAGGCTACACCTATGCGCACATCGAAGGCATCAAGGAAGCGCTCAAGCGTTTGGGCCTGTCCGAAGAAAACGTCATCTGGAAGTACACGGTCGGCGAAACCGAAGCTTGCTACGATGCATGCGTCGACTGCGTTGCGAAGGGTGCAAAGCTGGTCATCACGAACTCCTACGGTCATCAGAGCTTCTGCCAGCAGGCGGCTGCCAAGTATCCGGATGTTGAATTCGTTGCAATGACGGGCGACACCGCAAAGGCTTCCGGCCTCGCAAACTTCCACAATGCGTTCACCAACATCTATGAAGCGCGCTATGTCGGCGGCGTCGTCGCGGGCATGAAGCTGCAGCAGCTCATCGATGAGGGCAAGGTGGAAGCGAAGAACATGGACGGCGAAAACATCAAGATCGGTTACGTCGGCGCATATCCGTATGCAGAGGTCGTTTCCGGTTACACCGCGTTCTATCTGGGCATCAAGTCCGTCGTTCCGAACGTGGTCATGGACGTCCAGTACACCAACTCCTGGTTCAACATTACCGCTGAATCCGAAGCGGCAAAGGCGCTGATCGAGCGCGGCTGCATCATCATCGGTCAGCACGCAGACTCCACCGGCGCACCGGCAACCTGCGAAGAGTACCTCACCAAGAAGGACATGGTCGTTTATTCCGTCGGCTACAACGTAGACATGCTGGCGAATGCACCGACCGCAGCGCTCACCTCCCCGACGAACGAGTGGGTTGAGTACTACACCTACGCGATCGGCGCGGTGCTGAACGGACAGGAGTTCGACACCAACTGGGCAAAGGGCTTTGCGGACAACGCGGTTGCGGTCACCACGCTCGGACCGTCCTGCGCACCGGGCACCCAGGAAAAGGTTGACGAACTGATCGCAGCGTTCAAGGCGGGCACGCTGAACGTCTTCGACACCAACACGTTCACCGTGGGCGGCGCGAAGGTTGAGGAAGCGTTTGCAACCGATACCGACGGCGACTGGGTCAACGACGCGGACAACGCGGTCTTTGACGGCTACTATCATGAGTCGTACTTCCAGTCTGCGCCTTCGTTCTCGCTGAGAATCGACGGCATCACTGAACTCAACTGATTAGTACGAGCGTATCGACAGAATGGTTTTTTTGACACAGCGTAAAAGAGTTGTAAGTTTCGTTTTCAGGGATCCGAATTAGCAGTATTTCGAAAGGGAATCGTAAAATGGAAGAAAAGACAATACATATTCCGGGCTGGAAGATCGTAAGGACAATCGGCAAGGGCAGTTTCGGCACGGTTTATGAAATAGTAAAAGAAGATGAATTCGGGGCAGTAATACGTTCTGCCTTGAAGGCGATTTCTATACCGGAAACAGACGCGGAAATAAAGGATTACAGAGGCGACGGCTATGATGACGCCAGTATCACCGCGCTGTTCAAAAGCCGAGTGGAGGATGTGACCGCAGAATTCAAGCTGATGAACAAACTGAAGGGACACACGAATATCGTCAGCTTTGAAGACTATTCGATCGTGCAGCATGACAACGTTCCGGGCTATGACATCTTGATTCGCATGGAACTTCTTACGTCGCTGCCGGACTATATCAACAGACAGTTTCCCGACGGAGAAATCCCGGACAAAGTCGCGATTGAGCTCGGCATCGATATTTGTCGGGCGTTGGAATTGTGCAGTAAGAATCATATTATTCATCGGGATATCAAGCCGATGAATATCTTTGTAAACGAAAACCGAGATTTCAAGCTCGGCGATTTCGGAATTGCCAAGACCTCGGACCACACAACAAGAGCGACAAAGACCGGCACGTTCGGCTATATGGCGCCGGAAGTGTATCTTTCCAAACCGTATAATGCCTCTGTCGACATCTATTCACTCGGTCTTGTGATGTACTGGATGCTGAACGAACGCAGAGGACCGTTCCTTCCGCTGCCGCCTGCCGTTCCGAAACCCAGTCAGAATGCAGAGGCACTGGATCGCCGCATGTCGGGCGAACCGCTGCCCGTACCGAAGCACGGCAGCGAGGAACTCAAGCGCATCGTCCTGAAGGCGTGCGCGTTCGATCCGAAGGACCGGTATGCAAATCCGACGGAGATGAAGCGCGATCTGGAACGGTTAGCGATCCGGTCGGATACCGAAGCACCGCATACGGAAACGGAGCAGGCAGACAATCCGTTCTCCGCGGACGAGGATGAAAAGACGTTCGGCGTATTCGGCGGCAAACCCTCGAAGCCGGAAGTTCCGCCGACCGAAGAGGACGAGAAGACGTTCGGTATTTTCGGCACGCGTCAGCCGAAGGAACCGGAGTTCATACCGGTTGACAGCGAAGCGACCGTGTCCGCAAAGAAAGCGGCGCCGATGAAACCGGCGGAAAAGCCGGTCGAACCTAAGAAGGAAATAAAGCCGGTCAAAACCGAACCGAAACAGAAAAAACAGCCGGTTCAAACAGAGGCAAAACCGGTCGAAACACAGAACCGGAAGAAGAGCAAACTGCCGGTCATTCTGTCGATTGCGGCGGCATTGGTGATCGCCGCGGTCGTGCTGATTGTTGTGCTTGCAGGGAAGGGTAAAACACCTTCGCAGCCCGCAGGACAGCCGACATCCGCGCCGATTGCAGAAAAGCCGACGCCTTCGTCAATCACTACGACAACAACAAAGCCGACGGGCGAGCCGATTCCGGAGCCAACCGCAGAGCAGATTACGGACGTTGACTCCAGCGTATTCGTTCCGGAGACAATGGTGCTTGATGTTAATGATGATATTCTGGCTCTGAGAGCCGACGAGTCCGGAAAACTGACCGTCACCGGCACGACATTGCCCGGTGCAGCGCTTACCGCGGAGAGTGATGATGCGGCGAGTGTTCTTTGCGGCCCGGTTACGGTTGATGATACAGGCACATTTTTCTTTGATGTTACAATCGATGCCTCCTTCTATGGTATTTCGACGATCACGCTGCATGCAAGCAAGGATGGTGCGGAGGATGCATATACATCCTGTATCGTATCGAGATCACTTGCAGACAGGAAAGCGTTTTTAGATTGGTATAGCAAGAATAAGAAATACGTCGAAATCGGAAACGGAGTGCCGCTGTCGAAGTATCTCGCGAGTCTTGATACCTACAAAGGCAATGCATATGGATTCCGCTTGACTGGAACGATACTTGAAACCGTAACAGAAGGCAGCGTTACTTATGCAAAGATGGAACTTGCGGACACAAACGAGATCGTGTATGTCGGGAATCTCTGTACGAATTGGGCGCCGCAAGATAACATCGGCAGCACATACAGGGTCTATACCAATCTCACGGGAACCTATCGTGACACCGACTGTGCAGCGTTTGTAGCTTGGTTCGCGGCTAGGGGCTAAATCGGAATCCAAGTCGGAGACTGTTCAGACCGCGAACTCAATCGAAACGGCGGAGCCGACGCATTCCACTCCGGAAGCATATCGTATTAACGATTAACAAGTCTCAAGGATATCGTGAAAACGGTGAATAACGCTGATGATACCAACAAACAGAATAGCGCTGTCGGATTACAGTATCAGTTAAGAATGAGATATCTGTGTGATCAATTTGTTTGATACAATCAATCAGATCATTTGGAGGAAGGGATAGCAGAAGATGGAAGAGAACTTGGGACGCGTCATTTCCGGATGGAGGATCATCCGGACAATCGGAAAGGGCAGCTTCGGCACAGTCTATGAGATAGAAAAAGAAGATGAATTCGGGGCATTGATGCATTCTGCCTTGAAGGTGATTTCTATACCGGAAACAGACGCGGAAATAAAGGATTACAGAGGCGACGGCTATGATGACGCCAGTATCACCGCACTGTTCAAAAGCCGAGTGGAGGATGTGACCGCAGAATTCAAGCTGATGAATAAACTGAAGGGACACACGAATATCGTCAGCTTTGAAGACTATTCGATCGTGCAGCATGACAACGTTCCGGGCTATGACGTCTTGATTCGCATGGAACTTCTTACGTCACTGCCGGACTATATCAACAGACAGTTTCCCGACGGAGAAATCCCGGATAAAGTCGCGATTGAGCTCGGCATCGATATTTGTCGGGCGTTGGAACTGTGCAGTAAGAATCATATTATTCATCGGGATATCAAGCCGATGAATATCTTTGTAAACGAAAACCGAGATTTCAAACTCGGCGATTTCGGAGTTGCCAAGACGTCGGATCATACGACGAAAGCAACCAAGACAGGAGCGTACGGTTATATGGCGCCGGAAGTGTATCTTTCCAAACCGTATAATGCCTCTGTCGACATTTATTCGCTCGGTCTGGCCATGTATTGGATGCTGAACGAGCGCAGAGGACCGTTCATGCCGCTGCCGCCCGCCGTTCCGAAACCCAGTCAGAATGCAGAGGCAATGGATCGCCGCATGTCAGGCGAACCGCTTCCCGCGCCGAAGCACGGCAGCGAGGAACTAAAACGCATCGTGCTAAAGGCATGCGCTTTCGATCCGAAGGACCGCTACGCGACGCCTTTGGAAATGCGCCGCGATCTAGAACGCGCGTATGTTTTGAAGGAAGAAGAGGAAACGATCACATCGCCCATAAGACCGGTCGCAGCTATTCCCGCGGAAGCGGACGAGCAGACGGTCGGTGTCTTTCAAAAAGAATCCGAAAAGGAGCGAACAATATTTGCTGCGACCGAGCCGAATCCTACAGAACAAACCACTGAAAAAGCAACAATCCTCTCCTGTGATGCGGAAGAAAAGACAGTCGGAATCTTTCCGTGGAAAGACGAAACGCCTGTGGCACCGCATGAGAACACAACGGTCGGCTTGTTTGCAAAGGAGACAGAGACAGTAAGGGCACCCGTCAACAAGGAGCCAGAGCCCATCCTTGCGCCTAAAGCAAAGATAGAAAAACCGGCAGAGAAGCCAAAACTTGAAGCAAAGGCAGAGAAGTCGACAGCGAAGCCGCAGTCTGCGTTGAGACCTGCAAATACGCAAGCGAACCGGAAAGCAGCGGGCAAAAAACAAAAGAAAAAGCATTTACTGATAATTGCTGCAGTGACCACACTCGCCGTGATTGCAACGGCGGTCCTGATCGTCGTCCTTGCGGGAAAGGGTACCTCTGCGCAGCAGGCGGAGGCGCTGATTAAAATGCCGATCGAAGCACCGACGCCCAATCCTGTAGTGGTGTTTCAGAATGAAGATTTTGAAAAGGCGTTCCGGGATAAATATCGCTTAACCGGTACCATTTACGAATCCGACATTCTTGCCTGCAAAACTCTATCCTTTATAAGTTGCGGCTTAACCGATATCTCTGATCTTGCGCGGTTTAGGAACCTTACGTATCTTAATCTTAGGAACAATCAACTCAGCGACATCTCCGCGCTGAGCGGATTGACGAAGCTGACGAAGCTTAATCTTCCCCAAAATAAAATCAGCGACATCTCCTCGTTGAGCGGGCTGACAGATCTTACGTATCTTAATCTCAGCTTCAATCAAATCAATGACATCTCCGCATTGAGCGGTATGACAGATTTGACGGAGCTTTATCTTGACCATAATATAATTAGCGATGCCTCCGCATTGAGCGGCATGACAGATTTGACGGAGCTTAGTCTTAGAGACAATCAAATCAGCGACCTCTCCGCATTGAGTGGGCTGACGAAGCTGACGAAGCTTTATCTTTACGAAAATAAAATTAGCGATGTCTCCGCATTGAGCGAATTGACGAAACTGACAGAGCTCTCACTTGGAAATAACAATCTTTCGCAGAAACAGCTCAATGCGCTGAAGAAGGAATTACCGAATTGCAAAATCGATAATTAGTTAGAAAAGGACAGGGGGCAAGACAATGGACGAAAGAACGGTTGGTATTCCCGGATGGCGGATCATCCGTACGATCGGCAAAGGCAGCTTCGGCAGCGTGTATGAAATCGAAAAAAAGGGGGAATTCGGTGCAGCAGCACATTCTGCGTTGAAGGTGATTTCCATACCTGAAACAAGTGCGGAAATCAAGGCATATCGGGATGACGGATATGACGATATGAGCTTAACGGCGCTGTTCCGCAGTCAGGTCGAAGATATCACCGAAGAATTCAGCCTGATGAGTAAGCTGAAAGGAAACAGCAATATTGTCAGCTATGAGGATCATGAGATCATTCAGCACGAATCAGATCCCGGTTATGATATTTATATCCGTATGGAACTGCTGACATCGTTGCCGGATTATATCAACCGTCAATATCCGGACAGCGTCGTTCCGGATGAAGCAACGGCAAGTCTGGGCATCGATATCTGCAATGCGCTGGAATTGTGCGCGAAGCATCACATCATCCATCGGGATATCAAGCCGCAGAATATCTTTGTCAACGATAATAACAATTTCAAACTGGGCGACTTCGGCATTGCCAAGACGTCGGATCACACGACGAAAGCTACAAAGACGGGGACCTATGGCTACATGGCGCCGGAGGTGTATCTCTCGAAGCCGTATAATGCTTCTGTTGACATTTATTCGCTCGGCCTTGTGATGTACTGGATGCTGAACGAGCGCAGAGGACCGTTCCTTCCGCTTCCGCCTGCCGTTCCGAAAACCGGCCAGAGTTCGGAAGCGTTGGAACGCAGAATGCACGGCGAAGCTCTTCCCGCACCGAAGCACGGCAGCGAGGAGCTCAAGCGGATCGTGCTGAAGGCATGCGCCTATAATCCGAAAGACCGCTACACTAGCCCGACGGATATGAAGCAGGATTTGGAACGAGTGCTTGGTGTTCCGCCGATTGTTGCTGCCGGAGCAGGATCTGTTATGCAAGCCGGTGCGGATGCAAATGCGCAAGCCGAACCCGATCCCAATCTTACCTACGACGATACGATCGGGGCAGATAGACCAGCTGCAAGAAGCAGGGAAAATATCATTGATAAGGATGCAACGGTCGATGCTTTCAGAGCGTCGAAGAGCAAAAAACAAGCGGAGAACCCTGTTCAGCACGAAGAAAAGCAAGAGCATTCAGCGACTGATCAAAACAATGAATCCGGCAAAGCGCCGGATCGCCGGCAAACCGGCAAAAGAAAACAAAAGCGCATATGGATTATTGCAGCGATTCTTGCGGTGACAGCGATTGTTGTGATTGTCCTTCTGCTGCTCAATTGCAGAAATTGCAAGGGAACGGAACCGGCCGGAGGAAACGCCGGAGCATTGCTGACGGAGGCGACAGTAAAACCGACGGAAGAACCGACAGAGAAGCCGACGGATGTGCCGACAGAGGTACCGACGCAAGAACCGACGGAGGAGCCGATCATAGAGGCTTCGCCTGAACCGGAAGTGACGACGCCGACGCCGAAACCGGCAACGCCGACACCGACGCCGAAACCGGCAACGCCGATACCGACGCCGACACAAACACCGACTCCGACACCGAAACGCACGCCGACGCCCACGCCGAGGCGAACACCCACGCCGACCCCGACGCCGACGCCCACGCCGACGCCGACCCCGACGCCCGCACCAACACCAGCGCTACCATCAAAAGAGTATCTGGAGCATCTATGCTATAGGATATATAACTGGATAAAGGACAATAATAATACGGAGGGCGGCTTACCATATGATTCGGAACTTGATTGGGATAAGGATGGAGAGATTAAATTCTTAGATTATACTAAAGTATACAATTACTGCAAAGAATTATACGGCGAGTGCAATCCTCATTGACAAGAGAAGGATTCTTACAATTGTATGTGGATTTTTTGCACTGCATTATGTTATACCACAAAAACTCTGTTAATGAGGAACTGCTTGCTTATAATGAAAAGACTATTTCTATCTAATTGGAAAGGCCTCTCAATAATACACAGATGCAAGAATGAGACATTACCCCCTTGGGCACAGCGCCCAAGGGGCTCTTTTCATTTTTGGAAGAAGTCGCAAAGACAAGGAAGCTTCGTTTTCTCGCTGCCGATCCGGTCATTCGCCCTTGAATGATCGTTCAAAGCAGAAAACAGGGCTCAGAAGGGAAAATGTTACGATTAGTAACAAAAAGGTCGATTTTGCGATTTTGGCCATTTTGGACGAAAAGAGATCTTTTGGAAGGATTTGATCAATCTTTTTCTCGAAAATGCGAATCGAATTGGCTGAAATGAGCAATCTTTTTGCGGTTTTCATCAAATGTTGCGGTAAAAAAAGCTACATGGAGAGGGGAAATAGGTGAACAATTTCCCCTTATAAAGCAATTCTCCCCAGAATTACCGGTAAATCTTTCGTTTGTTTCGATTCAATCTTTTTTGTATGAGGGGTAATTCTTTG
>JAEEGF010217887.1_pt1 | contig 23400 bp, 21 predicted proteins | sample 9134171 | NCBI WGS metagenome assembly JAEEGF01 (sample SAMN16246542, study PRJNA631951) | gut metagenome | biome: gut microbiome; feature: rumen; material: AP-attached | host: Bos | place: Iran: Karaj | collected 2018-10
CTAAATAACCCGTCGCGTCTTTTCCCGTGTCAAATGTCACATCGACATTCACATCATCATAGTCAGTCGAGAATGACACTTCCTCTATCTCAGGAGGTTCTAACGGTTTCAGCCAATCGCTCACATAGGTTATACCATTCACTTCGGCTTTTATTCGGTATTTCAAGGAAGGATCGGCATTGTCCATTGGGATTTCCTGATACATGCCAGGAATCGAAGAGGACGATTCATATAAACCGCCCTTTTCATCCTCCACGACCGCGGTCCCTAGCACTGCGACAAAATCAGTATCCTCAGAAGTGTAAACCTTTGAGAACTTGATAGTTGAGGTTCCTCCGACAGCAATATTTCCTTCAATCACCACAACCATATCATCAATGCCATCCAAAGATACTTGATATGGATAGACGCAGGATGTCAGGGACACCAATAATGTTATGATCGTAAAAGTTTTTTTCACAATTATATAGAACTAAAGTCGTTATTCCAGGACATAATTATAGATCCTACAGTTAACGCCGCCATAAATGTGGTTAGCACTCCAATTAATAACATCTGTATTTAACCAGTGATTGTCATATTGACCATCGAGCACATCGCCCGTCTCAACCGTGATTTCCTCAAGGCTAAGTTCAGGGATTAGGTTTATTTACCACAAGAAATTATTAAAGGGATATCTTCCCGCGTGGATCTCCGCAACCATCTTGTAGATGTCGTTGCGGAGTTTCTCGATATTGATCTTGTTGATGGCTGACATAAATATGCACGGGGTCTTTTCCTGGGCAATCCAGGAATTCTTCAACTCTTCAAGGGTGAGGTTTTCCTTGCCTTTCGGGGAGAGGGAGAATTCATCATATTCCTCATATTCATAAGCATCTATCTTGTTGAAAATCACATAGATGGGCTTGTTGGCTGCGCCGATGTCGCGTAGGGTTTTCTCAACCACCTCCATCTGTTCTTCGAAGCCGGGATGGGAAATGTCAACCACGTGGAGCAGGATGTCCGCTTCGCGTACTTCATCAAGGGTGCTCTTGAAAGCCTCTACGAGTTGGGTGGGCAGCTTCCTTATGAATCCGACGGTGTCGCTGAGAAGGAAAGGAACGTTTTCGATCACTACCTTCCTTACAGTCGTGTCCAGGGTGGCGAAAAGCTTGTTTTCTGCGAAAACGTCTGACTTTGCCAGCAGATTCATTATGGTGCTCTTCCCAACATTGGTGTACCCGACCAGGGAGAGGCGGACCATCGAGCCGCGGTTGCTTCTCTGGGTAGCCATCTGGCGATCGACTTTCTTGAGCTGTTCCTTAAGCCTTGATATCCTTTCCTTTACGATACGGCGGTCGATTTCTATCTGGGTCTCTCCCATTCCTCCCCTGGTACCCATTCCTCCCCTCTGTCTCTCAAGATGGGTCCACATGCCGGCCAACCGCGGTAGCATATAATTGTAGCGCGCAAGTTCGACCTGCATCTTTGCGTAAGAGGTCTTGGCCCTCTGGGCGAATATTTCAAGTATGAGACTTGTCCTGTCAATTACGGCTCCGCATTTTATGACCTTCTCGATATTCCTCTGCTGCATACCGGTCAGCTCGTCGTCGAAGATTACGTATGCGATTTCGTTTTCCTCGCAGTAATCGGCGATTTCCTGAAGTTTTCCACTCCTGATGTAGGTTGCTTTCTCGGGTTTGTCGAGACGCTGGACGAATTTCCTGTCGCCGGTCGCTCCGGCCGTCTCGGCCAGGAACTCCAGTTCGTCAAGGTATTCCATTACCTTGCGCTCGTCATCATTCTGCCGTATTATTCCGACAAATACGGCTTTTTCTATCTTTTCTTCTGTCATACTTTATCCTTATCAAAAAAGGCCATCCGGTTGGGGACGGCCTTTGAATTCTTCTTTACCGCATTAGCGGAGCTGGAAGATCACAGGGAAGGTATAAGTAACCTTGACCGGCCGGTCACGCTGCTTGCCGGGCTTCCACTTCGGAGAGCTCTGAACAACGCGGACAGCCTCCTTGTCGAGTGAAGAGTCGACGCCACGAAGAACTTTTACGTTGGTCACGGAACCGTCCTTCTCCACCGTGAACTGAAGGGTAACACGGCCCTGAACGCCATTTTCCTTAGCGATTTCAGGATAGACAAGCTTGGAATTGACCCACTTCGAGAATTCGTTGGCATCTCCGCCGTTGAATGACGGCTTCTCCTCTACCAACTGGAAAGGAATAGCCTCTTCTTCCACGACCTCTTCCTTGACTTCTTCAACGTAGTCCATGATTTCGACACCAAGGTTGGCGTCATCTTCAAGGCTCATGAAGTTGTCTTCAACCTTGATGTCATCCTCGACGATGTCGATCTGGTCTGACAGGACAGGAATCTGGGGTGCCTCGGGCGGCGGCGGAGGTGTCTCCTGGGTAATAGGAACCATATCCTCTACTTCCACGACCTCAGCTTCGTTGCCGAATACTGCAACAGTCTTCTCCTTTGTTCCATAGGAGAAAGCTCCCCAGACAAGAAGAAGTGCAGCGGCGAGTCCGATCTCTGTAAAGAGCAGTCTCCTGTTCTCAAGATTGGCTTTTTCGGTTTTCTTTACTTCCATATTCAGTGAATTTAAATCCAATACAGGCTCTCAAAGTTATAAATAATAATTTTCATTTCAAATTTTTTGGATTAATAGTTGTAGATTTGTGGAAACTTTTGGTCATGATCAGGTATTATTGCGAGGATGTAAAGTTTGTTTTCAAGAACAAACAGGCGAACAACCGTTGGCTGAAAATGGTCGCTGGCAGCGAAATAAAAACCATCGGAGACATTAACATAATATTCTGTTCCGACAACTACATCCTCGATGTGAACATGCGTTACCTTCAGCATGACTATTTCACTGACATCATCACTTTCGACTATTGTGAAGGGAACCGGCTGTCCGGGGACCTTTTCATAAGTATCGATACGGTCCGTGAGAATGCCTTGGAATATGGGGCCGAGTTTGATGAGGAACTCCACAGGGTGATAGTCCACGGACTCCTCCACCTTATCGGTTATGACGACCATACTCCGGAAGAGGAAAAACAGATCCATCAGAAGGAAGACTATTACCTCGGCCTGCGGAATTTTGTTTAGAAGATGCTTGGTACTTACGACATAATAGTCGTCGGCGGCGGACATGCCGGTTGCGAGGCCGCTGTGGCGGCGGCAAACCTGGGATCATCCGTCCTATTGCTGAATGCAGACCTTCTGAGTTTTGCCAGAATGTCCTGCAATCCGGCTGTTGGTGGAATAGCTAAAGGTCAGATAGTCAGAGAGATAGATGCGTTGGGCGGTATGATGGGACTGGTTACCGACGCCTGCACTTTGCAGTTCAGGATGCTCAATAGGTCCAAGGGTCCGGCCGTGTGGAGTCCCAGGGCGCAGTGTGACAAACAGGCTTTTTCCCGACGCTGGAGAAATATTCTCGAAACTCATTGTAAATTAGATATTTACGCGGATTTTGCCACTTCTTTCCTCTTTGAGAATTCAAAAATCTGCGGCGTCCGCACGACTACCGGGGCAATTTTTAAGTCTCAATCGGTTATTTTGACCGCCGGAACCTTCCTCGGCGGCATGCTTTTCATCGGCAGGACGGTTTTCGAAGGAGGAAGGATCGGCGAGCTTCCATCACATGGTCTGACTGAGCAACTGGTCAGTCTGGGACTCCGTACCGGAAGGATGAAAACAGGAACACCTCCAAGGATCGACATTTCTTCGGTTGATACCTCACGACTTCTTCCCCAGTTTGGCGATCCAGAGCCGGAACGGTTCTCTTATCTGGATATCCCTTCTTCCGTTCAGGGAGATATTCCCCAGATGCCTTGCTTCATCCTTCACACCAATGAAAAAGTCCACGAAATCCTTCGTTCCGGATTCAAGGACTCCCCTCTCTTGAACGGACTGATCACAGGACGTGGTCCAAGGTATTGTCCGAGTATCGAAGACAAACTCCGCGTCTTCCCTGACAACGATTCTCACCAGCTTTTCCTGGAACCGGAAGGCCGTGACATCAATGAATACTATCTCCAGGGTTTCTCTTCCTCACTTCCATTGGATACCCAGATTGAGGCGCTCCATTCGATCGAAGGCCTTGAGAATGCCAAGATATTCAAGCCGGCGTATGCCGTCGAGTATGATTATTTCGATCCAACCCAGTTAAAGGATACTCTTGAGCTCAAGGATATCGATAATCTGTACTTCGCCGGCCAGGTGAACGGCACAACCGGTTATGAAGAAGCCGCGGCACAGGGACTTATGGCCGGTATCAACGCAGCCTTGAAAGTACAAGAAAAAGATCCTTTCATCCTAAAACGCGACGAATCTTATATAGGAGTCCTCATTGATGACCTTGTTACCAAGGGAGTAGATGAACCTTATAGGATGTTCACTTCTAGGGCGGAATATCGAATCCTTCTTCGTCAGGATAATGCCGACTTCAGGCTGACCGAAAAGGCCTACAAAATAGGTCTCGCTTCAGAAAAGCGTTACACAAATATGCTGTTGAAGCGCTCTCAAACGGCAGAATTAAAAGAAAGGTGTTACAACACCAAGATGCGGGCTGATGTCGTCAACGCCTATTTGGAGTCCTGTGGTTCAACAGTTATCTCTGACTCCAAGAAGGTATCCGAGCTTGCTTCACGGCCGGAGACCAGTCTTTCAGAATTGCTGAAAATTGTTCCACGTGGAACAATTTATCCTAAAGAGGTTGTCGATTCGGTCGAGATTGAGATAAAATATAAGGGCTACATTGAGCGGGAAAAACTCGCCGCTGAAAAGTTGTCCAGGCTTGAGAATCTGATTATCCCCGACGACTTCGATTTTGACAGGGTTTCCGGCCTTTCGATAGAATGCCGCCAGAAACTCAAGTCTTACAAGCCCAGAACCATCGCCCAGGCCTCCAGGATATCCGGCGTCTCCCCTTCCGACATCTCCATCCTTCTCGTCTATTTCGGACGATAGTTCGACCGTTTCACTAACCGTGGTTCGACGTGCTCACCTACCATTTCCGGTCCCTGAGCTTGTCGAAGGGCCGTTGTGGTTCGACAAGTTCACCAACCGCTCTAGGTTATTATTGATCAGCGCCTCTTTCTTGGCTCTTGACCAACCTTTTATTTGTTGCTCTCTATAATAAGCATCATCAATTCTTTGGAATTCTTCATAATAGACCAATTCCACAGGAAGATGCTTTTTGGTATAATTGGCTCCTTCTCCTTTTAAATGCTGTTGAAGTCTTAATTCTAGATTATCTGTGCTACCAACATAATAATGGTTATTGGAACACTTAAGAATGTACATATATCCTTTCATAGTTTTTAAAGTTTAGTTTTAATAGTCCCTTCGATAAGATCAGGGTCCGGTGGTTCGACAGGCTCACCAACCGGACTGACTACATCATCTGAAGGGCGGACTTGATGATTTGTTCGACTTTGGCGTTGGGATTGGCCTTGAGAATTGCGTGGATGGCTTTGTTCACGGCCGGTTTTGCAAATCCGAGCATAATCAGAGCCCTGGAAGCCTCTTCAACGATTTCGTTGCGGTCGGATCCTCCGAACAGTTCGGTTGCGGCCGAGCCCTCGCCCTTGACCACCTTGTCCTTGAGCTCGATGATCAGACGCTGTGCGCTTTTTACTCCGATACCTTTTATGCTCTTGATCCTTGCCACATCTTCGGACAGGATAGCCTGACGGATCTCTTCGGCGGAAAGGGACGAAAGCATCATCCTGGCTGAAGCTACACCTATGCCTGAAACACTTATAAGGAGCTCGAAAAGTTCCCTTTCGTCCTTTGTTGCGAAACCATAATATTCTTCCATGTCTTCGCGCAGATAATGGAAGATATATACCGTAGCCTCTTTCTTGTCCTGAAGAGCCTGGTAAGTCTGCAATGAAATGAGTATGCTGTAACCGATACCGTTGTTTTCAAGTATCAGCACGGCAGGGGAGAGCTCCACTATGGTTCCTTTAATGTAGTCTATCATGATCCGGATGTTTACGAGTCAAATTTACAAAATGTTTAACATTTAATAAACTATGTGATTTACGGATTTGATTTGTTAAATTTGTAGGATAAAGGCAGTAGATTCAGATGAATATTCAGGACATAAGGAATATGTTTCCGGCGCTGTCACAGACGGTCTATGGCAAACCGCTGGTTTATTTCGACAATGCTGCGACTTCTCAGAGGCTTGAATCCGTCGTGCGCAGGATGGACAGCCTTTCCCTCGGGACGAATGCGAATATCCATCGTGCCGTTCACAAGCTTGCCACGGATGCTACCGAAGAATATGAAAGCACCCGCGACGCTGTCAGGGACTTCCTTAACGCAGGCTCTCGTGAAGAGATCGTATTTACCTCAGGCACAACGGCTTCCATCAATCTGGTGGCATATTCCTTCGGAGAGACGTTCGTCCACGAAGGGGATGAGATCATCGTTTCGGAAGAAGAACATCATTCCAATATCGTTCCCTGGCAACTGCTCTGTGAGAGAAAGGGAGCCATACTTAAGGTCCTGGGAATCGATGATGAAGGGCACCTTAAAGTTGATGACCTTAAGGCACAGGTCACATCTCGGACAAAGTTGGTATGCGTAGCACATGTTTCCAATGTCCTGGGTATTGTTAATCCTGTTAAGGAGATTGTAAATATTTGTCATTCAGCCGGTTGCCCCGTGTTGGTAGATGGTGCCCAGGGTATTGTGCACCAGAGGGTGGATGTCCGCGACCTCGATTGTGATTTCTATGCGTTTTCCGGTCATAAGATGTATGCGGCGACCGGCACCGGAGTCCTGTACGGCAAGAAGGAATGGCTTGACAGGATGGTTCCGTTCATGGGCGGGGGAGAGATGATTGAAACTGTCAAGTTCTCCGGAACTACCTATGCCCCTCTGCCCGGGAAATTCGAAGCGGGTACACAGAATATCAACGCCATTCCGACCCTCAAGGACGCGATCGCCTTCATGGGATTGCTTGAAGACAAGGAGTTGCAGGCCGAGATGAAAGAGGTAGAACAATTCTTGACGAGGGAATTGTCGTTGGTTTATGGGGTTCCACGTGGAACAGAAAAGAAAATACCGCTGTATTCCTTTGTAGTGAAGGGTGCGCACCATGAGGACCTTGCCTTGATCCTGGATAAGATGGGAATAGCCGTCAGGTCCGGGCAGATGTGTGCTGAGCCTTTGATGGACCGGTTCGGTGTTACGGGAATGGTCAGAGTATCAATAGCTCCATACAACACCCTCCAGGAGGCGGAGTATTTCATCAAATCACTTGACAAAGCTGTATCGATGCTTGTATAATACAGATTGAAATGAAGACATTGGAAGAAGCCAAACAGGCTGTCATAGATGATTTTTCGATGTACGACGAGTGGCTCGACAAGTATGAGTATCTCATCGAGTTGGGCAAGAATCTCGAAGAATATCCGGAAGAAAGCAAAACCGAAGATAAATTAATAAAAGGCTGTCAATCAAGGGTCTGGCTTGATTCAAAAGTAGAGGACGGAAAGATTTGGTTCAAGGCTGACAGCGATGCGATAATTACCAAGGGTATAATCTCCCTCTTGATAAGTGTTTATTCAGGAAGGAATCCGAAAGAAATAGCCGAAGATGATTTCGGTTTTATCGGCCAGATCGGCCTGAAGGAGAATCTGTCGCCGACAAGGGCCAACGGCCTGGTGTCGATGATCTCCAGGATAAAGGAACTCGCCGCAGAAATGGTAAAGGTCGAGGATACCAAGAGCAACGGGCAGGAGGTTCTGACCGCTGAAGATGCAGCCGAGCTCGCTCCTTTGTACGACAATGTGGTCCTGGCGATCAAGCAGGTATATGATCCGGAAATACCGGTGAATGTCTATGACCTCGGACTTATATATGAACTCGTGATAAACAAGAAGCACGAGGCATATATCAAGATGACCTTCACGGCGCCAACCTGCCCGATGGCTGACGAGGTCCTTGCCGACGTGAAGAAAAGTGTAGCCGATGTTCCTGGTATAACGGGCTGCGAGGTTGAACTTACCTTTGAGCCTCCGTGGGACCAGAGCATGCTTTCAGATGAGGCACGGTTAGATCTAGGATTAGATTTAAATAATTAATAATCAAATGAAAAGAGCCAATACTTACATCATTCCCGCCCTTATCCTGGCTGTTGTTTCTGCAGTCGGATGCGTGTCGGTGAAGGATACCGGAACGACAGTTCCCATCAACCTTATCATGGAGACCGACATAGGCAACGACGTCGACGACGCCCTTGCGATGGATCTGCTATACAAATATTCCGATAAAGGACTTATCGACCTCAAGGCTGTCTGCATCAACAAGGAAGGCTCCGCCCCGGCGGAGTTCATCGACATCCTGAATACCTGGTATGGCTATCCCGATATTCCCATCGGTATCGTCCGCAACGGTGCGGACTGCGAAACGGATGCGATCAATTATGCAAAGGCGGTCGTGGACCTGAATGATGCCACCGGAGCACAATTATTCGTCCGTTCCAGGAATGGTTATGACGACCTTCCAGACGCCCCCGTCTTGTACAGGAAGCTGCTGGCCGCCTCTGCCGACAATTCCGTGACGATAGCTTCAGTTGGTTTTTCTACAAACCTTGCAAGGTTGCTGGATACCCCAGGAGACGGTTATTCCGAGCTTTCCGGCAAGGACCTTGTCGCCAGGAAGGTCAAGCTCCTGGTGACCATGGCCGGAAATTTCGAGGATGCAAACTATCATGAATACAACATCGTTAAGGATATCCCGGCCGCTAAAAAGGTCTTCGAAGAGTGGCCGACGCCGATTGTGACATCTCCTTTCGAGCTGGGAATAAAGGTCCAGTATCCGGCGACAAGCATCGAGAATGATTTCGGCTGGGCTGGCCAGCATCCTGTCGTCGAGGCTTACAAAGCCTACCATAAGATGCCTTATGACCGTCCGACATGGGATCCTACCGCCGTACTCTACGCAGTGGAAGGGGAGTCCTGGTTCAATGTTTCCGAACCGGGGTTCATTTCGGTGACGGATGAGGGATCTACGCTTTTCACCCCGGCTGAAAACGGTAACAGGAGATATCTGTATGTAGATGATGCCCAGGCGGAAGCCATCCGCGACCATTTCGTAAAGGTTATTTCTTCCGTTCCGGCCAAGAGACAATAATAAACAATACCAGATATGAAAGGAAAGATCCTGGTGATAGGCAGCACCAACACCGATATGACTGCATTCTGCCCCAAGATGCCCGTTCCCGGAGAAACTGTCCTGGGCAATGATTTCACTATGGGACCCGGAGGAAAGGGAGCCAACCAGGCCGTGGCTGCCAAACGGCTCGGTGGGGACGTTTCTTTCATCTGCAAGGTTGGAAAGGACATTTTCGGAGAGAATACCATAAGGCATTTCAAGGAAGAAGGACTGGATACCGCCGGAGTGATGATTTCGTCGAAACCATCCGGAGTCGCCCTGATTACGGTGGACAAGGATGCAGAGAACTGCATCGTGGTCGCTTCCGGAGCCAACAACGACTACACGGAAGAAGATATCCGCAGCTGCTCGGACAAGATCGACGGATGTGATATCCTCCTGATGCAGCTTGAGATTCCCGTTCCCGCAGTTCTGGAGGCCGCAAGGCTTGGACATAAGGCGGGAAAGTTCGTGGTCCTCAATCCTGCACCGGCCTGCGAGCTGCCGGAAGAGATATTCGGATATCTTTCATTGTTCATTCCCAACGAGACGGAACTGGCCAAATATTCCGGAATGGAGGTGAAAGATGAAAAATCTGCCGAAATAGCCGCCAAGTGCCTGATGGACAAGGGAGTAGGCAATATCATCGTCACCATGGGCAGCAAGGGATCGCTCATTTGCCAGGACGGAGGTTCCGTCTTCGTGAAGGCCAGGAAGGTAGAGGCCGTGGATACCACCGGAGCAGGGGATTGCTACTGCGGGGCGTTGTGTGTTGCCCTTTCCGAAGGCAGAGATCTGATAGAAGCGGCAGAATTCGCCACGAAGGCAGCTGCGCAGTCCGTACGCAAGGCGGGCGCCCAGAATGCCATGCCGTTCAGGAACGAAGTGGAATAACAGACAGGTAAAGAAAATGGACAGAAGGGATTTTCTGAAGAATTCTGCGACTGCCGCCATAGCCGGGGCGGCAATGGCCATCCCGGGAGTGGATGCGCTGGCATCAGGGAATGGCGGACCGGCGGACAAGACTCCTGCCGACGGCATAGCATACAGGCTGAAGTACAACAAGGACGGAAAGATCAAGATTCTCCAGTTCACGGATACCCATTATATCGAAGGAGACGAACGTTCCGAGCGTGCGCTCAGGAATGTCATCCAGATGCTGGACACGGAGAAACCCGATTTCGTGATCCATACGGGGGATATTGTCTTCGGGAAGCCGGCGGAAGCCTCCGCAAGGCATATCCTGCAACCACTGGTGGACAGGAAGATTCCTTTCGCCGTTGCCATGGGCAATCACGACAGTGACTACGACCTGACCAGGACCGAGATGTTCAAGGTCCTCCGCTCGATTCCGGGCAATGTCAACACCATTGACGACGATGGAATATCCGGATGTTCCAACGACATCATAACTCTCTCGGGAAAGAACGGGGTGGACAGGATTTTCTACCTGTTCGATTCCGGCAACAGGGACGAGATCGCCGGTGTCAAGGGCTGGAGCTATGTCAAGCAGGACCAGATAGCTTGGTACAAGAAACACAGCCGCAAATTCACCGAGGCAAACGGTGGAAAGCCGGTTCCGGCGCTCGCTTTCTTCCATATTCCGGTTCCCGAATATAAGGAAGCGATAAGGGATACTTCCAGGGTCATGATGGGCAATATCGGGGAGGAACCCGGTGCTCCCAAGTTCAATTCGGGCCTCTATCTGGCCATGAGGGAAATGGGCGACGTCCAGGGAATCGTGACCGGGCATGACCATAACAGCGATTATGTGATGCTCTGGCAGAAGTTCTTCCTGATTTACGGACGCTTCAGCGGTTGTGATACCGTATACAACGACCTGAAGCCGAACGGGGCCCGTGTATTCGAGTTCTCGGAAGGTGACGAGGGCTTCCGCACCTGGGTCAGACTCTACGGCGGCAAGGTAGAGCAGGACCTTTACCTCTATCCTGAAATGAAAAACCTCACATCACCAAGACCATAAAACAATACTGATATGAAAAGAACCGTACTCATTTCACTGGTTGCCATGGCCCTGCTGGCCGTTGGCTGCGTTACCAAGAAGACGGTGCCTGCTCCGACCGAAGTCACGATCACCAAGGAACAGCTTATGGACAAGATCAAGGGAGGCTGGGCAGGCCAGACTATCGGATGTACCTATGGCGGTCCCACGGAATTCCGCTACAGTACGTTCATGAACAGGAATATCCCCATCATCTGGCCGGACCATCGTATCGAGTGGTACTATGACCATGCTCCCGGACTGTACGACGATATCTACATGGACCTGACTTTCGTGGATGTATTTGAGAAAGAGGGACTTGATGCACCGATTGAATCCTTTGCGAAAGCTTTCTCCACTGCGGCATATCCCCTTTGGCACGCAAACCAGGCCGCCCGGTACAATATCCAGCAAGGCATTATGCCTCCAGAGTCAGGATTCTGGAAGAACAATCCCCATTCGGACGACATCGACTTCCAGATCGAGGCGGATTATGCCGGCCTGATGGCTCCCGGAATGCCGAATGCCGCAGTTCATTTTTCGGATGAGATCGGACATATGATGAATTATGGCGACGGCTGGTACGGTGGTGTCTATGTCGCGGCCATGTATGCCCTGGCTTTCGTTTCAAACGATATCGATTATGTCGTCACCGAGGCCCTCAAGACGATTCCGGAACAGAGCAAGTATTACAAATGCATGGCGGATGTCATCCGCTGGCACAAGCAGTATCCGAACGACTGGGAGATCACCTGGGCCCTGGTCGAGAGGGAGTGGGGTTTCGACATCGGCTGCTCTGAAGGAGTATATGGAACCACGAATATCGATGCGGTCATCAACAGCGCATATATTCTCATGGGACTCCTTTACGGAGAGGGTGATTTCTACAAGACGATCGATGTCTCCACCCGCTGCGGAAAGGATTCTGACTGCAATCCGGCCTCCGCAGGAGGTATCCTGGGCGTGATGTTGGGTTACAGCGGTATCCCCGAATATTGGAAAAAGAATCTGTATGAGGTAGAGGACAGGAATTTCGCATATACCGACATCTCCCTCAACAAGGTCTACCAGATGTCCTTCAACCAGGCACTCAAAGTCATAGAAAGGTATGACGGAAAGGTCGGAGAAGATGATGTTACCATCAGGCTTCAGACTCCTGAAACAGTCCGCCTTGAGGAAGGATTCAAGGGACACTGGCCCATAAGCAAACAGGACCTGAGGAAACACATCGATGATTGCGGTGAACTTGAATTCACCGGCAACGGAGTCGTCTTCACCTATCTGATGCCGATGGATCATTCGAACTATGCCGCCAGGGTCGAGATATACCTAGACGGTGAGCTTGACAGGATCATGGTCCTTCCCGCACAGAACAACCGCAGGAGCCTTGACCTGTACTACAAGTACGACCTGCCCCTCGGCAACCATAAGGTGTCATTCAAGGTCCTTAACCCCGACAGGATCCATCCCATCGAGGTCCGTAGCATGATAGTGTACTCGGACAAGCCGGAACCGGTCCCGCATCAGTAGCATTATGAAAAGACGGTCTTTTTTGAAAGGGCTGGCTGCTGCCGGAGTCGTGCTTCCAACCGGAGCCTGGTTCCCGTCCTGTTCTGCGGACAAACCGGAAGGATTATCCTGGGATTTTGACAAGGTTATCGACAGGTTCGGTTCCTGGAGCATCAAGTATGGCCGCCTGGAGGATCTCGGAGAAAAGGGATCCACGAAGCTGTCGATGTGGATCGCGGACATGGATTTCATGACCGACCCGCTGGTATCCAAGGCCCTTCGGGAGCGGGTGGACAATTATGTCCTCGGATACACCCGTACTCCCGTGGAATTCCTCGACTCTGTGGTTTCCTGGGAAAAGAGGATGCATGGTTACGATGTTGCAAGGGAGTGGGTAGCCCCTTGTCCTGGTGTGATAGCTTCACTTAACCAGGCATACCTGACGTTCACCAAACCGGGAGACACGATTGTTCTCCAGACACCTGTCTACGACCATTTCAGGATATATATCGAGAAGATGGGAAGGATACCCGTAGAGAACCCTCTCATTGAGGAAAACGGCCGCTACAGGATGGATTTCGACGGGCTGGAGAGAATCTTTGAGGAAGGATCCAAGGTACTTGTGCTGTGCAACCCTCAGAATCCGGTAGGTATCCTTTGGGATAAGGAAACCCTTGCAACGCTTGCCAGGATCTGTGAAAGGCACGGCGTCATGGTATTTTCGGACGAGATACATTCAGACCTCACCCTGCGTGGCAGGAAGCATATTCCTTTCTGCAGCGTAAGCGAGGCCGCCGCCCGTGTCGGCCTTATTTTCGGCAGCCCTACAAAGTCTTTCAACTTCGCAGGGCTGTCCGGAACGGCATGGTGCATAATCCCGGACAGGGAGAAGAGGGAAAAGTTGCTTGGGACACTGGAAAAGTCCAAATTGGATGAACCGTCCATCATGTCCCTTACTGCTACCATCGCTGCGTATTCCCATGAACCGGTATGGCTTGACGCTGTTAAGGAATACATACAAGGCAATCTGGACCTTGTGTATGATTTCTTTAAGGACAACGACTTAGGAATCAAGGCCGTCATGCCGGAAGCCTCCTTCCTGATCTGGCTGGACTGTCGTTCATTGGGCCTGTCCCAGGCTGAACTGATGAGCCGGTTCAGCGATGACGCAGGTATCATCCTCAACGACGGTATTTCGTACGGAACAGGTGGAGAAGGTTTCGTCAGGATGAATGTCGGATGTCCCCGGTCAGTCGTCGAGGAAGCCCTTTCGAGGATACGAAAAACCTTTGGTTGACCTGGAGGACATGGCTTATGTGAACATATATTTCTCCCTGGGGAGCAATCTCGGAGACAGGGAGGGCAACATCCTCGAGGCTTTGCGCCGGATGGATGATGCCTTCGGGGTCCATTATACGGCTTTGTCAAAACTGATCGAGACGAAGCCGATGGGGTTCTCCGGGGGGAAGTTCCTTAATGCCGCCGTCCTTTACAGGGTTCCGATGCACCGGTTGCTGAGTGACGCTTCCGTGGACACGGAAAGGATTAAAGGCCCCGGGCTTGTCCTTGGAAAGATAAAGGAGATCGAGAGGTCGATGGGACGTACGGATCCTCCGGAATATGATGCCGCCGGAAGGCGGATTTACCATTCCCGCATCATAGATATCGATATCCTCTTCTATGGGAGGGAAATAATTGATACTCCGGAACTTACAATCCCGCACAAGGATATTGCCTACAGACCTTTCGTCCTTATTCCCCTGCGTGAAATCGCCCGTCCTTCACTTATAAACGCATTCCCTGATATTTTTAACCACTAACAAATAATAAAACCATCAACGATGAAAAAGATCCTTATGTTCACCCTTCTTGCAATGTGTGTCGCTGCCATTGCATCGTGTTCCAAGTACAATGTCGATTGCTCGGGAGATTGGTCCAACGCGGAAGACCGGTTGAGATACATTTCCGTTGACGACGACGGGTTCATGACAGAGTACTACCTGAGCGCCGAATACAAATATTCAAATGTCGCAAACTACGGCGTGACGGATTTTGTCACGTTTAAGGACGGTGTACTCCATATATCAACGAAGGCAGTGACAACCAAGGACAATGACGGAGTCAAGGCCGGAACGGAAATCACGTTCAAGCCCCGTTGGGTCGTTACAAGCGACAAAGATACACAGATCAGGGACGGAATGGCGTTCTGGGGAACCGCAAAGGTCGGAGATGTGAAGAAAAAGGGTAAGAAACTCTTCCTGCCCAGCATAGGTGCCGGTCACGGAGCATACGAGTACGACAGGCTCAATAAGATAGAGATGGATTAGTTTACCGGGCTTTCGTCAGGTAGATATTCCGGAATTCAATAGGACCTCCTTCGCTCTGGATGCCGATGTATCCCTCGGAGGCCTGGCATTTGGCCTCGTTCACGAGGACTCCGTTGAGCCAGGCTTTTACGACTCCCTCCTTGCATTCGAAATCGAGGTCATTCCATTCCCCGAGAGGTTTTTCCGGGCTTTCTTCGACAAGCCTGGCCTTCCTGTAGAAAGAAGGGCCCTCCACTCCTTCGATAGGGATTCCTCCCATGAGGAATCCCATATCTTTTGAAGTCATCTGGAACTGTATCCCCTGGGGCCACACCTTGTCGGCTCCCTGGAGGAAATGGAATACTCCTCCGTCTGCGCTTTCTTCCCCTGCCCAGCGCCATTCGAGATGGAGCTTATAGTTGGAGAATACCTTTTCCGTGCGGATATAGCCGAAGGGTGTTCCGGTAATGTATATCACGCCGTCCTTGGCGCTGAATGTTGACGGACCGGTTATGGCATCGGGGTCATCCCTGAGAACGGTCTTCCAACCGTCCAGGTTCTCTCCGTTGAACAGGTAGACTTTCCTGTCTGAGCAGGAAACGAACGTTACCGCGGCAAGGACCGCTGCCAGGAATGACCTTGTTTTCATGATTAAAGTTTCCTGAGGAGGTTGGACATGTTGACTTTCCTGTCGATCATCGCGCGCAGTTCGGAGATCGGGACGCGGGTCTGCTCCATGGTGTCGCGGTCGCGCACGGTCACGCTGTTGTCGGTCATGGTGTCATTGTCGATCGTTACGCAGAAAGGCGTGCCTATGGCATCTTGACGGCGATACCTCTTACCGATGGAGTCTTTCTCGTCGTACTGGTAGGCGAAGTCATACTTCAGTTCATTGACCACCTCCTGGGCTTTCTCGGGAAGGCCGTCTTTCTTTACGAGAGGGAGTATGGCCACCTTGACGGGTGCAAGGGGAGCGGGGATGCTGAGCACGACGCGGGATTCTCCGCCTTCGAGCTGTTCGACCTTATAGGAGTGGCTGAGGATTGCCAGGAACATACGGTCGACACCGATGGAGGTTTCGACACAGTACGGAACATAGCTCTCGCCAGTTTCGGGATCGAAGTACTGGATCTTCTTTCCGCTGATCTTCTGGTGGTTTCCGAGGTCGAAATCGGTCCTTGAATGGATGCCTTCAAGCTCCTTGAATCCGAACGGGAAGTTGAATTCGATGTCGGTGGCGGCGTTGGCGTAGTGGGCCAGTTTCTCGTGGTCGTGGAAGCGGTAGTTCTCCGCACCCATTCCGAGGCTGACATGCCACTTCATGCGGTTCTCCTTCCACTTTGCGAACCATTCCATCTCGGTTCCGGGGCGGCAGAAGAACTCCATCTCCATCTGTTCGAATTCCTTCATGCGGAAAATGAACTGCCTGGCCACGATCTCGTTGCGGAAGGCCTTGCCGATCTGGGCGATTCCGAAAGGAATCTTCATACGGCCGGTCTTCTGGACGTTGAGATATTCGACGAATATACCCTGGGCCGTTTCAGGACGAAGATAAAGGACATCGTCGGAGTTGCCTGTCGTGGAGCCCTGGGTGCTGAACATGAGGTTGAACTGACGCACCTCGGTCCAGTTGGCTGTTCCTGAGATGGGGCAGACGATTCCGCAGTCGATGATTATGTCCCTGTAAGCCTTTAGGTCGTTGGCATCTTCCGCTGCCTTGTAACGGGCGTGGACCTCGTCGTATTTCTTCTTTTCACGGAGGACGTTGGGATTCGTAGCCCTGAACTGCTCCTCGTTGAAGGCGTCACCGAACTTCTTGCGGCCCTTGGCCACTTCCTTCTCTATTTTCTCCTCGATCTTGCCGAGATAGTCTTCGATGAGGTTGTCGGCACGGTAGCGCTTCTTTGAATCCTTGTTGTCGATCAGGGGGTCGTTGAAGGCGGCGACGTGACCTGAAGCGACCCAGGTCTTGGGATGCATGAAAACGCAGGAGTCGATACCTACGACATTCTCGTTCAGGCGGGTCATAGCCTCCCACCAGTAACGCTTGATGTTGTTCTTAAGTTCCACACCCATCTGGCCATAGTCATAAACAGCAGCCAGTCCGTCGTAAATCTCGCTTGAAGGGAAGATGAATCCGTATTCCTTGCAATGCGCGACAAGCACCTTGAAGAGTTCGTCCTGTGTCATTTTATCTTGAGTTATTTAAAATTCTATAATCCAACCCGCAAAGGTAATCATTTTCTACTATTTCCGGTAAGGTGAATATACCCCTATTTCGGCAATTGCGAGCGTACCGTCCCATTCCTTGAAACGGACCCGGACGGCTTCGGCCGGAACCGTCGGGAAGCGGTGGATGTGGACGCGGCCGGTCCCTTCCGGTCCCTGAGCGCAGTCCTGAGCTTGTCGAATGGCCGGTGTTTGCATCCACTGGCCGCCGTCAAGATATTCGATGACAAAATCCTTAATGGATCCGGCTTCTTTCTCCGTGACAACGACCATGTTTACAGGGGTTTTCCTGTCCAGGCTGACCATCCACCACGGGTCTTTTACCGCGGGGCTGGACACCCAGCATGTCCCGAAGTTGTCATCGTTGGCGAAATCCATTATGTTCATGTCGTCCGACCAGGATGAGTCACATGGCCTGCCTACCGCTATGTTGATGTCGGTGATCGGAGCGGGAGCCTGCGGTACATCCACGATATGCCCCGAGTTCTTCCAGATGCTGCCTATCCTCTTCATGGCCGAAACTGCGTTTTCATCGATCAGGCCGTCCTTGTTGGGTGCGGCGTTGAGGATGTAGGTGCAGTAGGCCTCATTATAGGGAATTATGTTCTCCCTTACGATCCTGTCCACGTCCTTCAGTTCGTCGGTGGGGAAGGATTCCTTCCAGAACCAGGTCCTCTGGAGGGGATAGCAGGACATTGCCGGGAGGCGGTTGGTCTCGGCCGATATCTTCTGTCCGGCGCCCTGCTCATAACACCTTATATCCGAGTAGAACAGGGCTTCCTGGGGATATTTCGCCCCATTGAGGTCCATGACCAGGCAGTTGGGCTGAAGTTCCTTCACGAATGAATATATCTCCGGAAAAGGAACGTCAGTGTAGGATATGCGGCCCCACGGAGCGTCCCATCCGTCGAACATGATGGTGTTGACAGGGCCGTAGTTTGTCAGGAGTTCACGTAACTGCTCCTTGATGAAGTCCACTTTCTCCCTGTTGAAGGGGATTGTCGGGCGTATCCTGTGATGGGTGTCCAGGATTGAGAAATGGAACATCACCTGCATCCCTTCCTTTTGAAGGGACGCGACAAGTTCTCCCAGAACATCCCGGTGAAAGGGTGACGACATCACGCTGTAATCGGTCGTCTTCGTATTCCACATGCAGAACCCGGCATGGTGCTTCACGGACACGCAGATGAACCTGCATCCGGCAGCCTTGGCGGTCCTGACCCACTGGTCGGTGTCCAGTTTCGCCGGGAGGAAAACCTCCGGGCCGACATTCGGATCCGTCCAGTCCGCCCCCTGGTATGTAGGAAGGCCGAAATGAACGAACATTCCGAACCTGAGGTCCACGAATTCCTGCTGAAGCCTGTGGAGGTCCTTGTCCTGCCCGGATGAGGCAAAGCATGAAACGGCAAGGAACGATAAGATGGTCAAAAGCTTCTTCATATCGCTAAGGTACTAAAATAATTTGTACCTTTATGGTCAAGACTGTTCTATGATGGATTCAAAGCAAAGGATTGCGAACGCACTCAAGGTTGCGTCTGACACCAAGGTGTTCGAAATGGGAGGTGGAGTCAGCAGTCTCGCCCCCGAGGTTTTCAAGGGTTTGTTTCCGAGCCGAAAGGCCAAGGTGATCGCGGACATCAACACGTGGCCCGCGCTTGGCGAGAAGGTATTCTCCCTTTTCCAGGAAGCCGGGATTCCTACCGAGAAATTCATTATTTGGGGAAAGGAGTTCCACGCCGAATGGGAATATGTCGAAATGGTCGACAAGGAACTGGACGGAGGATACATAGCCGTCTCCGTCGGTTCAGGAGTCATCAACGACCTTTGCAAGCTTTGCTCCCATCACCATAACCAGCAATATCTTACGCTTCCTACTGCGGCTTCCGTGGATGGATATTCATCTTTCGGGGCATCGATCTCCTACCAGAATTCTAAGCAGACCTTTTCCTGCCCTGCGCCGGTGGCCATCATCGCCGATATCGACGTGATCGCCGCCGCTCCCAAGGAGATGACGGCCGCAGGTTATGCCGACCTTGCCGCCAAGGTTCCTGCCGGCGCGGAATGGATGGTGGCGGACCTTATGGGCACTGCTCCCATAAAGCCTGATGCCTGGCATGTCGTGCAGGACTATCTGGACGACCTCCTTGCAAATCCCGAAGGTGTGGCGGCCGGAGATCCCGGTGCCGTTGCAGACCTTTTCGAAGGCCTGACCCTAAGCGGAATCGCCATGCAGGCTGCCCAGTCAAGCCGTCCTGCTTCCTGCTGCGACCACCTGTTCAGCCATATCCTGGACATGACCCATCACCGCTACCAGGGCAAGCTCCAGTCGCACGGTTTCCAGGTGGCGATAGGCACCCTTACCATGTGCGCCGTATTTGACGAACTGTTCAAGATGGACCTGACGAAACTCGATGTGGATGCCTGCGTGAAAGCCTGGCCGACATTGGAGCAGGAACAGCAGAGAGCCGTCGAAATATTCAAGGACTTCCCGGCTCCGATGTTGGGGTACGACAATATCACCAAGAAATACAACGACGCCGCAACGGTAGGAGAGCAGCTTGCGAGGTTCCGTGACACCTGGCCGGAATTCAAGGAGAAGCTGCAGGGTCAGGTATATCCTTTCAGGAAGATGCAGGACCTGTTCAAGGCTGCCGGAGCGCCGTATGACCCTTCAATGATAGGTGTAACCAGGGAGCAGATCAGGGATATGTTCCCCATCGTCCAACTCATGCGTCACAGGATGAACGTCCTTGACCTTGCCAAGAGGGGAATGTTCTATGACACCCTGGTTGAAGGAGTATTCGCCCGCGGTGGAGCGTGGGAGATCTAAAGCTTGACGGATGACAGTCAGAGGTAAAGGAGAACCCGGTTTTGCAAAAGGGAGAGCGTTCGTGGTGGATGACCGCGGACAGAGGAACCCTTTCGAGGATATCCCCCCGGGCAGCGTGCTGATAGCCAAGACCATCTCCTTGTCTGATTCCGTGATGATCGATTTCAAGAAGGTTGTCGGAATGGTTACTGAGGAGGAGGATTACGCCGGGCACGTGGGTCTTCTTTCCAGGGGGCTGGGTATTCCGGCGGTAGTCGGTGTCGGCGGTTGCATGAGCGATATCTTCAACGGGGACAGGATCCTTATCCGGAACCTGGATGTCCTGGTCAATCCGGACCTGTCTGAGGTCGAGGAGTTTGACAGGCTCAGGAGGGAGGCCGATCCACAGCTCAGTCTTGACCTGCAATAGACTGGACTTCCTTCATCACCCTCATGAAATTACCTCCCCAGAAGCCTCTGATCTGGTCTCTGGTATAGCCGTGTTCCAGCATTTTCACAGTGATGTTGATGAGGTCGTTGTCGCCGTTGCAGCCGATGATACCGCCACCTCCGTCGAAATCGCTTCCGATACCGACATGTTCAACACCGGCAACTTCTACACAATGGTTGAAATGGGCCATCATGTCGTCTATGGAAGACTTGCCGGGGTTCCTTGTCAGGAATTCCGGTACGGTGTATACCTGGATCACGCCGCCTTTTTCCGCAAGGGCCTTCAGCTGCCTGTCGTCCAGGCCGCGGTCGTGACCGTAGATCGCCTTCGCCCCGGAGTGGGAGCATATTATCGGAGCCTTGCTGTACTTGATGCAGTCCCAGAATGTCCCGGCTGAAGGATGTGACAGGTCTATCATCAGACCCTGGCGGTTCATCTCTTCAACGACTTTGATTCCGAAGTCGGTAAGTCCTTTCGAAGGGTTGCTCCCGTGTTTTGATGAGGTATTGCAGACAGCATTGTCCCGGAAGTGGCAGAGGGTGATGTAGACAACTCCCAGGTCCCTCATCTTCTTTATGTTACTTATATCATTACCGATACCGTAGGCATTTTCCAACCCGATGAAGAAGGCCTTCCTGCCTTGCTTGACCAGAGCCTCCGCCTCTTCCGGAGAGGTGGCAAGCCCGCAGGCTTCAGGGTACATACCGATATCCTCCTTTATTTCCCTGATCTGTTTCAGGTTCTTTTCCACGGCACGCCTGGAAGAAACCTCGTCCGAAGGTCCCTGCCAGAGAAAACTGATGAGGACCTGTGAATCAAGGCCGCCTTCGTCCATCTTCTGGATGCTGCATTGCCTTAATGAGCGTTTCCCTACAGAGGCATCAGGATATCCCTCGGGAAGGTCACAGTGGGTGTCGACCGTGAAGATTTCGCCCATCAGTTCTTTCGCCATACGGAATGTAAGGGCCTTGGATGAGAGATCTTCCATAGTAAGGATATCACCCGGCATCCTCCTGAGCCCGGAATCTATGGCCCTGGTCAGCGGGGAAGAACCGATATGCGGTATATTCCTGTCAGCTACGGCCTTGTAGAACAGTACGGAATAAAGGTTGTCTTTCCTGACCCATCCTTCAGGCATAACCGCGCCGTCCCACATCGCAGCCATATTCCTTAAACTTGTATAAGGATTGTCCAGGGATTCCAACGGCGGAACGTCAATGGGGCGTGCTCCGGCCAGCCGGACCATGGTCTTGAGATATTCCTTTTCCGGGCAGTCCGGAATGGCGATCCGTGATTCCAGCAAACCGGTTTCTGCCGCACCGGGAATGTCTGCAATATCCTTGGGGATGCATAGGGAAGCTTCCGAGTCCGCCTTGTTGAAAACAGTCCGGACTTCTTCAGGATAGCTAAGGGTCTGGCCTCCTGACGAAAGGGAGATCAGCAAGGAAGATATTACCGGAAATATGATGCGCGGCAGTTTCATGAAGCGGACAAAATTACGGAAAAATCATTAAATTGCAGTTGTCTGTCGACCTTGTATTAATAACGCTTGGCATTATGAAAAGAATCCTCGTTCTGGCTGCAGTGCTTTCTTCAGCAGCCCTTTCTGCACAGGAGTGGAAGCCATCGGAATGGCCCGTTATGACTCACTATGACTCCGCCCATCTGAGGGAAGTCGCCCTGCCTCTCGGCGGGATCGGCACCGGTACCGTGTCGCTCGGAGGGCGAGGGGAACTTCGTGACTGGGAGATAATGAATGTTCCGGGGATCCATTTCAATACCGGGGTTTCTGCTAGGAACGCTCCGTTCTTCGCGATACATACCGAGGATACAAAGGGGAACAAGACCACCGCCATGCTGGCCGGACCGCTGCTGCCGGGAGAATTCAACCATGGTTTCGGGGAGCCAGTCGACAATTTCGGAATGCCGAGGTTCCGCGATGCGTCATTCGATGCCGCATATCCTTTCGGCCAGGTCCATCTCTCTGACGGGGACCTGCCCGTAGCGGTGACGATAAAGGGCTTCAATCCCCTGGTACCGACTGATGCTGATGCCAGCGGTCTTCCCGTGGCGGTTCTGTCATATCAAGTGAGGAACCTTTCAAATGTTCCCCTTGAAGTGTCGGTAAGCGGGTCTTTGCGCAACTTCATAGGCCGTGACGGAGTGGCCAATGATGCAAAGGACAACAGGAATGAGTACCGTACTGGAACCGGACTGTCGGGTATTTATTTCTATTCCGAAGGTGTGCCCAAGGACCATCAGGCGTGGGGAACGATCGCTTTGACGACGACTGCGACTGAAAACGTGAGCTTCCGTACTTCCTCCAAACGCAACGACTGGAATCAGGCCATACTGAACTTCTGGGACGATTTCAGTGCCGACGGGGTCTTGACGGAGAGGGATCCTTCAGGGGAACCTGACCCCATGGCTTCCCTGGCGGTCAGAAAGACCGTCGCCCCTGGAGCGGAGGAATCGTTCACCTTCTACCTGACCTGGAGCTTCCCCAACAGGAAGGCCTGGTCGACACGCGTCGAGGGCAACTATTATTGCAAGGAATATCCTGACGCCTGGACAGCCGCGGAAAAGATCATCCCCAGGATCCCGGACCTCGAGCGTCAGACCATCGGATTCGTGAATGCAATCAAGGAAAGCACTTTCCCTGATGCTGTCAAGGAAGCCGCCCTTTACAACCTTTCTGCGCTTCGCTCCCAGACGGTGTTCCGTCTGCCTGACGGACATCTTATGGGATGGGAAGGGACCGGCAACAACGCCGGTTCCTGCTACGGGTCGTGCACCCACGTGTGGAACTATGAAGTTGCGACTCCGTTCCTTTTCGGCGAACTGGCTCAAAGCATGCGCGACGTGGAATTTACCTATGCCACCCGCGAAGATGACGGCTGCATGAATTTCCGGG
>JAEEGF011801338.1_pt1 | contig 23400 bp, 21 predicted proteins | sample 9134171 | NCBI WGS metagenome assembly JAEEGF01 (sample SAMN16246542, study PRJNA631951) | gut metagenome | biome: gut microbiome; feature: rumen; material: AP-attached | host: Bos | place: Iran: Karaj | collected 2018-10
AGATGCTCGCAGGTATCGTTAACGGTCGTGTGAACAAGTTCTACAAGGAGTCTTGTCTGCTCAACCAGGAGTTCATCCAGGACAGCAAGATGGCAGTGAAGGATTACCTGAAGGCTGCTGACAAGGATCTCACAGTAGTTGCGTTCAAGCGCTTCTCTCTGCAGGCTGACTAATACTCGGAAGTATTAAGTACAACATACTCAAAGGCATCAATGCAACACTGCATTGATGCCTTTTTTATTTAATGCCTATATTTCACTTTTGCAAGCAGAGAGCCTGAAAACGTAACATTATGGTTTGTTCGTTTGGCTGAACAAAGAAAAAATAGTAATTTTGCAGAAACAAAAAATTACGTCATGAAGATATTCGCCGTGGGCATGAACTATGCCCAGCATAACAAGGAGATAACCACAGACTTACAGCAGCAAGGCGTCGGAAAATCAGCTGACGACAAGCAGCGTGACCCAGTAATATTCACTAAGGCCGACTCTTCACTGCTGAAAGACAACAAGCCTTTCTTTATACCCGACCATCTGGGACGTATAGACTATGAGACAGAGGTGGTGGTGCGTATATGCCGACTGGGCAAATGTATCAGCGAACAATTTGCCCACCGTTACTATGACGCCGTAACGTTAGGCATTGACTTCACCGCCCGAGACCTCCAGAAAAAGCTGCGTGAGGAGGGACAGCCATGGGAGATTGCCAAAGGATTTGACGGTGCTGCTGTAACAGGCAACTGGATAGAGAAAGAGAAGTTACCCGGCATACAGGCGTTGCACTTCTCTCTTAACATCAATGGAGAAGAACGCCAAGCAGGCTGCACCGCAGATATGCTGTGCACCGTTGACAGACTCATTGCCTACATATCACAGTTTTTCACACTTAAAACCGGCGACTTACTATACACAGGAACGCCCGTCGGCGTTGGCCCCGTACATATCGACGACCATCTGGAAGGTTATCTGGAAGGCCGTCAGGTGCTTGACTTCTGGTGTAAATAAAACAAAAGCGGTGAGAAACCAATTCTCACCGCTTTTATTATTGTATTTTATTGAAATGTTACTTGCTTGCCTCAGCGCCCATATCAAAAGCCTTGAGGTTAGCCTCTACCACCTTCTCGCCTTTGCGCTCAAAGATTTTTGCCACAGCAGAACGCAGGGCATCAGCAGAAAGTATCTCAATATATTTTGCCGCCATACCCAGCAACACCACATTGGCGCTGCGAGCAGAGCCGGCCTCATGTGCCACAGCCTCGATGTCAAGCTGTACCACGTGTGGCAAAGCTGACAACTCAGCAAACATAGCCTCCTCATCAGGATAGTTAGGGATATTGACAAAAGGCTTGTTGCTTGTCACCACAACACCATCCTTTGAGAGATAAGGCAGATAACGCAATGCCTCCATCGGCTCCATTGAGATGATAAGGTCTGCCCCACCCTTCTGTATGAGGTCACTGTATATAACGTCTGTAGAAAGACGCAGGTTAGACTGCACATCACCACCGCGCTGACTCATACCGTGTACCTCAGCCTGTTTCAGGTTAATACCCGTCTCGGTGGCTGCCTCGCCTATTATCGTAGCGATTGAGAGGATACCTTGTCCGCCCACACCGCAAAGTATTATATCTTTTTTCATCGTTTAGTCGTTTCGGGGATTAGGATTTGCCTTCTGCGCTGCCTTTGCCTTTTCTCTTGCATGACGGGCAGCCGTCTGTATGCACTCACGACGTGGTATGATAACCGATACACCGTTGTATTCTATCTCCTCACGTATGGTCTTTGTTATCTCCTCCATGTTCTTTGGCAGTGGAACAACCACACGAACATGCTCTGGCTCTACACCAAGACCAAGACAGATAGCCTCAAACTTGTTTGTTCCGGCTGAGTCCTGACCACCTGTCATACCTGTTGTAAGGTTATCAGATATCACAACCACGATGTTTGACTTGTCATTGACAGCATCCAACAGACCTGTCATACCTGAGTGTGTGAATGTAGAGTCACCAATGACAGCAATAGCAGGGAACAATCCGGCGTCAGCCGCACCCTTTGCCATAGTAATTGATGCTCCCATGTCAACGCAGCTCGACAAAGCCTTGAATGGAGGCAGCGCACCAAGTGTGTAGCAACCGATATCACCAAAGATACGGTGGTCTGGGTATTCCTCTGCCACCTTATTAAGTGCAGCATACACATCACGGTGTCCGCATCCCTGACACAACTGTGGTGGACGACCTGCCAGGTTCTTTGCCTGTGGCATCAGCTCAGGAGCCTCAACACCGAGGGCAGCAGCCACACAGTCAGGAGTCAACTCGCCAGTGCGTGGCAATGCACCTGTCAAACGGCCTGTAACAATATATCCTGTACCGAGCAGAGCCTTCACATCCTGCTCCACAACCGGCTGTCCGTCTTCCACTACGAGCAGTTTGCCGCTCTCACGCGCCAACATCTGTATGCGCTGCTCAGGAAGAGGATACTGTGACACCTTCTCCAGATTATACAGTCTGCGCTTCTCCTCCGGCAACTGTGCCAAAGCCTCTTTAACATAGTTATAGCCTATACCACATGCCACAATGCCTGTCTTCTCAGCCTTCTCTGCATAGTCAGTGTACTCAGAGGCATTAAACTGTGACTTGTTAGAAGCCATGAGCATCTGCTCCTGCTTCTCTATCAGCACGTCGTACTTCTTACGAGCTATGCCAGGCAAGAGCACCCACTGGTCTGTAGAAGGGTGCATCTCGTTCTGCTTACGAGGCTCACGCACCTCAACGCTGGCGCGAGAGTGTGCCAGTCGTGTAACAACACGCAGCAACACCGGCTCCTTGATAGCCTCAGAGAAGTCAAAGGCCATCGCCATCATATCATACGCCTCCTGCTGAGTAGAAGGCTCAAACACTGGTATCATAGCGAACTTGCCATAGAAGCGTGAGTCCTGCTCATTCTGTGATGAGTGCATAGAAGGGTCATCAGCAGCCAATACTACCAAGCCGCCCTCTACACCTGTTATGGCACTGTTGATAAAAGCATCGGCACACACATTCATGCCTACGTGCTTCATACATACCAACGCACGCTTGCCGGCGTATGACATACCTAAAGCCGCCTCCATGGCAGTCTTTTCATTGGTACACCAACGTGAGCGTATCTTATGCTCCTTAGCATACGGGTTGGTTTGAATAAACTCTGTAATCTCAGTTGATGGAGTACCAGGATAAGCATACACACCACTCAAACCAGCGTGAATAGCTCCCAGCGCTATCGCCTCATCACCAAGAAGAAGTCTTTTTTCCATTTTATCTATTTCTTTGTTTTTGTATTTTTCATTACACAATCCTTGCAAAGTTACTAAATTTTATTCAGTCAGCAAAATTTTGAATTTACTTTTTATTTGGGTATGTGAAAAATTCTTTGTACCTTTGTCAGCTGAATTAATTACCATAAACAACAATAATGAGACAACATAAACTCAATGTAGTACTCTGTGGCACCGGCACCGTAGGCGGTACACTGCTCTGCCAGATGGCGCAACAGAAGAAGATGCTCTTTGAAGAGCGCGGACTCGACCTCAGAGTAGTCGGCATCGTTGACATCTTCAATATTATGATTAACCCCGACGGCATCAATCTTGACGGATTCTCTATGGAACAATTCCGTGAGGATTTCAAGCAATGTCCGAAGTCAAGTATAGAGACTATACACACAGAGGTGCTGAAACTCAACCTTAGCGACATGGTATTTGTTGACTGCACCGCAAGCTATGAGATAGCCGACCTCTACCAGAATTTCCTTGAGAAGGGCATCTCTATCGTATGCGCCAACAAGGTGGCAGCATCAGGCGACCTGCAGAAATACCTGAAGCTCAAGAAAACCGCTTTAGAGCATGATGCAAAGTACAACTTTGAGACAAACGTAGGCGCCGGCCTTCCTATCATGCACACCATAGATGACCTGGTGAAGTCTGGCGACAAGATAACGAAGATAGAGGCAGTGCTCTCTGGTACGCTTAACTTTATATTCAACACCATCAGCGACGATGTGCCTTTCTCTGAGGCTGTAAGACTGGCCAAGGAAAACAGATTCTCCGAGCCAGACCCACGTATTGACCTTGCAGGTATTGACGTGATACGTAAGTTGGTGATACTGGCACGCGAGTCTGGCTATATGCTCAGTCAGGAGGATGTAGAGAAGCACTTGTTCGTTCCGCAAGAGTATTTCGACGGTTCACTTGAGGATTTCTGGACAAATCTGCCAAAGCTTGACGCCCACTTCGACGCTATGAACAAAGAGGTGGTTGCCGCCAATGAGCATCTGCGCTTCGTAGCTACCCTTGAAGACGGAAAGGCAAGCGTAGCATTGCGTCGTTTCAAGCAGGGACATCCGTTCTATGACCTTGAGGGTTCTAACAGCATAGTAATGCTGCACACTGAGCGTTACAACCCTCACCCAATGATAATCCAGGGTTACGGAGCCGGAGCCGGCGTAACCGCCGCAGGCGTATTCGCCGACATCCTTGACATTGTGAACGTATAATCCTACAGCCTTCATCTATCCCTATACATAGCTGATTATTTTGTCATGAAGCGCATTTTAGTTACAGGAGGAGCAGGTTTTATCGGTTCTCATCTATGCGAGAGATTGGTAAACGAGGGGCATGATGTCATCTGCCTTGACAATTTCTATACGGGTTCTAAGGAAAATGTGTGGCACTTGATTGGAAAGCCAAACTTTGAAATTGTACGCCACGACGTATGCCAACCCTACTGGGCTGAGATTGACGAGATATACAATCTTGCCTGCCCTGCGTCCCCCATACACTATCAGCGCGACCCTATACAAACTACTAAGACGAGCGTATTCGGTGCGTACTATATGTTGGGACTTGCAAGAAGGACAAAATGCAAGATACTGCAAGCCTCAACAAGCGAGGTTTATGGTGATCCGCACATACACCCGCAGACAGAAGATTATTGGGGCAACGTCAACCCTATAGGTATGCGTTCATGCTATGACGAGGGCAAACGTTGTGCAGAAGCTATGTTTTTTGATTATTATCGTCAACACGACGTAAGGATAAAGATTGTTCGCATATTCAATACTTATGGTCCACGCATGGCACAGCATGACGGGCGTGTAGTATCTAACTTTATCATTCAGGCACTCAAAGGCGACGATATTACCATCTTCGGCGACGGACAGCAGACTCGCAGCTTTCAGTACGTCTCCGACTTGATTGACGGCATGATTCGCATGATGAACAGCAATGATGACCTCATTGGTCCGATAAACATTGGCAATCCTTCTGAGTTCACCATGTTGGAACTGGCGGAAAAAGTCATACAGTTCACTGGAAGCAAGAGCAAAATCATCTTTCAGCCACTGCCTCAAGACGACCCCAGACAAAGAAAGCCCGACATAACGTTAGCAAAAGACATGTTACAATGGCAACCAAAGGTCGATTTGGATGAGGGACTAAAGAATACCATCAAGTATTTCGAAAATATTTTGAAATAACAAAATCTTCAGACATGGGAAAATTACAAGGTCAAAGTTCTTCTTTCCTTCCAGGTTCACCAGCAAAGAAAAACGAAGCTCACGAACCTATAGTACAATTTCTACTCAAAGAAGTAAGAGGAAGTTCTGTCATTGACCTTGGCGGCGGGGAAGGAACATATGCACTCAAACTGAAAGATGCTGGGTATGATGTTATCGTAGCTGACATAAACCCAGAATCACTTTCCACTGCGGAACATTATGGACTCAAAACAAAACTTCTCGGCCCTAACGAGCAACTCGATGAGAACACAGCTGATACAATCATTCTAATTGAGGTATTAGAACACATATCCACCCCTGCTGATTTTTTAATGTCTGCTGTAAAAGCCGCAAAAAAACGTGTACTTTTCTCACTCCCATGCACAGAAGACTTCAAACCATTGTTTGATGCAGGTCTAACTTATGCTCATATAGCGGTAACTGACCATCTCTGGCACTTTTCTAACAAGGAACTGAGAGAACTTTTAGACTCACTCAGCGTGGAGTACACGCTCACCATGGGTGATTATCTGTTTCCTACACCAGCAATCCGCCTTTTACGTCATTATTATCGGGGTCCCATAGGCTATCTCTTTACACTCGTACTGAGGATAATAAACAAACTAAATATCATTCCCCGGCGTTGCCCATCACGTTTCTACGGAATAATAGAGAAAAGGTAGTCTGCCACATACCGTGCAGCCTTGAATGACCAGTGCGTATCATCCATATAGTATATATCCTTTTCTCCGGCCTTAACTTTCGGCATTAGTATTTCCTTGGCTATGACTATGTCTGTACGATTGCCAAGAATCCGCTTTACATCCTCATTGATTGTCTTCTTGGGATAGGGGTTGTCTATTATGTAGTCCTGATAAACATCGTACTTATCTGGACATATCAGGAAACACACCTTGATTCCTTTTCGGATTGCCATCTGACGCATCTTGTCAACATAGTTACGAAGAAGCTGTTCATGCTTCTCGCCTATGGAAAAGTCCATCAAGTCCTCGTCATAGAAATAAAGTCTGTTACCCTGAGTCCCAGAGAAAACCTTTCGATTCAGTTCTACTTTTTTCACTACATGTTTTATTGAAATCCCCAATCTGACAAGCAGAAAGTCATTAGCCCCTTTCAGCGTCCATGCTTTTCTCTCTGTAGTCCGGTGACTGTCGATTTCTTTTAGAAGTGTCATTTGGGGGTGACTGGAATCGAAATCACTAATTCTATGATTCAGCCAACGCTCCGAGGTCTCTACAATCAACATCTTCACATTTGACGAGTCAATATAATTCAATCTCATCAAGTCGAAAGCATTTTGCAAAGGATTGGTCAGAATCACCTGCGGAGGAACAAAGTTGAGGACCTTTTTTCCACGACCGCACAGATAATTCTGATAGCCCTGCACACCCAATTGTGAAAAGGAGTCGCCACAGGTAAGAATATCTGCCTGCTTCTTTCTCAGCTTTTCGGGGGCTTTCACGTCTTCGTAAAACACCTCCGGAAAATCATGACACACAGGAGGTTCGTAGAAGCGCTTGAATGGAATCCTTCCAACTTCTCCCAAATCTCCATGCTGGTTGGGCAGAACCGTCAGATTATAATAGCACATTAATCCAATCCAGACTATCCAAATCGGGAGGACAGTATAACTAAGTTTTATGAGAAAACGTTTCATCTTCAGAAGAATTAGAATTGGAAATAGATAAAAGTCTGAACCTCGCCCATCAGCAAGATGATAGAGAACAGAATACAGATATAGACCGCATATCTAACAATCTGCCAGTCGAAAGGATGACAATCAGGGAATTGTAAAGCATGTGACTTATCACGCTGTAGCCACTCACCGACTAGTAATGTAATACACATAATCAACCATATATATATCTTTATTTCATTTAGCGGTTTTTCACCTATGAAAGAATTTGTCACCATACACTTCATATAGTCAAATGCTTGAGCCATCGTCTCTGCACGAAAAAAAATCCATCCAATAACAACAAGACAAAACGTGGTAAACATCTGACAAAGTTCTTTGATATTTGGCAGCCACCTGCCGTATGCCACAACCCGTTGATTCTTGGTATTGAGCCCCCCAACATTGTAAATGACCAACAGCATAGCATGAAACAATCCCCAGCAAACAAATGTCCAGTCAGCTCCATGCCAAAGTCCGCTGACAGCCCAGACGACAAACACATTACGCATAACCTTCCAACGCGAACCTCTATTTCCTCCCAAAGGGATATAGAGATAGTCACGAAACCATGTGGTCAGGGAAATGTGCCAACGTCTCCAAAATTCAGGAATACTACGCGAGAAGTATGGAAAGTTAAAGTTCTGCATTAAGTTGAAGCCAAACAGTCGAGCACACCCGATAGCAATATCTGAATAGCCTGAGAAGTCACAATATATCTGAAAAGCAAATAGAATGGCAACGATCAACAAGGTAAGACCAGATTCGTCATAATAGACAGACCATATCTTGTTAACGACAAGCGCACAGTTGTCGGCAATGACAATCTTCTTAAAGAAACCCCACAGCATCTGGCGCATACCGTCAACCGCTTTGCCGTAATCGAAGTGTCGTTCCCGTTGAAACTGGGGCAACAGGTTCGTTGCCCGCTCAATAGGACCTGCCACCAATTGAGGAAAGAAACTGATATAGGCAAAGAATCCTACAGGGTCATGAGTGGCAAGTAACTTCTTCTGACAGACATCTATCGTATAACTGAGTGCCTGAAAAGTGTAAAAACTAATGCCTACGGGCAATATGACATTCATAGTCACCCAGTCAAGATGAAAACCCATCATACCGCAAAGAACATTCAGATTCTCAACGAAAAAATTGTAATACTTAAAAATAGCGAGTATGCCAATATTCAACATGATATTGACTATACAGACAAACTGCTGCCTTCTGCGCTGACCAGCATAGTATTCCAACAAAAGCCCGCTTCCGTAACTGCACAATGACGTGAAAGCAATGAGGGATAATAAACGCCAGTCCCACCATCCATAGAACACATAACTGACCACGACTACCAACCCATTCTGCCACCGTTGAATACGGAATACGAACCAATAAAGCAGAAACACGACAGGTAAAAATATCAAGAACTCAAATGAATTGAAAAGCATGATTCTGATAATTCTTTCTATCTTTCTAGTGAACGAATGTATCTCTTATAATCTATCTTTGAACTTATAAAGGCAACGAGAGTTATGTGTGCAATAACATTCATCTGCCTGAACTGCCTACAGAATATACCAACAAATTTTCTTAAATGTTTTAATCTATATCCTATTGTCAACCGGCCTGCATCAAATGCGCCAATAGTGTTATCACCATGCTGACGGTATAGCACTGTTGGCGTTTTCATGTTTTGCAGAGTACCCCCGCTTGCCACTACACTCATCGTAATCCATGCATCGTGCATCATGGTATGCTTGCAGGGCTTGCGCATCGCCTCCTTAGCTTGACTGTTGAAAAACATAGTGCACCCCGTAGCCACATTAGTGGCGGCAAAGTCCTTGAATTCTTTTACAAAGTCTGGATATATACCCCTATACTGCCAGAACGAAGGATGAACTGTTCTTAGGTCTGCATCCACCACCTTCAAGTCTGTATTTATAATCACAGGCTTATTACTATGAACAACCTCTAAACGCTTCATCTCTGCATACTCCAACTCTATCTTGTTCCTCATCCACACATCGTCTTGGTCGCAAAACATATAATAAGGTGCCTCTACCCGCTCAAGCATACTCAGGAAATTCATGCAGGCACCTCCTTGCGCCGGATAGTCAAGCTGCGTTATTTTATCAGGATACTTGTCTGCATACTCCTTTATCATACTGACTGTACTATCCACCGAACCGTCATCATGAATATACAGATGCCAGTCCTGCATCGTCTGCGCCATAAGAGAATCTATCTGCTCAGCCAAATACTTCTCACCGTTATATGTAGCCATCAGTATGGCTATATTGCCAATTGTCATCTTGTATTTATATTTTTACACGTCATTCCATCATACACACCTTTAAAGAATTGCTTCATGCGCGCCCACTTGTCAGGGTCTGCCAAAACTATTCTCAAAGGCATTTTTATGTAATGCTCCTTTATAATGTACCATTTCTCCCCCGTTGTCAGCGTGTGCCAATGCTTACGCAGGTATAATATGTGTGACCTTGCTATGCTGTATGTTCGCTCAGCACTGTAGTTACTTGTCAAAACATCAAACTGCCCCATGCGTTGCAGTCTGCCTATAACGTGATATAGTCTGTGCTGTGTCAAGCAAACTATGGAGTATCCTGCCGCCAATATTCTGTGCGCCATATCATAGTCAAGGGCATCAAGTGGAAAATTCTCATCTACACCTCCTATGGTGCTGAGTATGCTCACAGGAATAACAGTGCCAGAGTTAATAAATGTTCTACGTTCCTGCACTTCTTTCTCAATTTCAAAGGTATCATTGCCTGTTACATACGGACAGTACACCCTGCGAGGATTATCCTGCACACACATCTCTACTTGTCTGCGGAATGTCGCAAAGTCTTCCCAACGACTGTCCTGATCCATTATCAAAAGCAGTTCATATCCATTCTGTCCTGCATACTTCCATGCAAAATTGACGGCATCAGCTATCATGTGGTTCTCTCCATCACCATACCATACAACCTTACACACCTCGTCACCTAACAACGGCATGATACGCTGCTGTAGATTCTCGTCAAGTGGTGAGTTATCCCAAACGATAAGCAAATCCAACCAAGGTAGATACCGCAGTATATTTGCCACAGCCTCATTCACATCAGGGTGATACAAAGTCACCACACCTGCCATTTTTGTATTATAATTTAACTCTTTCAATTCTTCAAATTCTCCATATACCTTTGGCTGTTCCTTTTATGATTTTATGAAACTGTATCATATTTACCACCGCACTTGGTGCCGTACAGAAACACATCACAGCCATGAACCAATAGATATTATGAGTCAGATTGTTAACATACCATGCTAACGGTATGAAGATAATAGGCATTATCCACAAACACAGTTGCAAGCGTAGTACTCCCATACCATTTAAGAAATAGGAATAACGCATACTGCACACCATAAGGAAAACCTGCACAGCCATCAGCACCGTCATACCCCAAGGAATCTCACACCCGTTTCCTATCCAAACACCATATACCCATGGAGAAACCATCACCATGAAAACAAGCAATATCCAAATTCCCCACATCACATACCCCATTCTCACATTAACACCCTCAATCCACATCATGTCATTACGCTCAAAGGCATCGGTAGTAGCACTCCATATCGGTGTACAGATAATGGTGAAAACAACAAGTACCAGACTGATGTAGCGGTAGCATATCTGATATGGAGTCACCAACGCTGGGGTAAAGAACATAGAAATCAAGATGTTTGCTGACATAAACTGTACCACACCAGCCATCTGCAAAAAGAAAAACTTGATGCCCAAATCACCCAGTTCCCAGACTGAATGAAATTGGATGTGCCTCATAGACGGACGAAGTATGGGATATCTGCAATAGAATGTGTAGGGGTAAGACAGCGCATAAACTAAAAACGGAGCTCCGGTGTTCACTGAGACAACATTCAAAAAAGTAGCATGGTCCGTCACGTATAATAGCCATGTTCCTATTAAAGCAACCGTTTGACCCAAAGCCAACAACACATTGTTCACCACAGGGAGTTGCATACCCATATACACATTGCCGATGAACTTAAGCGCAAATGTAGCACAAGCCAGAATCACGGCACATGTTAAGGCAGCACGCATTTCGGGAACCACTTCTCGTTCCACATTCAGAAATGCATAGACATCAGTTTGCCATATCAACAACAACAGAATGCCAAGCATGGGGATGACCACACACACAAGCATCACCATCGTGGAACTCACAACGCAGCGTGCCTCTTCCGTATCGCCGTGTGCCATGTGCATGGCCAATTTGTTGCGCAAACCGTTGCCCAGGCCAATGTCCATATAATCTATCCATACAAGCACACTGCTAATCGTCAGCCATACGCCATTTTGATAGATTCCCAGACAATGGAGAGTCAATGGGACCATCATCAGCATGACGACAGCAGCCCATCCCTTGACAAGAAATGATGCAAGTATGTTCCATACTAACACTCTGGACCGTTTTGAAACCTTATCTCTCATTCCTGCAGTTATATTATACATTGATTCACTCATCTTCCACCTGTTAGTACATTACATACACGAGGAGTACACCTCCTTAATAAAACATATAGCCCCAGGCAAACAAGTATTGTGAAAATGACCGTTCCAAAATACAGAGCCAGCATTTCATATGAATTGTTATCTGCCACATGAAGTATGATGAATGCCATCTTGCCGATATTGGTTATAATCATAAAATGGAGCGCAAAGATGAAGAAACTGCTATTAGCCAAAGTATCGTTAACCTTTACCTTCTTTTTCTCCAGTAAATGGGATGCTATTGACACAATTGAAACAATTCCAAATAGGATACCTGCCTTATTGATGTAACTGTTGTACCCCATGCCCTTAGTCAGAACATCAGCAATCGCAACAAAGACATACAGGTATGGAGCATATTTCATGGTTCGAAAGCGCACACACAAGTTTTCTTTGCTTATACTATAGTAAGCTCCCCATGAGAAGAATAATGAAACTGATACAAGAATGCTGATATAAAACTCAATGGGACTGTCTTTGGATAAGAAAAGCGGCGACAAGAACCATACGAGAGCATTTATTGCAACAAAACAAAATCCAGTCTTCTTAATTAACCAATGGACAACGGGAGACAGTATAACCATTACCATCAAATCCCTGACAAACCATAGCGGTCCGTCTATTGGTATTAATACTCCCCTCCAGCCTTCATTTTGAGCACTTACAAATATGCCATTGTAATTACAGAGAAAGGTGTGTAACACACGTATAGGAGTTATCTGTACCTCTACTGGGGGATAGAAGGCAGATACTCCGGGAAGGAAGCATTTCAACTGCCATAAGATTGCTATCACATTCCACAGAATAAAAGGAACCAATAACGTCTTGGCACGTGACTTCAACTTCTGCTTATAGACATCTCCGCTAAAGTCTTTGCGATAGAAAAACAAATAGCCTGATATGACAAGAAACAGAGGAACACCTGTCGTTGCCAAAGTTCCACTTATCAGATTGATGATAAAGAAATACCAGTATGGATTATTCAATCCATACGTCAATCCTTTTATATCGAGGCCTTGGCTCAGATCGAAGTGGATGAACGCGACCCCAACCGTTAGCGGAAAACGTAGATAGCTTATCGTTTTCGACAACAATTCATCATCCGTCATTGTCTTAACATCTACATTCATTATCTATTATCTTAATCTAAGTTTAAAACTACTTTGTGTCATTATATACACCAATAACCATATTCGCAGAAAACCTACTGGACCGAGAAAAATCTGCTCCTGTCCGAACTGCAATGCCAGCACTATAAACATATATGTGTACATAGCCTTACCAGTAGAGTTTCCATTTCTATAGGCACTGTAACACCACCCCATCCCTACTCCATAAACCAATGCAAAGAAAGCCACTCCCAAGGTTCCGAAGTCCACATAGAATGGTTGCATAATGGTGTAAAGATTGGTCTGTATAGGCACAAATACCATTTCCTGCACTATGTCCACTACTTCATAGTTGCCTATGCCTAAGCGACAGAGGTAATAGTATAGTAGGAAGAAGGTGTTGGCACCCACTTGCTGACCTACAGACTGTGGCAAATAGCCAAATGCTACGGGGTTGGCAAATATATAGTTTGAGATGAAATATAGAGGGTCAAGGGCTGCCACATCACCCCTGTCGCGCAGGGCTGAAAGCACAAAGAATAGTCCACACGTGGTAATCACACCTAACGCCAGTTGCCATAGTCTCATTCTGCCTCGCTCGTAAAGCACAAACATAACAGCGAACACTACAAAAAACAACGTGGTCTTATCCATAATCGACACTGAATTGATTATCAGCATCACCACTATCATCATTACTACCTTCAGCGGCACCCGAGGATATGCCCACAATGCCACAAACAGCATTGCCTTGTTGGCACAGAAACTAATATCTGCCACGCCCAGTCCGTCTCCATACACAGTGAGCATTCTTATGGCTTGCATTAAATTGGCAGTGTTGAACATTCCTACGATGCCTAACACCTTCCTCGCATATAGTGCCGTTATGACAAACGATACACACAGCACAACATAGAAAAAACATTTATTCAAGTACAGGGGCTTTTTCTCACTATCTCTATTGCTTGGCTGCTCTCTGCAGAGTACATAGGTAATCAGTGACGATGCACAGAAGATGCTTACCCATATAACTATACATACATAGAACTGCCGCTGCAACGGATAAATCTTATCACCCAGCAATATTACTCCTGTAATTACCACCCCCCACACCAAAAGGGTTATCATCCATGGTGAAAATATATTCCCCATATCAGTCATCTGTCGCAGTTTGTCCTTATTCCGTAGGTATTTTCTCCACCAAAAAGTGAGCACCTGCGATATGAAGATGAAACTTAATATGTATGTCCACACACTGCCGTCAGGTGATTTCGGCACGGTGTTGTTCTGTATAACCGCAAACGAGAGATATGCACGCCGCATAAGTGTCTGCTGACGCACACATGCCTCTATAGCCTTGTTGTAACGAGATGTCTGCTGTCTTATTCTCTTTTGCAGCATTATCTCCTGCTGTTGTTCCTCCTGAGTATGTGGGCTTCCATGTGTATCCTCAAACAAGGCATATTCTGCCTGCGTCTGCTTATACTCTCTGTATGCTCTGATGCGTTGGTTTACCGCATTCCTTAGTGCTGCCTCAGCTTTTTTGTGTCGGTGCGTAGTAATCACACGCTGCAGTTCTGCCGTTACGCTATCAAGCATCTGGCTGGCAATCGTTGGGTCTTGGTCGGTAAAGCCGATGGTCAGCGTTTCATATTTGCTGCTGTAATTATATATTATGCAGTCTGTAACTGTGCTGATTGTATCTTTCTCTCCGAGGTACTGTCCGTAGGTCATACCCTTCTGTGGCAAGTTCTTATTGGCTATGCTTCGCACAAAGTCTTCTGTCTTCAGTACCTTGCAGTAGGTAGCCATGTCGTCCATGCTACCATCTTTCTCGCCTAAGTTCCTTAATGCACCCGCTCTTTTCTCATCAAGTCCTATCACCAGGTCGGTTTCCTTGGTTTCATCACCAAGCTTGGTAATGGCTGTGTACTTAGCTGGCATACACAACCATAGTGCCACGGCGAGCATGGTGGCGATGAGGGCAGCTGCAAAGTATGGATATCTCTGTAGGAAGTTCATTCTTCACTGAGGTTGAACAGAGTTCTGCGTTTCTTGTATCCTAATATGACACACCTGAGGGCAAGGCCGAGTATCATCCAAAGGCACAGTATTGCTATCTTCGACATATTGCTATGCTTCACTGGTACACGGGCACCCTGCACCACCGTAAAAGCCGGAGTGCGCTCCTGCACCTTTGCTCTTGCCAACTGTAGTTGTTCCTCCACACGCTCATAGATATTGTACTTCATCTGCATTTCATTCTCCAGTTCGTTGAGTACAGCCTGCACCGACTGCATCACCAGCCCATTGTTACTGTCGGCAAAACTGGAATACTTCTGGCGCGTCTTCTGATATTGCGCATACGCCTCACTACACAACTGTTCTATATACACAAGGTCTTTGCGTGCTTTCTTGGTGCGGTAGTCGGTAATGGCACGCTGCAAGTGCACTTGCACGGAGTCTGCCACCGTGGCGGCTATCTTTGGGTCCTGATCTTCTACGGTGATGGTTATAAGACTTGTCTTACTATCAACCACACACGCTATCTTCTTCTGTATCGTGCGTGCCACCTTGTCTTCTGCCACAGTCAGGTCGTGTGGGTCTGGCTTGTGCTTGCCGTCACTCTCCTCTCCGTCACCCTTCAGGGCTTCTGCTATGCTTGTCAGCATCTTCAACGGATATTCATAGATGGCAGTCTTCTGGTGGTTCTCTATGTAGTCTTGATATATAAACTGTTCTTTTGTCTTTTTCGTTGTCACCTTCACGGAAAACAAATCGACAATAAACTCTGACGACTTCATCAGTTCTGGGTATATCTCTGGGTATATGGCATCGCCCGACAACCCAGCCATCTTCAAATCCATACCTACCAGCGATGCTACCGATGATATACTGCCATAGAAACCATTGCCCGACTCCTCTGGCGCAAGCACTACCACCGACTTATATGTCTTCGGCGTGGTTAGTGCGAACAGTAGTCCCACCATACCTGCCACGCAGGCATACAAGCACAGGTTGCGCCAATCTGCAATCAGCGTTCTGACTATGGTTAAAACATTTATGTTGACCTTGTTGTTTATCATGTTTTATTTACAATCGTTTGATGATGGCCCTTATGACATAGTTCACGAGATAGTAAACTGAGGGCAGTAAGGCTATGCGCTCATTGTTTCTCAGTATATTCCACTGCCAGCCTATATCTGTCAGCACATTAGACGATACTGACTTACCCTTTAGTCTGTAAAGAGCCTCTACTGTATTCGTGTTGTATGCCTTGCCACCATTTCTCAGTATCTGTAGCCATAACGCAAAATCATCATAGCCACACACAGGACAATACTGCTTGCCAACCTCTGCACTGTCATACATAACCGTGAGACATCCCATCACATTGCTCTTCAGCATCTTCTTATAGTCAGTACTCCCTGGTCCTTTCACCACCCTGCGGTGTATCTTTCCATCCAGACTCATGCGTTTGTAGTTTGCATACACAATGACTGCATCTTTCTCGTGCTCAAACACCTGCAACTGATGCTCCAGCTTTGTTGGCATCCACAGGTCATCACTGTCAAGGAAAGCTATGTATCTTCCCTTGGCATTCTCTATACCTACATTGCGTGGCTTTGCCGGCATCTTATATGTTTGATCGGTATTTTGCATGTACCTCACTCTTGGGTCTTTTGCCGCATAAGCCTTAATGATGTCAGCAGAAGAGTCGGTTGAGCAATCGTCAATAGCAAGTAGTTCCCAGTTCTCATAGGTCTGGCTTTGGGCAGACTCTATGGCTGAGGCAAGAAACCGCTCCTCATTGTGCACGGGCATTATGATTGACACTAATTCCTTATCCATATTGTACATCAAATGTCTTAATTACTTAAACAAAAAATGGCGCAACATTCCAAATGCTTTCAGCGAACGTTTCAGATCATCAGGGTTTGTCACCCCCACCTTGATGCGGTGCAGTATATAACGAGGACGCAGGTAGTATCTACGTCGAGCCTTGTTACAGAATTCAACCATCTCCTGTGCCGACAGTTCCGGCAGCGTCAGCACCGTGTTGTGGGTACCATCGGGCAGACAGTAGTTCTCATAATCTGCGGTTATGTGTCCCTTCTGCTTAGCTCGGTCGTATGCTCCTGTGCCGGGATAAGGTATCAAGGGGTAGAACTGTGCAGTGTCGGCATTCAGTTTCAGTGCAAGGTGCAGGGTCTGCTCCATTGTCTCACGCGTTTCTCCCTCATTGCCCACCATGTAGCAGGCATGTATCCGCAGTCCTGCCTTTCTTGCGTTATCCACAAACGTCTGAAACTGCTCCACCTTGGTACCCTTATTTATATTATCCAGTATTTGCTGACAACCGCTCTCTATGCCAGTAAGCATCAGTCGGCAACCAGCCTCCTTCATAATCTGCATGGTCTCAAGGTCAAGTTCCACACGTGCGTTACACATCCACTTCAATCGCTTGTGCAGCCCCCTTTCCACCAATAGGTGACATATTTCCCTTACACGCTTCTTATTGGCGGTAAACATGTCATCCTCAATTATTACCTCCTTTACGTCAGTAAAGTTCTGGGCTATATATTCAAACTCGCCCACAACGTTTTCTGCCGAACGGGTGCGCAGCACATGTCCCTGCATAGTCTGCGGATAAAGGCAGAAGTTGCAGTGAAATGGACAACCTCTGCTGGTATAAATCTGTATGGCTGGGTATGTAGCTGCGGCTATGAAGTAGTCTCTCACGTCAAGGTGTTCCTTAATGAACCGCGCTGCGTATGGCAGGTCATCAAGGTCGCGGAGTGGAGGTATGGGGGCTGTGCGCACATACTTCCCATCGCGACGCAGGCACAGGCCTCTCACCTCTGCCACATCGTCATGCCTGTCCAGTTGGTCTGCCAGTTCAGTTATAATGCAGTCATACTCACCAATGGCTACAGCGTCAACAGCATCAGAGTATTCCATTGTCTCCTCAGCACATGCTGATGGATGTGTTCCCACAAGTACGATAAAGGAGTCAGGATACATATTCTTAATGCCGACGGCAAAACGCACATCACTCTTTACAGATGGCGTGCTCGTGCCTATCACAAACAATGTCGCATCATGATTGCCCTCCTTTACGATGTGTAAAGCTTCTGTCTCTGTCAATGGTTTTGCAGGCGCATCAAGAAAAGAAATCTTATGTCCACGCTTCTCTGCATACATTGCGGCATATATCAACCATAACGGATAATACAGCACTCCGCTCTTTGCTATAGCCGGACTTCTTGATTCTCTCGAAAACTTTCCATACTCCGCCTTGAAGGGCGGATTTATAAAATATATCTTCATATTTCATTAAATGTGTTTCGTCACGCTTCTTATAAGGAGCCACCAAGCAAGGTATGCCCTATAACTCAATTTATAATATAGGGAGTTGGTATTCTTCTGCCCCGTAAACGACACTGTATTATCATGGCGACGATACAGCTGTAACACCCGAGGGTAATAGCCGCACCTGAAATGCAGTTGACTATAGAGCGCTATCCATAGGTCGTGCGCTGCCAAACGCCGCGGTATGGGCAGCACTTCTTTCAGTATCTCTCTTCTGAATGCCATGCAACTTCCTAACCACAAGTCAACCTTAAAATTTCCCCACACACTCCTGCTTACAGGCGATTCGCTGATGTAATATGCCTCACGGATTATGTTTAGGTCCGCATCGGTAAAAGCACAGTTACACGTCACCACATCGTAGTCTTCACTGATGAGGAAGTCTGTCAATTCGCTGATTTTCACAGGTAGCCACACATCATCTTGGTCAGCAAGCAGTATGATGTCGCCTCTTGACTTATTCAGCGCATTCTCAAAGTTATGCGTGACACCATGCTGAAGTTCATTGTCAAAAAGCCTTATCCTATGGTCACCATACGACTGTATTATGTCCTGCGTACCATCTTGTGAATGGTCATCAGATATGATCAGTTCGTCATCTTCTGACAGTTGGCAGAGTATGCTGTCTATCTGCTCCTTAATATATCGCGCCCCGTTATATGACGCCATGCATACGGAAATCATTGTTACGCAAAACGTCCGCACACGCAGCCATCAAGCCACGTATGCGGACGCATCTTTTTTCTATCTTTGAGAGGTTATTAGAGTGAGTGAATGAGTGAGTAAGTGAGTAATATACAAAATATTGAATTGAGCAAACTTTTGCCCAACTAAATGCAATGTTTTAACCTTATTTAGGTATTCTATCGTCAACACGTAACTACAGTTTCTCTATTTCCTCGGCGGACAAGCCTGTATATTTTGAAATCATCTCTACAGACATACCATCTGCCTTCATGGAACGTGCCATATCGATACTTGCTTTTTGTTCTCCTTCCGCACGACCAATCTCAAACCCTTCGGCACGACCAATCTCAAGCCCTTCAGCCTTACCCATATTGGAAAGTATCAGTACAGCGAACATCGACTATGGAGTTTTTCTTCCCCGGGTTCTCTGGCACGAGTTCGTTGGGGATGTATTCCAACGACTCTATCTCCTGTCCTGGTTTGAGAGGCAGGAGGGCATTGAGGAAACTCTTCAGCAGGTCGGCATGTTCGCCAAACACTTTCTTGAAAGTCAGATCAGCCTTCGGGTCAAGATATTTTGCCATAGTTATTCTCTTTTATGTTTACTGCTACAAAGTTACTGACTTTTTCCGTAACGACAAAACATTTCACTGAAAAACATTACAAGAACAAGGGTGTATGTAACTATATGTGCTGACACTTGACACCAGTATCAGCCCTGATTTTCATAATACACACAAAGTTTAGCGATTATACAGGGCTATGGAGCAGGTGCAGTTGTAATGGACGCTGAGATATTTGCCGACCTCCTTGACATAGTAAACGTGTAGGTATCAGCATATTATTACTTTTCAGGTGTATTTGAAGAAAGCCCCTATTTTGTCTCTTTATTCAAACATACCTGATTTTTTTGTCCTTTATTTACACTTCATACCAATAGATTTGGCCTTATAAAGTATATAGCTGCTGATATCCTCGTTTGAATATCAGCGGCTATATCTTTTTATGTTACTACGTCGGTTCAGTTTGAGCCGATATAGAGCAGGAGCATGGAGAGGAGAACAAGGAGAAGGTCGAAAGCCTTTGCCTTGAGGTTCTTCTCATGGAATATCATCGCTCCGCACAGGAAGCTGACTATCACACTGCCACGGCGTACCATGCTGACCACGCTTATCATCGCGCCGTCTATGCCGAGGGCATAGAAATACACAAAGTCTGCCATTGACAGGAAAATGCTGATAAGCGGAATAGACCAGTGCCAATGGAACGGGGTGGTCTTCTTGCGTGTAGGCCACCACAGCAGTATAAGCATAGCTGCCATCATGAAGAACTGGTAGATGTTATACCAGCCCTGCACCGCCATCTTGTTCAGTCCCACGCCACCGTTGGCTGGCGATGCCATGAGGTATTTGTCATACAGTCCTGATATGGCTCCGAGTACATTGGCAAGGAACACAAAGTATATCCACTTGTCCTTAAACCAGTTTATACCCTCCTTCTTACTCGTGTGCTTCAGCAGTTCTATACCTATAAGCGCCACAAGCACACCAAGCCACTGCCACAGGTTAAGGCGCTCAGCGAAGATTATCATGGCGCCAACGAGCACCATAACAGGACGTGTGGCATTGATAGGTCCAACTATCGTCAGCGGCAGGTGCTTCAGTCCGAAGTATGCCAACAGCCATGAAGCCAACACTATGCACGACTTGATAAATATATACTTATGTCCTTCCCATCCGTATTCCTGACAGAAGAACATTGAGCCTTCGGCTATCTGCCCAGTATGTGACAGCCATATAAACGGCAAGAATATAATACTTGAAAACAAAGTATTAAGGAGAAGCACCGGTATGACGGCGTTCTCCTTAAGTGATTGCTTCTTGAATACGTCATAAAATCCTAACAGCGAAGCTGAGAGGAATGCGAGTAATATCCAAATCATGATTAGTCGTTTGGGGAACTAGTTGTTTAGTAGTTTGGGACACCCTCCCTGACAGGGAGGGGCGGGGTGGGTCAATTAGTTGCGAAGCGCTTTGCCTGCTCTGCTATGAGTTCCTTATCGTCAAAGTAGTTTATCTGCATAGCCTGCTTTACCTCATTGAGTGTCTTTATGCCACGCTCACGAGCAGCCTCAGTACCCTTGCGAAGTATCTCGTACACCTCAGGAATACGCTGCTCCCAATAGTGGCGGCGCTCACGGATTGGTTCAAAGCGGGAGTTGAGCACGTTATAGAGGAACTTCTTACATGTTCCGTCACCCAGTCCGCCACGGGTATAGTGTGCTTTCATCTCGTCAAGGTTCTTATATTCTGGCAGGAACTGCTCAAAATCCTTGTCCTCACAGAAAGCGTCAAGATAGGTGAATACGGTATTACCCTCAAGGTGTCCCGGATCTTCTATCTGCAAGTGCTGCGGGTCGGTAAACATAGAGTTAACTTTCTTCTTCAACTCCTTTGCTGTATCAGAAAGGTATATGCAGTTGCCCAATGACTTTGACATCTTTGCCTTACCGTCTGTGCCTGGCAGACGCATACAAGCCTGGTTATCGGGCAATAGTATCTGAGGTTCTATCAATACGTCGCCGCCATAGATGTGGTTAAAACGACGTACTATCTCGTTTGTCAGCTCAAGCATAGGTTTCTGGTCCTCACCTACCGGCACCGTAGTTGCCTTGAACAATGTGATGTCTGCAGCCTGTGAGATAGGATAACAGAAGAATCCAGTAGGAGTGCCACCCTCAAACTTACGCATCTCAAGCTCGGTCTTTACGGTCGGGTTACGCTGTAAGCGCTGCACGCTTACGAGGTTCATATAATAGAATGAGAGTTCGGTAAGCTCGGGAACGGCTGACTGTATGAATATATTGGTCTTCTCTGGATCAAGACCTACAGAGAGGTAATCCAACGCTACCTCTATAATATTCTGACGCACCTTCTCCGGGTTGGCAAAATTGTCTGTCAACGCCTGAGCATCGGCTATCATAACAAATATCTTATCAAATTCTCCTGAGTTCTGCAGTTCAACGCGTCGGCGCAACGAACCTACATAGTGTCCAATATGCAAACGTCCCGTCGGACGGTCCCCCGTAAGTATTACCTTTTCCATTCTTACCTATTTTCTTAAATATGGGTACAAAGGTACACTTTTTTCTTGAAAATACCGCTCTAATTAATCAAAAAAATGACATCTTGTGACAAATTATTCCTATTACACTTAATATTATCACCCGAAGCCTTAATACCATATACTCCATTATCCCCCAAAAGGCTAAAGAAGAAGGCATCTGTGCGTAAAGTTTCACACAGATGCCTTTTTATACTTAGCGAATTATATCGCAAGAATTTCAACGTAAAGCAGGATAACTATTTATCCTCCGTCAGAATTTCCATACACGAGCCGAGTAAGGTGCAACTGTCATGGCCACGCTGTTATCACCTTTTATCTGGAATGTGGCGGTGTCACCCGTGAGCAAATCTATAGCCTTATACTTTTTCTCTGCTATAGAAAGGAAGTTTACGGCGTGTCCCGGTATCTTCACGTCTATATCCACCTCTTTGTCAGAGAAGTTGCAGACTATCAGCAGTGTATCCTTGTCTTTCTTACGCAAGAAAGCATACTGTCTGTTGTTGTCAAAACGCTCTGACCATGGGTTTACGTACATCAGGTCATAGAACGCACCATCTATGGCTTTCTCCTTTCGAGCAATACGTAACACTTTCTCGTGGACATCATAGATATACTTTTCCCCATCTGTCAGTTTCTGCTCAGCAGCCCTGCACAAGGTGTCGATACTCCAATAGTCAAAGATTGTGGTGCGCCCGTCTTGTCCACTGAAGCCTTCCTTGTCCATGCCTCGCTCCCCGTACTCCTCTCCGGCATATAGCATAAAGGGATTTGACTGCATCAATACTGAAGCAACAAGTCCTGGCAAGCCCTTACGGGCACTGCCGGCAAAGAAGTCTGATGCTACACGCTGCTCATCGTGGTTCTCAAGGAAGTAAAGCATGTGCCTGCCAATGTCGTCAACAGACTGCCACGCCCCTGTTATGAACGATGAACTGCCATGGTCACATATCACGTTACGCACCGTGTCATACATTCCCACCTTGTCATAAAGATAGTCAAAGCCAGCGTTTATATAATTGCGATATTCTGTAGGATTATACACCTCGCCTATAAAGATGATATCAGGATTATGATATTTAACCTTGTCTGTAGCCCATGCCCAGAAAGCTGCCGGCACCATCTCAGCCATGTCACAACGGAAACCGTCAACGCCCTTGCTTGTCCAATAAAGCAGGATATCTGTCATCTTGTTCCATGTGTCTGGTATAGGGTCAAAGTGTCCCTGCCCTGTGTAATAGTCCACACCGTAGTTCAGCTTCACAGTCTCATACCAGTCATTCACACCCGGATGAGGGTCAACAT
>JAEEGF011362335.1_pt1 | contig 23399 bp, 24 predicted proteins | sample 9134171 | NCBI WGS metagenome assembly JAEEGF01 (sample SAMN16246542, study PRJNA631951) | gut metagenome | biome: gut microbiome; feature: rumen; material: AP-attached | host: Bos | place: Iran: Karaj | collected 2018-10
ATCTACGACCTTTCAACTATAGAAGACTATGATGATTTCCATAAGATGGAGCAGTCAAAGGTGAACTTTACCTTTCACGCCAATGCTGCCTGGGCTGCTAAAGACCTTAAGGTAAGGCTTTCTCAGGATTGGGTGGCTATGCGTGAAACTTACGACTACGACGCTATAGACGAAGATATGAAAAAGGCTGCTGAAAGCCTTGGGCTTGCGCCTTTATCAAAAGAGCATATAGATAAAGAGAGAGAAAAGACGGAAGCGGCTGTTACGGCTCTTAAAGAGCACATAGGAGACACGCCTCTTGCTATAGACGACACGGCAGTAGACAGGCCTCTTGAGCTTGCTCTTTACCTTTTAAGACATGGTTTTAAGGTTGAGTCTGTTGTTATGGAATCAAAGGCAGATTCTGAAGAAGTATTTGAGCAGGTAAAGAAGCTTAACCCTGAGCTTAAGATATATTCTGCTGAAAACTGGACCATGAGAAGAGCTCATTTTACCCACGAAGGAAAACTTATCGGCATCGGTGCTAGGAGCGCTTACGTTGGCGATACCGGCTTTTTTGTAGATATCAATGAAAATGCAGGCCTTTACGGATACGCCGGCATAAGGGAGCTTTGCCGCCTTATAGCTGAGGCAGCGGAAAATGAACAGGATACTCATGCCATTGTTACAAAGAAGGGCTGGCATTGTAATCTTAAGGAGGGCTGCATAATATGAAAGACTGGCATGTTCACGTTTTTACTTCCACATATACAGCGGATGTTTCGGGGGTCTGCTCTGCCATGTACGAACTTGGGGGCATGAGCGTACTTCACGATCCAAGCGGCTGCAACTCTACTTACACAACCCACGACGAGCCGAGGTGGTACGGCTCTGAGAGTCTTATGTTTATATCGGGACTTGATGAGATGACCGCGGTTATGGGAGACGATTCAGTTATAGTAAATGATGTGGTAAACGCCGCAAAAGGCCTTAAGCCAAGATTTATAACTCTTTGCGGAGCCTCTATACCGCATATCATTGCCTTTGATTATAAGGGCGTTGCAAAACTTATAGAAGATAAATGCGGGATCCCTGTACTTCCTGTGCCTACAGACGGGCTTAAGATGTACACAAGCGGCGTAGGCCTTGCGCTACGAGAATGGATGCGAAGATTTGCAGATCTTAGTATAAAGCCTGAAGAAGGCGTTATAAACCTTCTTGGAGTTACACCTATCGATTTTTCAAGAAAAGAGATAGTAGACGAGATGAAAGCCTCATTTGAAAGAAGGGGCTTTAGCGTAAATGCGGTATGCGCCATGGGAGAAAGCTTTGAAGCTATGGAAAAGGTCTGCAGGGCGCAGGCTAATGTGGTGGTTTCTTCTGCAGGGCTTCTTCCTGCCAAATTCCTTAAGGCTAAGGCAGGCATACCTTTTGTGGTGGGAACCCCTGTGGGAAGCGCAGCTTGCGACAAACTCTGCAAGAAAATAAGGCAGAGCGCCAAAGATAAAGAGAGCAGATACCTGTATGACAGCGATAGATACACTACAAGAGTAGAAAAACCTGACCTGTTGATCATTAACGAAGAGGTTAACGCATTTTCAATGGCAGAGGCTGCAAGAGCGGCTCTTTCTGAAGATGCAAAGATCGAGGTGCTTTTCCCTGATGCTGATGAGGGCCTTGATGAAGATCTGCTTGTTGCAAGGATAAAAGAGGCTAAGGCGGTAATGTGCGACCCTCTGTTTTTCCCTGCATTTGCGGGCAGCAGCGCAAAGCTTATAAGGATGCCTCACGAAGGATATTCGGGGCGAATTTACAGAGACGAGATCCCTGTATTTACGGGGGATGCCTTTGATATAAAGAAGATGTTGTAATTGGGCATTTTTAGAAGTACAATTATATAAATAGTGATCTTTAAATCCACATATTATTTGAGGAGGTATTTATGACTATCAGAGAGATTCAGGAAGCGCTTGGGGCAAGGCTTGTATACGGCGAGGAGTTCCTTGATAAGGAAGTGCATAATGCCTGCGGCTCGGATATGATGAGCGACGTTTTGGCATTTGTAAAGGATCAGGCCGTACTTCTTACCGGACTTTGCAATCCGCAGGTAATTAGAACTGCAGAGATGATGGACATTATCTGCATTGTTTTTGTGCGCGATAAAAGGCCGGATGAAGATATGATTGAACTTGCTAAGGAGCGCGGAATAGCCATTCTTTCCACAGGTCACAGAATGTTTGGGGCATGTGGCATTCTCTACTGCAAAGGATTAAGGGGAGGACAGGACTATGAGCGATACGATCACACTAAAGTATGATGTCTCCACCGATGACTTTACAAGGGCAGGGGAAGCTTCAAGCGACGTAAAACGCAAGCTTAAAAATATGAATGTGAACCCCGAGGCAGTAAGAAAAGTCGCCATAGCCATGTATGAAGGCGAGATAAACATGGTGATCCATGCAAATGGAGGCGTGATCACCGTAACCATAGACCCTGACTGCATTACCATGATACTTGCTGATAAGGGACCGGGAATCCCTGATATCGCAAAGGCTATGCAGGCAGGTTATTCAACTGCGCCCGATAACGTAAGAGACCTTGGTTTTGGCGCAGGTATGGGGCTTCCGAATATGAAGAAATATTCGGATGACATGAAGATAGAGACAGAGCTTGGTGTGGGAACCACTGTCACTATGAAGGTTTTCCTTGCCGCATAAAAGGCGGTATTTCAGGGGATAACCGGGGTTTTAACGAAGGTAAAAGTATTGACTTTGGAGGTGACGGCTGTGGACAAATTCTTAAATTCTGTTCACCTTGACCCTGACAAATGTAAGGGATGCATAAACTGCATAAAAAGGTGCCCCACCGGGGCCATAAGGGTTCGTAACGGCAAGGCGGTCATTACAAAAGAAAAGTGTATTGACTGCGGCGAGTGCATTAGGATATGCCAGAATCACGCCAAGATGCCAACCTACGACCCGCTTTCTGCAATGAATGATTACAAATACAAGATTGCGCTTCCTGCCCCTTCTTTATACGGGCAGTTTAACAATCTTGAAGATTCAAATATAGTCCTTACAGCTCTTAAGCTTATGGGATTTGATGATGTTTATGAGGTAGGCGCGGCAGCAGAGATCGTTTCTGAGATGAGCCGTAAGTACGTTATGGAGCACAAAGAGCAGTGGCCTATCGTAAGCACTGCCTGCCCTTCTGTGGTAAAACTCATAAGAGTACGTTTTCCAAACCTTATAGACCATCTTCTGCCTATACAGGCGCCTGTAGAGCTTGCGGCCTCGCTTGCAAGGAAAAAGGCTATGGAAGAAACGGGCCTGCCTTCTGAGGACATAGGTATTTTCTTTATTTCCCCTTGTCCTGCAAAGGTTTCTGCCTGCAAAAATCCTTTTGGCATTGACAAATGTGATGTGGATGCAGTTCTTGCGGTTAAGGACGTATACCCGAGGCTTCTTTCATTTATGAAGGTTGCGGCTTTAGAACCTGAAGATCTGTCGCATGCAGGCCGTATAGGCGTTGGCTGGGGCTCTAGCGGCGGCGAGGCCGGCGGACTTCTTTCTGATATCTACCTTGCGGCAGACGGCATTGAAAATGTCATAAGAGTCCTTGAAGACCTTGAAGATCAGAAGTTTACAAATCTTGAATTTATCGAGCTTAATGCCTGTTCAGGCGGATGCGTCGGAGGCGTACTTAACGTTGAAAATCCGTACGTAGCTAAGGCTAAGCTTAAGAAACTGCGAAAATATATGCCGGTGGCAGGCTCCCACATGCGCCATGAAGATATGGCACTTTGGACAAGAAAGGTTGAGTACGAGCCGGTATTTAAACTTGGGGAAAACATGGCTGAAAGCATCAGGCTTATGAGCCGTGTGGATGAGATAGCAAAGAAATTTCCGGGTATCGACTGCGGTTCCTGCGGAGCGCCAAGCTGCCGTGCCCTTGCTGAGGATATTGTAAGGGGAGTGGCAAGCGAAAGTGATTGCATCCACATCCTGCGTGAATACATTCACAAGATAACCGGCGAAATGTCCATGCTTGACAAAAGAAACAACGGAGAAGAGGGAGAAGGAAAATGACAGTTAAGGAACTTATCGATTCAGGTAAATTTGAAGTTGTAAATGTGGGCGCGGCCACAGACACCAAGATCACAGATGTTTTTTGCTGCGATCTTTTAAGTATCGCCATGAGCCGCGGTATTGAAGGAGCTGCGTGGGTTACGGTTATGGGAAATATTAATACCCTTGCGGTTCTTTCTCTTACAGATATGAGCTGTATTGTTCTTGCTGAAGGCACCAATCTTGACCAGGCAGCAAAGGCAAAAGCCATAGAGCAGAAGATAACCGTGCTTCGCACGGATGAGCCTGAATTTAAGGCGGGTCTTTATATACACGGAAAACTTGGTTAGTCTTTTAAGCGGAGGCGCGTATGAAGCTTGCATACGATCTTCATATACATTCCTGCCTGTCGCCCTGCGGCGATATGGATATGACCCCTGCAAACCTTGTGGGTATGGCAAAGGTTAAAGAGCTTGACGTTATTGCCCTTACAGACCATAATACCTGCAGAAACTGCGAAGCTGCCATGAAGGTGGGTAAGGCTTACGGAGTTTTGGTGATACCCGGTATGGAGCTTACCACCCAGGAGGAAGTGCATGTGGTGTGCCTTTTCCCGGGGCTTAAGGAGGCCATGGGGTTTGATGCCTATGTATATGAAAAGCTTCAAAAAATTGAAAACAGGCCTGAGATCTTCGGCCGCCAGGTTATAATGGACGAAGATGACAACGAGGTGGGAGAAGAGCCGTACCTGCTTATCAATGCTACGGACATCAGCTTTGACAGGGTAAATGCGGCGGTAAAAAAGTTTAACGGCCTTATGATCCCTGCCCACATTGACAAGACGGCAAACGGCCTTATACCAACCCTTGGTTTTGTACCGGAGGGGTCTGATTTTGTGTGCGCTGAGGTGGCAAAAAAAGAGAAACTGCCGGAGATACTTGAAAAGTTCCCGTATTTTAAGGAGTGCAACATCATCTCCGATTCTGATGCTCATTACCTTGAGCACATAAATGAGAGAGTGAACTTCCTTGAGGCTGAAAGCTGCACCATAGAGGCGGTGCTTGCGGCCCTTGGAAGGAGAGACTAAAGAGAGAAATATTACCGAAATGAAGAAAAAATTATATACGGGAGTGGCTTCGGTCATAGTGCTGGCGGTATCTTTTTTACTTATAGCGCTGACTGCAGACCTTGACCCGAAGGAAAAGAAAACTGAAGGAAGCTATCTGGCGGAGGCGGGCACTGCTTTAACTGCAGAAGCAGATACTGCAAATGAGGCAAATACCAAGACTCCGGGTGCAGTTGAAACAGCAGAAGATTCGACAGGTTTAGAACAAGAAGATAACACTACAACTGTAGAAGAAACAGAGCAGGGCGAAGATCTTCAAGACCCTGAAACCCCTGCAGGAAGCACCGAGGAAGAGTCGGAGGAACAGTCTTCAGAAAAACCTCATGAAGAAGAAATCCCGGAAGAGCCTGCAGAAGTGCCGGTAGAAGAAGAAACTCCGGAAGAACCGGAAGAACCTGCAAAGCCTGAAGAACCTGCGCACACCGTAGACTTTATAATAGCAAATGTTGATACGGCACTTAACATAAGAAGCGGACCTTCAACAGATGACGAGATCGTGGGAAAACTGTACCGCGGCGGCAGAGCCACCATTTTGGAGCGTGGCAGCGAGTGGACAAAGATTACATCAGGAAATGTTACAGGCTATGCCTCAAACGAGTGGATGATGTTTGATGAGGAGGCCGAAAAAGGCCTTGAGATATTTGGTATAAAGAAGGCTACAGTTACAGCAGATGCACTAAGAGTAAGGCGTGAGCCAAATACCGATTCCGGCATCCTTGACCTTTACGAGCTTGGGGATGAGCTGCCGCTTTCAAATGAGGTAGACGCGCCGGAGGGCTGGATCGCAGTTGATTACTCTGATAAGACCATAGGTTATGTTTCTTCAGATTATGTAAGAGTTACCATAGAGTATGAGGAAGCCCTGACTTTAGAAGAAGAGGCTGCCATACTTGAGGCTAAGCGCCTTGAAGAAGAAAAAGCCGAGCGCGAGGAAGCCATGAGAAAAGCGCTTAACGATGCTAAGAAAGAAAAGCCTGAGACTAAAAACCGCAAGGCCATAAAAGTATCTGATGAAGATGCTTATCTCATTGCCGCCTGCGTACATATGGAGGCGGGAAACCAGCCTTACGAGGGCAAGCTTGCGGTGGCAAACGTTATTATAAACAGAATGCTTGACGGATACTGGGGCAGCAGCGCTTCTGACGTCATTTACGCAAGGGGCCAGTTTACGGGGGCAGCCAGCGGCCTTCTTGATAAATACCTGGCATCAGGCCCTAATGAGGGCTGTATCAAAGCCACAAGCGAGGCCCTTGCAGGCAACAACAATATAGGCTCTTATATGTATTTTTGCTCAAACAGAGCTGCAAATTATGGCAGCTATAAGAGTTACGTCATTATCGGAGACCACACATTTTACAAGAGATAAAAACGTTGTGTTTTAGTATTTTAAGTGGTATACTTTTGGAATGTAGTCTGCCTTTACAGACTTCAAATAAAATATAGAAAAAAGGAGGACTTTGGCGATGAGCGATGAGTACTTTGGAACAGACGGACAGCCGGGAGAGAGCTCTCTTGCAGAAACCACCCCTGCCCCTGAGACCAATGTAAGCGAAACGACTGCATTTACAGATAATGCACAAAGTCAGAGCGCAGCCCCGCAGGCAGTTAATGAAAGCTTTAATGCTCCTGTTAACGCTCCGCAGGCAGAACCGCAGGTAATAAGCCCTGCACAAAGTGCTGACAATACGGCACAAAATAACAATAATTACGAGAATAATAACAATAATAACGGCAATAATTATAATAATGTCAATAATGCCAACAACGTAAATAATGTCAATTACGCTAATAACGCTAACAGAGCCGGTTATGTTGCACCGCATGTAGCAGCTTACGCGCCGTATTCGCAAGCTTATCGGAGTCCTGAATATAAAGAGGAGCCATTAAGCCTCGGAGAGTGGGCACTTTCACTTATCCTTCTCTACATCCCTGTAGTAGGTCTTATTATGACTATTTTATGGGCTTGCGGAGTGGGCAAGAACATGAGCAGAACAAACTTTGCAAGAGCCAACCTCATTATCCGCATCGTAGCATTTGTACTTGTGGTACTTTTTGCGGTAGTTTGCGTATTTACGGCTGCGGCCCTTGGATACAGGTTTTACCTGCCATTTTAATCAAATCAGATAACGGAGAATATAAAGATGGAATTAGTAGAAGTTCGCGAGTTATTTCGCAACAGAGAAAAATATTATGATAAAAAGATCACTGTAGGCGGCTGGGTAAGAACCAACAGAGATTCAAAAAACTTTGGTTTTATCGTGCTTTCAGACGGTACATATTTTGAGACACTTCAGGTTGTATACCACGACACTATGGCAAACTTTGCAGATATCTGTAAGGTAAACGTTGGCGCGGCACTTGTAGTAGAGGGAACCCTCATTGCTACACCTGATGCTAAGCAGCCTTTTGAGCTTCAGGCAGATGAGATAACCATCGAGGGCGCAAGCACTCCTGATTATCCTATCCAGCCTAAGAGACACACTCTTGAGTACCTTCGTACTCTTACACACCTTCGTCCTCGTACCAATACTTTCCAGGCTGTATTCAGAGTACGCTCTCTTGCAGCTTACGCTATACACAAATTCTTCCAGGAAAGAGACTTTGTGTATGTGCATACACCACTTATTACAGGAAGCGACTGTGAGGGTGCCGGCGAGATGTTCCAGGTAACCACACTTGACCTTAACAACCTTCCTCTTGGCGAAGACGGAAAAGTTGATTTTAAGCAGGATTTCTTTAACAAGCCTACTAACCTTACGGTTTCCGGACAGCTTAACGGCGAGACCTACGCTATGGCTTTTAAGAACATTTACACTTTTGGCCCTACCTTTAGAGCAGAGAATTCCAACACCACAAGACATGCGGCAGAGTTCTGGATGATCGAGCCTGAGATCGCATTTGCAGACCTTAAAGACGATATGGACCTTGCAGAGAGCATGCTTAAATACATTATCAAGTACGTTCTTGAAAATGCACCTGCAGAGATCGAATTCTTCAATAACTTTGTAGATAAGGGTCTTAAGGAAAGACTTGAGCATGTGGCAAATTCAGACTTTGGCCGCGTAAGCTATACAGAGGCTGTTGAGCTTCTTAAAGAGCACAACGACGAGTTCGAATACAAGGTATTCTGGGGCTGTGATCTTCAGACAGAGCACGAAAGATACCTTACAGAAAAGATCTACAAGAGACCTGTTTTCGTAACAGATTATCCAAAGGAGATCAAGGCTTTCTATATGAAGCTTAATCCGGACGGAAAGACAGTTGCAGCAGCAGACTGCCTGGTACCGGGCATTGGCGAGATCATCGGCGGAAGCCAGAGAGAGGACGACCTTGAGGTGCTTCGCTCACGTATGAAAGAGTGCGGCCTTAAAGAAGAAGACTACGGCTTTTACCTTGACCTTCGTAAGTACGGCTCCGCAAGACATGCAGGCTTTGGCCTCGGCTTTGAGCGCTGCGTAATGTACCTTACAGGTATGGGCAACATCAGAGACGTAATCCCATTCCCAAGAACAGTAAATAACTGCGAGCTGTAATAAGTAAGCGGTTTATAAAACAGATAGAAAAAAGTCTTAACCGAAAGTGCTGTGAGGCATTGAAGTTAAGACTTTTTTGATTTGTCAGGTTAGTTTCAATTAAAAAAAACAGTGTGATTATAATAGAACATTGTAACCTTCGTTTACAAATAAAAATGTAAGTGCTATACTCGGATTTGTAGTTGGAATTTGGGGGATTTCTTATTATTTCTTTATATAGCATCAAGACTGTTCAGTAATCTTTCTCCAACTTTTTTGACATTTTAATTATCTCAGTAGAAAGTTTTTTAAAACATTATATCACACATGAGGAGGTAGTGATATGAAATCGATGAGCATCAAAAAGGTAATGGCAGCAATAATGGTGCTGGCAGTTGTGCTGTGCATGACCCCGGCTGAAGCAAGAGTAGCAAAGGCTGCTGAGAAGACAGCTGCGGTGGGGCTTAATGCGACGAAGAAGAATGTATACGTTGGAAAGACGTTTACACTCAAGATCAGCGGAACTACAGTAACCAAATGGACAACATCAGACAAGAAAATTGCAACAGTTAAAGGAACAAAAAATTCAGCCACAGTGAAGGGCATCAAGGCGGGTAAAGCAACTATCAAGGCTACTTGTAAGAACGGCAAGACATATAAATGTACAGTTACGGTAAAGAAAAAAGCGGCAGCCAAGATGGAGACGACTAAAGTCGATTCTCCCGATAAAGCATTCACATTTACCATAACTAACACCAAAATAAAAGCTGATGGTGTCGTCAATTATGAGTCATATGCCTCAGTAGCATTAGCAGGTGTAGGCCAAGATGGAGACGGCCCTGATTTCATGTTTTCTAAGAGCAATCCAAAGTCAGCGATTATTGATAGAAACGGCAAGACGATCGTACCATACTCTGATGCCGGCAAATACTACTATGTTTCAAGTATTTATCATAAAGTCGTTGGAGGCAAAGTATATATATCTGATAACGGGCAAAACGGCTGGTCAGGAGAAGTAAGGACGTTAGATAATAAGCTTGCTTTCTCACTTGAGGAAAAGCTTGACGAATATCGAAAGTCAAAGAACATGACTGTAAATGGTAAAAAGATCGATTCGGATTCAAAAGTACGCATCCTTTATTTCGGTAACAAATATAATAATAAAGGATACAGCTATGTTTATGCATATCTTGGTTCTGTGAAGAACGGACAGATTCCGGATCCTGTATATAAGTCACTTATCGTTGGGCCAAATGGAGAGATATATGATTTTCTTCCGGAATTAGCCGACGAGTTACGGTATATATCAGAGCCTAATACCGTGGGTAGGGCAGACGTTCTATTTGGAGACGAATACATAACCTACAACTATATCGATGAAAACGGTCGCTATAATGCTGTATGTATCTTCGACTACAAAGGAAATGTCGTATCTGATATGACCGGTAAATTTGCACGTGTAGGCGGTGTGATTAACGGTATTGCCTGGGCAATCGGAAATGAAGGCGAGATCGGTTATATTGATATAAAGGGAAATTGGGTGATTCAACCCCAGTTTAAATCGGTGTGGCCATTCACAGATAAATACGCCAAAGTTCTTGAAAATAACGGCAAATACAGTTTGATCGATACAAGCGGCAATGTACTCTATAGTAGTGAACAGTATATTTATCAAACTGACACGGAACTTGTAGCTGTAGATGGCGGCAAAGGTGGATGCGGACTCTATGACTTTAACGGTAATGTTGCGCTCAAATGCGAGTACGATGATATTTCAGATATTGTGGACAACGTATGCTACGCTGTCAAGGATGGTATATTATATATAATTAATATTACTAAGAACTGATATTATATAATCTTTCACATAACACCGGGGAAGGATATTTCTTCTCCGGTGTTTTTTAGCACAACTGTGCCATAAACATTATTGACACATAAAGATAGATACGTTATAATGGTGTCAAAAATCAAGGAGGCACAGTATGGAAATTAAAACTTTGGAAGAAGCATTGCTCAAGATAAATGAACTTGAAAATGAGATATCTGATCTTAAAGCAGAAAATGAGAGACTTCGTAATCGTAACTTTGGTGGAAGAAAAAGGCATGATGAGGCCTGGATGGCTTCATATAACGATTTTATTATTAAATATAATGATGGAAAAAGTGTTATGGAGATAGTTGCTGAAGGAGATATAAGTCGGCGAACTGCTTATAGGTATCTGGAGTATTATAAACAAATTCGGGATATGGAAAAGAAAAAAGATTCATAAAAGATGCAACTAATTATAGTTGCATCTTATTTGTGGTATTGATATAATTGAAAGGGAAGAATTTACATTGGGACAGAAAGATAAACTTATAAAGAAGTTAAAGTCAAGACCGAAGGATTTTACATTTGAAGAGGCTGAGACTTTATTGAAATATTTAGGATATTACTGTAGCAATAAAGGTAAGACAAGCGGTTCAAGAGTTATGTTTATCAGTGAAGAGAACAGGACTAAAATCGAATTACATAAACCTCATCCAAGAAAGGAATTGCTTGATTATCAGGTTAAGAATCTTGTTGAGCATCTCACTCAGGAGGGATTGATATGAATAATACCATGGAATACAAAGGATATGTTGGAAGTGTGGAGTTTTCCGAAACTGATGGAGTCTTTTTTGGAAAAGTTCAAGGTATTAGATCGCTTATCTCTTACGAAGGCACCAATGCGAAGGAATTGGTTTCTGACTTCCACGAAGCGGTAGACAGTTATTTAGAAACTTGTAGGCTTGAGGGAGACAAACCGGAGGTCCCTTACAAGGGAAGCCTTAATGTTAGATTTAAAAATGCTGATATTCACAGGCGTCTTGCAATTTGCGCCATGATGCATCAGCAGTCCATCAACAGTCTGATCGAAGAAGCGGTTGAGGCAAAATTGGCGGAATATAAAGCATAATCAGGGGTGTGAGATAATGAGGACATTTAATCAGTATTTAAAAGAACAAATGCAAGACGAAGAGTTTGCAAAGGAATACGAAAAGATTCAGTGTGAAATGGATGATAACATTATAGATGAAAGAGTGACTCTTAACGATAGAAATCAAAAGATAATTGATGCCATAATCGAAAAGGAAAAGAAACTTTGCCCGGGGGCGCTGGCGCTTATCGGGGTATACGGGTCGTTCCTTACGGGAGATGTTCACCCGCTTTCAGATCTTGACCTTCTTATCCTTATAAATGATGACAGGGGCTGGGGGCTTTCTGCCGGCTTTATACTTGATGATATCGGCGTAGGGTATGATATTTACTGTACCACCTGGGATGCCCTTAAGGAAGATGCTGAATATAACCACCCGCAGATAGCTAAGCTTCTTGATTCAAATATAGTATACTGCGCCGATGAAAAATATTTGGCAGAGCTGGAAGGGCTCAGAAGTAAGGCAAATGCGGAGTTTTCTAAGCCTCTTGATTCGGCGGGCTTTTCAAAGGCCCAAAAGAGCCTTGATGATGCTAAGATACACTTTGCAAATGCGCTCTTGGCAGATGATATGCCTGCAAAAAGAAGCGAGGCCTGCTGGGTTCTTTATAGTATTGAAAATGCATACGCCATGCTTAACCGCACATATTACAAGCTTGGCGGAAGGCGCTGCTTTAAAGAGCTTAACAAGATGCAAAAAAGGCCTGAAAACCTTACCGCTCTTATAGAAAATGTGGCGGCGGCAGGGAGCGAGGCAGAGCTGGATGGAAGCCTTACGGCGCTGATGAGGGAAACTTCAAAATGCTTTGAAAAGGAAGAGAAAGCTCTTGAAAGCCCTAAGGAAGAGCCGACGCCGGACTCTCTTCGCGGAACATACGAGGAAATGTTCTCTAACTGGCACGGAAAAGTGCTGCTTGCGGCAGAGACTGATGATAAGCACCTTGCATTTATGACAATGGGAAGCCTTGCGGCAATGATAGCAGACATAGCGGGCGATATAAATATAGATACAGATCCTTTAGAGGTTTTTGCAAAATATGACCCAAAAGACCTTTCAAAAACAGCTGCAGGTTATGATGAGATCCTTGCAAAATACCTTAAAGAATACGAGAAAACAGGCCTGAAACCGGTGCATTACAAGGATGTTAATGACTTTATAAAAAACTATTTATAAATTGTTTATAGATTCATTAGCACTCACCTCTTGACAGTGCTAACAATCGGGTGTATAACATAGTCAGAACAGAGGAAATAGAGAAGATCTTAAAGGAAACAGATCTAAACACTCCTTCCCTTGCTCATGGAACCTATAGTTTATAGTTTTTATGTTTAAGGAGGAATGACTTATGTTGTTACCAAGTATTTTTGGAGAGAATTTATTTGATGATTGGATGGATTTCCCAAAGATGGAATTCCCTGATATTGACCGCAAGTTATATGGCAAACATGCATCAAACATGATGAAGACCGATGTACATGAACATGACAATGCTTACGAGATGGACATTGATCTTCCGGGCTTCAAGAAGGAAGAGATCGATCTTTCCCTTGATAATGGCTATCTTATAGTCAGCGCAGCTAAGGGTATCGACAAAGAGAGCAAAGACAACAAGGGTAAACTTATCCGCCAGGAGCGTTACTCAGGCTCAATGCAAAGGAGCTTCTACATTGGTGATAATGTTACTGAAGATGAGATCAAAGCCAAATTTGAAAACGGTGTATTAAGACTTAATATTCCTAAGAAAGAAGCTAAGAAAGTTCCTGAAAAGAAGCTTATCGCTATTGAAGGATAATCTGTGATTCACCTCTTGGGGGCCACGTAAAGTGGCCCCCGTTTTTTTATCTCAAAAACAGGGGTACGCAGCTATAACAATTTTGCTATAGCAACGTACCCATATTTTATATTTTACATAGCTGTGATATTTCGGTATAATATGGTCAGTATAAACACATAGCCAGATATGTTATAGGAGGGTTTACATTGAAAGAGAACAGGTTTTTTCCGGAGATTCACGGCAATTTTGGTTTTGGCTGCATGAGGCTGCCTATGGACGGCGAAAAGGTAAATTATGAAGAGTTTTCAAAGATGGCAGATGCCTTTATTGATGCCGGCTTTAACTATTTTGATACTGCACACGGCTATATTAATGGTCTTTCTGAGACTGCCATAAGAGATTGCGTTTCAAAAAGATATGACAGAAGCAGGTTCCTTCTTACAGACAAGCTTACAGATCCGTACTTTAAGAGCGAGGCAGACATTCGTCCGTTCTTTATGAATCAGCTTGAGTGGTGCGGTGTTGATTATTTTGACTTTTATCTTATGCACGCACAAAATAAAGACAATTATCCGAAATATAAGCGCTGCAGAGCGTACGAGACAGCTTTTGAACTCAAGAAAGAGGGCTATATTAAGCATGTAGGTATTTCTTTCCACGACAAGGCAGAGGTACTTGACATGATCCTTACAGAGAACCCTGACATAGAGATCGTTCAGATCCAGTTCAACTACCTTGATTATGAGGATGCTTCTGTTGAGAGCCGCAAGGTTTATGAAGTCTGCGTAAAACATAACAAACCTGTGCTTGTAATGGAGCCGGTTAAGGGCGGCAGCCTTGTAAATCTTCCTGAGGAAGCAGACAAGATACTTAAAGACCTTAAGGGTGGCAGCAATGCAAGCTATGCTGTTCGTTTTGCCGCAAGTTTTGATAATATGGCAGTAGTTCTTTCTGGTATGAGCAATATGGCTCAGATGGAAGATAATCTTAGCGCAATGAAGGACTTTAAGCCTCTTGATGAAAGAGAGATGGAAGCGGTAAAGAGAGTATGCGGCGTATTTAAGGGCTTAAACATGATCCCTTGTACTTCCTGCAGATACTGTATCGAGGAATCCCACTGCCCTAAGGGCATCCGTATTCCTGATATGTTCTCTGCTTACAACTCCAACGAGATCTTCCACGGCTGGAATTCCGGTATGTACTACAGAACAGCCATAGCAGAAGGCCACGGAAAAGCTTCTGACTGTATAAAATGCGGAAAGTGCGAAAAGGTTTGTCCGCAGCATCTTCCGATAAGAGACCTGCTTGTAAAAGTAGCAGAAAAGTTTGGTGATTGATCAAATAAACTTTAAGCCTCGAGGCGTTTTAGCCCCGAGGCTTTTTGTCTGCTAAAGACTAAGGCGCTATATACAGATGAGATTTTAGAAAAAGTTAATAAAAGAAAACTTGACAAAATATGTTTAACAAAATATAATGTGATAAAATACAAATATTGCAATGTTTGAACACCAGGAGATTTATATGGACAAGGATTTTGATATTACGGAGTACATGACACGCGGTGTGGAGCGCGTGGTAGCGGATGCCATGAGGGCAACCCTTAAGAACCCTAAGGAAAGCGCATATATGATCAAATTTGCAGCGGCAAGCAAGACTGCTTCAAAGAAGCGTGCGGCCCTTGCAAAGGAAGGAACAAATATGCCGGCTTTTCTTATTGCCAGTATCACAAGCAGTTGTAATCTGCACTGTGCAGGCTGTTATTCAAGGTGTAATCATGCGACTACAGATGAGGCACCTGTAAGCCAGCTTAAAGATGAAGAGTGGGCAAAGGTATTTAACGAGGCTGAAGATCTAGGTGTCAGTTTTATACTTCTTGCAGGCGGTGAACCTCTTCTTAGAAAAGGTGTTATTGAAGCTGCTGCGGCAAAGCAGAACATATTGTTCCCGATCTTTACAAACGGGACCTTTATGAATGAGAAATACTTTGACCTCTTTGATAAGAACAGAAATCTTATCCCGATCATGAGCATCGAAGGTGGAAAAGAGGTAACAGACCGTAGACGCGGCGAGGGCGTTTATGATAAACTTATCTCGAATATGGATGAACTTAAAAGCCGCGGGCTCATTTTCGGTTCATCGGTTACGGTAACAACAGAGAATATAAAGGAAGTTTCGTCTGAAGACTTTATAGGCAGACTTTCTGAAAAAGGCTGCAAAGCTGTTATTTTTGTGGAATTTGTACCTGTAACAGACGACAGCAAAGAGCTTGCACCGCAGGATGCCGACAGAGAGTATCTTGCAGGCGAGATAGCAAGGCTTAGGGAAGAGCACCCGGAGATGGTGTTTGTTTCATTCCCGGGAGATGAGAAGTCCTCAGGCGGCTGCATTGCCGCAGGAAGAGGTTTCTTCCACATCAATTCCCACGGCGGCGCCGAGCCTTGTCCGTTTTCACCGTATTCGGATATAAATGTAAAAGAGACATCTCTTAAAGAGGCTGTTAATTCAAAGCTCTTCAGGGCACTTCGCAGCGGCGACATACTTGCAGATGACCATGCCGGCGGATGCGTGCTTTATGAGAAAAGAGATCTTGTGGAAGCTCTTTTACAGTAAAACCGGGGAAAAGGGAGGATAAAAAATGAGTTTTTTAAATGATGTCAAAACAAGAAGAAGCGTAAGAACTTTTGACGGAAACGATGTGGAACCTGAGGTACTTAAAGACCTTGAGGAGTTTGCGGCAAAAATAGAGAACCCTTACGGTATACCTGTTCGTTTCAAGTTTTTAAATGCCAAGGAGTACGGACTTTCAAGCCCGGTGCTTTCAGGCGAAAAGCTTTATGTAAGTGCTATGATGAAAAAGGGCAAGCATGCTGAAGAAGCATACGGTTACTCTTTTGAGGCACTTTTAGTGCATGCACACAAGCTTGGACTTGGAACAGTCTGGATCGGCGGTACCATGCCAAGAGATAAGTTTGAAAAGGCATCAGATCTTACAGAAGGCGAGCTTATGCCTTGCGTAAGCCCTCTTGGAAAAGCAGCCGATAAAATGGGCGTTAAAGAAACTCTTATGAGAAAAGGTGTAGGAGCAGACAAGAGATTTGACTTTGGAACTCTTTTCTTTAAAGGCAGTTTTGATACCCCTCTTTCTGAAAATGATGCAAGAAAGTGCGGTATCTACGAAGCACTTGAAGCTGTAAGATGGGCTCCTTCTGCTGTAAATAAGCAGCCTTGGAGAATTGTTGTATGCGGAAATGTAGCTCATGTATACGAAAAACATGACAAGGGCTATATCAACGAAAACTACGATCTTCAAAAGATAGACATAGGAATAGCTCTGTACCGCTTAGAGCAGGGAATCCTTGATGCAGGAAAAACTCCTAAGTTTATCTGCAAGGACCCGGGAATCATTATACCAAGTCAGGTAGATTACGTAGCGTCAATAGAATTTTAAAAATAAGGCTTTCACGTAGAGAACCGGGATTTACGTTCTTTATACGTGAAAGCCTTTTTATTTTACTTATCAAGCAGATTGTAAAGAGCGCCGTAAAGGTTTGCATCAAGCAAAAGTTCGCCCTTCTTTACGGAAATGTTAAAATCGTTCATATCCACATTTGCCATGGAAAGAAGCATCTTTGTGGCAGGATCTGCATCAAAACCGCCAAGCATGGTCTGCAGGCTTTCGTTAATGCCATCAATTATGGCATCTCTTGCCGCAAGGCCGCCGGTTACTACGATACAGTCAAGGTCAAGGAGCATAGCGCTGTTGTAAACCGTATAAGCGATAGAACGGCAGTAGCCTGTAAGCAGCATCCTTGCCATCTCATCCCCCGTCTCATACAGTTCAAAGAACCTCTCGCCTGTCATATTTTCAGGTGCTTCCTGCTTTATGGCAGCGAGTTTATAAAGAAGCATTGAAAATGAGGTTGAAACTCCCGCAAGGTCAACTTTGCCCCCGTCTACTCCATTTATCATGCCAAATACCATAGCAGAGTTGTTTTTGCTGCCCGCATATACCTTGCCGTCAAGTATGATGCCGCCCCCCATACCGCTTCCAAGTACGATGCCAAGCATATTTTTTGAGCCTTTGCCTGCTCCGCATTTAAACTCGCCAAGAGCTGCGGCAAAACCATCGTTTATTATGGAAACAGGGAGGCCTACCCGTTTTTCTACTTCTTCTTTAAGGTTTGTGCCTGCCACAGTTCCGATGGTATAGGCTCTGTAAACCTCATTTGTCATATCCATACGGCCGTTGGTGCTTATGGCTACAGCGTCTGCCCTGTCTTTGTATTTAAGGGCAATGCCTGCTATTCCGCTGTAAAAGTTATCAGGGGAAGAGTAGTCTGTACGTACCTTCTCCCTTTCAAGGATCTTACCTTCTTCACTCATAAGAGCAAATTTTGTGTTGGTTCCCCCAATATCAAATACTAGTTTGTTCATAAATACCTTCCTCCTAAATATTTTCTCCGCCTGTTGCAATTACTTCTTTAAACCAGGCAAAACTCTTCTTTTTGTATCTTGCAAGATCGAGGATTTCTGTATCTGTGCGGTTTACGTATATAAATCCATACCTTTTTCTCATTTCGCCCTGAGAACTTAAAATGTCGATAGGCCCCCAGGTAAGAAAGCCCATAAGGTCCACATTATCCTCTTTTACGGCCTTTTTAAGCTCGTTTATGTGGTCTGCAAGGTAACTTATCCGGTAATCATCATTTACGGTATTGTTTTCATCAAGCTTTTCGTCCACGCCAATGCCGCATTCTATGGTAAATACAGGAAGGTGATATCTGTTGTAGATCTCCTTTACTGCAAGCCTTATGCCGGTTGGATCAATGCCCCAGCCCCACTCGGTTTCTTTTATATATTCATTTTTAAGCGGATTATTTAAAGCTCCAAGCAGGATGTTTGCTGCGCCTGTGGAACGCTCTGCGCTTACAAGCGAAGACATATAGTAGCTGTGGGCGATAAAGTCAGCCTTGCCCGCGCTTATTAGCTTTAAGTCATCTTCCGTGATCTCGTCTCTTATCCCTGCACTTTCAAAATCGGCCATAAGGTCAGCAGGGTAGATACCAAGGGCCAGAACGTCTAGGGTCTTGTAGTTGTAGTTTCTGTTTGCGCTCTGGGCAGCTAAGATGTCTTCGGGCTTGCAGGTGGCAGGGTAAAGCGGCGTAAAGTTTATCATGCCGCCTATCTTTGCGTGAGGAGCAAACTCTTTTGCAAGTACTTTAAGCGAAGCAGATGCAAGGAACATGTGATGCATCGCACGTCTGCTGAGCTTTTCCTTCTCGTCATCAGGCATCTCCTTTGGAAGAGTCATGGCAGTGATAAGTGCCGCTGCATTTTGTTCGTTAAAAGGTATGTAATATTTTACTCTCTCTCCAAAATGCTTTAAGAGAGTCTCTGTGTAAACCTTAAAGGCTTCAAGAGTGCCTCTGCCGCTCCAGCCGCCGTATTTTTTAAGAAGTGCCACCGGCATATCAAAGTGATACAGGCACACAACCGGCTCGATGCCGTATTTTAACAGTTCATCGATAACATCATCATAAAACTTAAGGCCTTCTTCGTTAACATCTCCCTCTCCGTCGGGGAAGATCCTTGCCCAGCTTATAGAAAATCTGTAAGCATTAAATCCCATTTCGGCAAAAAGCGCGATATCTTCTTTGTACCTGTGATAAAAATCGATTGCGACTTTAAAATCCGAGCCGCATTTTGTCTTGTTAAGGTCGTAAACCGTAAGGCCTTTTCCGCCTTCGTCCCATGCACCTTCGGTCTGCATGCAGGACACCGAACCGCCCCACATAAAGTCTTTTTTGAAAGTTCCCACTATACTGTTTCCTCCGTTTCTAAATTATTTGTTCGTATACTACGTGTATGCATTTATAGTATCAAATACAAAAGATGGAAGTTGTAAAATTTTAATATTTGTTGTACGATATTAATATGATATTTGCCCGCGTCTATTTGGCTTTATGCAGGAGGAGCTATGAGCAGAAAAACCGAGAAAGCCCTGAAAGAGTTGCTTATGAACAACTATGGACATTACTCAAGACAGCATGAAAAAGAGCTGCTGTCAGCTATACTTTTAGAAAGAGAGTTTAAGGGAGACTTTAATATACAGCTTACGGGAAAAGAATCTCTTGAATCCCTCGGAGCCTACGATTATCCTCTTGCCTCAGACCCTCTTAGGTCAACTAAGAACGGTTTTATCTGTCTTGTGGCGGTTATGTGCAGAACTGCGGCGGATATGGGGGCAGATAATCTTAAATCCTATGCCTTAAGCGACTATTTTATCAACAGGATCGAGTCTGAGTTTAATATGACAAACTGGATGGAGATACTTATGGAAATAGTGACGGCCTACCAAAAGCTGGTAAGGGAAAGGCTCGATAAGGAGTACTCAAAGACAGTTAAAGATGCGGTTACTTTCATATCTGAACACCTTTATGATGCCGTAAGTCTTAGCGATGTGGCAAAACACCTTAGCGTTTCTGAAGAATATCTTGCTGCTCGTTTTAAAAAGGAAACAGGAGAGACAACAGGAAAATATATAAACAGGATAAAGCTTCAGGAAGCCAAAACCCTGCTTGAAGACGGAAAACATACAGTTACGGAAGTGTCCGATCTTTTGGCTTATGGCAGTGTATCCTATTTTTCTAAAGTCTTTTCAAAGTTTTTTGGGTTTCCTCCGGGGAAAGTTGCTAAAGGCACCCTGCAGGCTGTTAAAGATGACAGCAATATACAAGTGTAAAATGATTTTTATTGTTTTTGGCGCGTTCCTGTGCCATAATAGCCATAGAGTTCTTGATAAACAAAGGGGGACATTTCAGATGAATAAACAGACAGAAGAAGCATTAAAGATAGTTAAAGAGACACTTGCTCTTGAAGATAAGTACGGACATGCCTTAAATGTACTTAATTACGATATGGAAACTATATGCCCTGAAAAAGGCATGGAAGCCCAGGGCGAGATCATCTCATTTCTTGGAAATGAGGCCTTTAAGCTTCGTAAAGACGATAAGTTTATAGAGGCAGCAGAAGTGCTGTACGCAAATAAGGACGAACTTGACGCTTTGGATAAAGTTCTTGCAGATCAGCTTCACAGAGCGTATTTACAGGATAAGAACATTACTCCTGAAAAGCAGCTTGAGTATTCGCGTATTTTCAACAAGGCTTTTGTTGATTGGAGCGCAGCAAGAAAAGAAGGCAAGTTTGAACTTTTTGCAGATTCTCTTGCAGCAGTAGACAAAGCGGGCAAAGAGATGATAGCGCTTCGCGAAAAGACCGCAGAAGAAGAAAACTACTCAGTATACGACATGATGCTTAATGACTACGAAAGAGGCATGACTACAAAAGAACTTGACGAGACTTTTAACCGCTGCAAAGAGGTACTCGTACCACTCCTTGAAAAGATAAAAGCATCAAATAAAAAGATCAGAAGAGACTTCCTTTCCATAGAAGTTACCGACGAGCAGCAAAAGCAGATGGCAGACTACCTGCTTTCTGTAATGAAGTTTGATACCACTAGAGGGGCTTACACCACATCAGAGCACCCGTTTACAAGCGGACTTGCAAAGGATGACATCAGGCTTACAACACACTATTATCCTGATCAGTTCATCTCAAGCATGTATTCCATTATTCATGAGGGCGGACACGCACTTTTTGAGCAGCTTCAGCCTGCAGAAGACTTTGACCATTACATTAACGGTTTTAAGACCCTTGGAATGCATGAGTCCGTATCAAGATTTTATGAAAACAGAATCGGAAGGTCAAAGGCATTTGTACACCTCATTTACCCAAAGGTATGCGAGATCTTCCCGCAGGTAATGAAGGGCGTAACGGAAGAAGAACTTTACTATGCGCTTAACATCGTAGAGCCTTCACTTATCAGAACCGAGGCCGACGAGTTTACCTACACTCTCCACATCATCATCAGATACGAGATCGAAAAAGAGATCGTAAGCGGCAAGCTTGATACAAAAGATGTGGGCGCAAGATGGAAAGAAAAATACAAGGAATATCTTGGTATAGAGCCTTCTACAGACAGAGAGGGCGTACTTCAGGATGTTCACTGGACATCAGGCTTTGGTTATTTCCCGACCTACGCCATCGGCAATATGTACAACTCCATGTACATAAAAGCTATGGAAAAAGAGTTTGATATCGAGGCAGCAGTTGCAGCAGGTGATTTTGACAAGATAAACGGCTGGATGAAAGAGCATGTATTTGCAAAGGCCAACAGACTTGCACCGGCGGAGTGGATAAAGGATATTACAGGTAGAGACTTTACTCCTGAAGATTTCCTTACCTACATTACAGAGAAATTCAGCAAGATTTATGAATTATAATAAGACAAATGCCTGATTTGATTAAACGGAGGATTTCCCATGAAAGGTATCGTACTTGCGGGAGGAGCCGGAACGAGGCTTTATCCCCTTACTATGGTAACCAGTAAACAGCTTTTGCCGGTATATGACAAGCCAATGATCTATTATCCGCTTTCTACACTTATGCTGGCGGGCATAAAGGATATACTTATAATTTCAACACCTACAGACCTTCCAAACTTTGAGCGCCTTCTTGGAGACGGAAGCCAGTTTGGTATCCATCTTTCCTATAAGGTACAGCCATCTCCTGACGGCCTTGCACAGGCTTTTCTTCTTGGAGAAGAGTTTATCGGAGATGATATGTGTGCTATGGTTCTTGGAGATAATGTGTTTTACGGAAGTGGACTTACAGACAAACTCAAAGTGGCTGTTGAAAATGCGAAAAACGGGCAGGCAACCATATTTGGTTATCATGTTACAGATCCGGAGCGTTTCGGCGTTATGGAGTTTGATGAGAACTGGAATATCATTTCCGTTGAGGAAAAGCCAAAGCATCCTAAGACAAACTACTGTATAACAGGCCTGTATTTTTACGACAACAGGGTAGTGGACTTTGCAAAGAAGATAAAGCCTTCTGCAAGAGGCGAGCTTGAGATAACAGATCTTAACGATATGTACCTTAAAGACGGATCTCTTAAAGCACAGATCCTTGGCCGTGGTTTTGCATGGCTTGACACAGGTACCATGGACAGCCTTATCGACGCATCCTCATTTGTGCAGATGATCGAAAAACGCCAGGGCGTGATGATCTCCGTACTTGAAGAGATAGCTTACAGACGAGGCTGGATAGATAAAGAACAGCTTCTTAAAGCGGCTGAGACTTACGGCAAATCTCCGTACGGTGAGCATTTAAAGAAAGTTGCCGATGGAACGCTGAAATATTAGTATTCTTAAAAAGGGGCTGTCGCACTAATTACTTAGTGCGACAGCCCCCATATTTTTAATACTTTGATTGCCCGCAGACACAGGTTCCTACGTAATTCTTATTTACTCTGCCGCATTTTGGGCATTTCCACTCATCTTCTCCCAGAAGTTCACCTTTGCCTGTAACAATATCCATAGACTTATTTGTCTCATCAAGACTGTCACTGATCTCGTACATCCTGTCATTAAGGCTCTCAAGAAGCTCTATCACGGTTGCAAGACCATAAAGAATGGCACTGGTTATACCTGAGCTCAAGACAATGATAACGAAATACAAAATTCCGTAAAAGAAGCCGCTATAGACCATATCCGCAAGGATGAAAGCAAAAACAAATCCTCCTATAACTCCCAAAACCAAAACTATCGCCGACAAAACCTTTAAAGTATCACTTATTGCACTTTTCATCTTTTTCTTCTCCCTTACCACATTTTCGGGCTCTCAACATACCCCTTATAAGCTACCACAATTCAGGTTTCTTGTATATAGACAAAGTTGTACCCTCAAAAAGTTCAAAGTTTGGCGCATTGGCTCTTTTTCATTGTGTTTTTGCACAAAAACAAGCACACTCTTTTGTGCATATCGACGAAATTTCAAAAATTATTTAATTGAATTTCGAATTTATGGTTTTTATATCAAAAGCAGAAATTAGTCATACGATGATATAATGGTTA
>JAEEGF011222671.1_pt1 | contig 23397 bp, 13 predicted proteins | sample 9134171 | NCBI WGS metagenome assembly JAEEGF01 (sample SAMN16246542, study PRJNA631951) | gut metagenome | biome: gut microbiome; feature: rumen; material: AP-attached | host: Bos | place: Iran: Karaj | collected 2018-10
GCAGTTCGAAAATTGCGCTATTGCAAAACTGATGCTGATGTGCGATAATGTTTCCGTGGAGCGGGGCGTTCCCGCTCCAGCAACTCAAACAAAAAGGAGATCCAGCATGAAAACTCTGATTCTCGGCACCGCTCTCGCAGCGGCTGCTCTTTTCACCGGATGCGCCCAGGTCGGCGGACCCACAACCACCACCGCGCTTGGATTCGGCGGCATCATCATGGACCACAAGGCCCCCGCCGCGTTCAACATCGACAACACCGTCAAGTGCGCCAAGGTCGGCCGCGCGAAGAGCAAGAGCGTGGTAATCTTCACGACGGGCGACAGCTCCATCAAGGCCGCCATGGACTCCGCCGGCATCACCAAGGTGAACCACATCGACTACGAGATCTTCAACATCTTCAACCTCTACTCCGAGGCCACAACGATCGTCTGGGGCGAATAGCCGATTATTCCGCCGCAGACGATTGTTCCGTCTTCGTCGTAGAATACGGCGGACTGCCCGGGCGCAACGCCGAATAGTCCTTCGCCGGGCGCACGGCAGCGTCCGCCCTCAAGCTCCACCGGCCCAAGAGGCGTGCCGGTGGAGCGTACTTTTACAAAAGCCCTGATCGGCTCATTCGTAGGCGCGTGCGCCATCCAGTGCAAGTCGTCGACGGCGAACTCCCGCGAGAACGCCTCTGCGCGCGTTCCAAGCACCACGCGGTTGCAGCATGCGTCCACTCGCACAACGTAGAGCGGCTCGTGCGCGGAAACGCCCAACCCCTTCCGCTGGCCAACGGTGTAGTTCCAATAGCCCTGATGCCGCCCCAGAACGCGCCCCGAAAGATCGACGATATCGCCTTCACGCGGCGGCGCGCCGATGAGCTCGCTCTTGTCGCCGGAATAGAAGTCCTGCGAGTCCGCCTTGTCCGCCGCCGCAATGGCGTGTTCGCGCGCGATGCGGCGCACATCCACCTTCGTGAGATCGCCAAGCGGGAAGAGCACCTGCGAGAGCTGCTCCTGCGAAAGGCGGTAGAGGAAATAGCTCTGGTCCTTCTTCTCGTCCGCCGCGCGACGCACCGCGAAGCGTCCGCCGGTGCACACAATGCGCGCATAGTGCCCAGTGGCGAAGCAGTCGAACTCCACGCCCTGCGCGCGCGCCAGGCGGGGCAGAAGGCCGAACTTCAGCGACGCGTTGCAGAGAACGCACGGATTCGGCGTCTCGCCGCGCAGCGATATCTCGCGGAAGGCGTCCACGATCTCGCGCTCGTACGCCTCGGAGCAGTCGAGCACCCTATAGTCCACGCCTATGGATCTCGCGAATTCGGCTGCGCGCTCTATATCATCCGCCTCGCCCGGGCCAAAACACGCGTCGCGGGCGCCGCCGCGGAACGTTCCGCGCCACAGCTTCATCGTGACGCCCGTCACCTCGTGACCCGCCTCCTTCAGGAGGAGCGCCGCAACGCTAGAATCCACCCCTCCCGAGAGTCCTATCGCAACCTTCACTCGCACACTCCCTCGAAACGCGCCACCGCACATGTATAGCCTGCCAGCGCACTGCGCTTGAAATTCATGATGCCTTGTCCTTTCTTCGCTGCATTTCCGAATACAACCTTCCGTAGCCACCTGGGCAAATTGTACCACACCCCTCCCCTTGAACGCAAGCGCATTATGGGCGCATTATGAAGCGCACAAGATGTGCTTTACGCGGCACGTGGGATGTGCTAACATATCCGCAATGAAACACTACACGCACATCAAGAATGCGAGGCGGGAATGATGGACTGGTCATTGACGGCATTGGGCGGAGTTCTGCTCGGGGTGGCTTTCGTCGGCTGCATCGTTCCATGCGTGCCGGGTCCGCTGCTCGGCTGGTGCGCGCTTCTCGCGCTCTCCTTCTCGCGCTTCGCGATACCAACTGCATGGCTCGTGGCGGCCGGTGCGGTCATGGCGGTCGTCACCGTGCTCGACTACATTGTGCCCGCCTATGGCGCGAAGAAGTTCCAATGCACGCGATGGGGAATATTCGGATGCACGGTGGGCACGATAGTCGGAATGTTCTTTCTGCCGTTTGGAATCCTTATAGGCCCCTTCGCCGGCGCGGCGCTGGGCGAGCTGATCGCGGGCCGCACCATGGGCAGTGCGCTCAAGGGCGGATTCGGCGCATTTCTCGGCTTTCTCTCGGGCGTGTTCCTGAAGCTGTGCGCCGTATGCGCCTTCACCGGGCTCTTCGTCTGGGCCGTATGGCTCCGCTAGTGGTTCGCCTTTAGTGGTTGACGCCGTAGCCGAAGAGGGCGAAGTCGCCGCGCAGGGGATCCTCGGGAAACACCTGCGCGAGCGCTGCGGTGAGACGGCGCGCGGCGGACATCGAGGCGCACGGACCCGGCAGCAGCCCAAGCCGCACCGCCTGCTGCACCACATGCGTGTCGAGCGGCATCACGAGAGTGCGGCGGTCTATGCGGTCCGCCCACAGTCCAAGGTCGACGGGCGAACCGCCACGCACCATCCAGCGCATGAACATGCAAACGCGCTTGCAGGCCGACTGCACGTTCTTCGGCACCGCCGGACCTCCCTCGTGGTTCGCGAACCAGGCGCATATCGCCCTCACCGCCTCGAACCCATCGCCGTGTGCCTGCGCGCCCACATAGTCGCCCAATGTGCCATGCTCCACGAGAAGGCGTCGGTATGCATCGAAGAAGGACCACATGTCGCCGCGCGTGAAGAAGCGATAGAAGCATTCGCCGTCGCCGCGCGCGAAGCGGCTCTCGTACAGCGCTCCGCGCACCCAGCGGTCCATGTCGCCCTCCGCGCAGTCGAGCAGATGCTGCACCTTTGGCATGAACTGCCTGCGGCTGCCGAAGCTCAGCGCGGAGGCAACGAACGCCGTCGCCTCCTGGTTCGCGCGGCCATCCACCTGATGCATGAACCACGAAGGATCCCCTTCGAGGAACTTTGCCGTCTCGTAGCGTGCGGCACATTCCGCCAGAGTCGCTGCAACATCTTTCACTTCGCACCTCCAAAGACGCAGTCCAGCGGCAGAGAGGCATTATCCCATGAGAGGCGGCAGTTCTGACAGTAGGCGTGGATGTTCGAGGTGTCAACCTTCCCCTCTTTGCCCTTGAAGAGGTCAAATCTACGGCAGAAGTCTTTCTGCGTCACTAACACATGACGCGCCTTAAAATCCGCGATGCTCTTGAGAACTTCGTTCCCTTCGTTCCGCAGCCATTTCGCCACTTTCTCGTAGAAGACGAACTGCTTGCGCACAGCTTCAATAATCTTCTGCGCCTCCGCGTCAAAGTCATTGGAACGATACCCTAATAACGGGTCGCGTGGCGGGATGCACGACCATTCACCCGGCGCTGTCTCGACGATCTTGATTTCATGAAAACGCTGGCTGAAATCCAGCTGCGGTGCATCTTCGTTGTTCGGCGACGCATAGGCCTCAAACGAATCATCTTCGTCCCTGATCTCGTCATCATCGCCGAAATCGACTTCCGAATCGTATTCATCCGCAGCGGCTTCGGCGATTACGTCGTATTCATCCGAAACCTTGTCCTCGACGACTAGTCGCCCACATGCAATCAGCTTCTGAAAAGTCTGCGCCTGAGTTGAACAATCTACCCGAGCAAACGTCGATGCCTTTATCGCCATCTTGACGGAGAAACTAACATTGTCTGTTTGGTTTACAGAGGCGTTCTGACCCACTTTAGCATCATGCTTTACGTTGGTTTCCTGATATGCCCCCGCACTCGCGCTCGTACCACCACCCATGATCACTCCCCCTCCTTGAAACTGTTGAACATCACCTGCGCCGACGGCGAAGTCAGCGGAACATCCCGCATCGTACCTCCCAGAAATGTCGCGATCGTCCCACTAGCCAGACCGTGTGCGATTGATTCCATATCCGTGTGTTCGTGTATCTTGTCGAGCGCACTGTTGAGTGATTTTTCCTCGTATCTGTCGAGGACGCGCCACAAGAGCTGAACATGCCGCATATCTAGATCGTGGTATGGTGTGATATCGTCGTCATCCCCGCATAGATACTTGTAGAATTCATTGTATGTCCCTGCCTTATTGCCTTTCATGATGAGCGTGCGTACGAACTCGATGTCCACCTGGCTTCCCCCCACATGGGCGCTCTTCATCGAGAGCTGCGTGCCGCGCTCGCCGATAGACTGCGCAGCAATCAGTCCCGCAGGATAGCCGACTTCGGGCAGTTCGCCGCCCGGCAGTTTTCCATAGCACTCCGCGCAGATGCCGTTTTTGCATCCACAGTTGAGTATCGATCGCACGCCTTTTTTCGGATTTGAGCATTTCCTGGATGTAATCGTCACGGGACGCAGAGCATATACGAGGCTGCGCGTGAGCCCTCCTGCCTTGGCCGTATTGAGTTTCTTGTCGCACATCGAGGCACGCGCGTTGAACGACGACCAGAAGATGTCTTTCCACGACATGCCGCCGACAAGCGAACTCTTGATGTTGAATTTCCGCTTCACCTCTTCTGACGGTTCAAACCCCAGCTTGCCGGTCGCAAGCAGACCGCGCGGATTCGTGAACTGCTTGATCTGCTTTGCTCCGTTCGCCCCGGAGTTTACCATGTCAGCCACGAAACCATTATTCCCGTCGTACGCCACAAGGTCATAGTAGCCGAACGAGACTCCCTCTTCCGTGCATTTCGCGAACGCTTCGCGCGCATCCTTCAAGACGGATTCTGCTTCGCCTTTTTTACAATGTTCCTCCAACCGCTTCTTCGCGGCATCAGAATCGTGATCGCAAATCAGATACGACCCCATCACGAAGTCCCTGTCGTAGTTCGGGGTGATCTGTCCGTTACTCGCCGAAAAAAGATTAGCGGACGGCGCCAGACGCGGCAGCGCCTTCTGCGCGGCCTCCGAAAGCGGCAGGTAGCCCGCCATCTCGTCGCCGTCGAAGTCCGCCCCGAACCCCTTGCACGAAAGCGGCTGCAGGCGGAACACCTCACCGTCCTCAGGCTTCAAGACCTTCACCTTGAAGGCCTGCATGCTGTATTTGTGAAGAGACGGCTGTCGGTTCATCAGCATCCAGAGCGGATCATGTTCAAGATAGGATTCAAGCGCCTGTGCCTTTTCTGAGGTGGTCCGACCTCCGCCACCCTTCGGCGAACGCCAGCCGAATCCTGCGGCTGTCGCGTTGTTGGACGCAAGTGGACGCCCCTCGGCCACTATGCCGGTGACACGGTCCGCCAGAAGTTCCCATAGGATGGACGGCGGAACACCGACTTCGTCGAACGCCAGATCCGGTCCCGGCGTGATGACCATGCGACATGAACGATCAACGCGTCTGCCCAGCCCCTCGCGTCTGATAAGGCCAGATTTCTCTGGGAGCTTATCCAGCAATAACCTGAAAACATTCCCGACAGTCTTTTGGATCCATATCAACGACTTCGCCTTGTCTTCTTCTTTCTGCGCCTTGGCATACCGATCGCACGCTGCAACGATTTCCCCATACCCGAACGGATCCACATCGTTTTTATATCCCACACGGTACCGAAGCGGCAGGACCGGGACGTAGCGCAATTTCGGCTGATTGGGCAATTCCTTGCCCGTCAGCGTTTCCGCAGGATAGTCGATCGGCTCAGGCAATTCGATTACACCCCACTTCTCCTCGTCGGCGGGCACAAAAGCCTCGTGGAGCGAACCGAACACCGCCGGATCGCACACGCCTCCTTCGGCCATCTCGTTTTGCACATTCACCGCCTCGAGAAGGAAGGGCTCACCCGGCGTACTCGCACTGCACTTTTCGCACGGACACAACACCCGTGCATCTCCAATGCGTTTCGCCTGCTCGTACACCTCAGAAAAACACATCCTCTGAAGTGCCTCACCCGCATTCCCTTTCCATTTGATAAAGCAGCGCACATCGCCCACGCCATCAATGCCAAGTGCCGAAGTTTTCACTTCCAACGATAGAGTTGTAGCCGCTTCTTTTTTCTTTCCCCAAAGTGGCGTCACCTTGACATGTTCACATGCCGCACTCGCTACAGGCATCCAATAATTTCCATTGCTTTCTTCCAGCGGGCCTTTGATCGTCACGCCGAAGCGGAACAGAAAGGACGCGAGACTCAGAGTATTGCGCTTGTCGTCCCCATCCCACGTGAAGCGTGTTCCGCCGAACGCAAGACGTGAGGGATCGTGCCGACAGTGGAACTGTGCGGAATGGACCGCTACCGCCGACGACTTTCCAATTGTCCGACCCTTGCGTTCCTGCGCTTCATTGAGGCCAATCCGTTTGAGCAGTTCGGTATCCGACATCCGCGAAAACGACACTGTCTTCTTTTTCGCGTTGACATCCATCTTGATCAACATGGCAGCAAGATAGGCGGACAGGACTTGGGAGAATCCAGTCTGGTCGAGTGCGGGCTTGCCCGCCCCATTGACGGCGACGGCATCGGAGTTGCGAAGAAGGTCCGCAATGATCGGCTCCGATCCAGGATAGGCGGAAAGCGCCCACATCTCCATTTCGCCGGCGCGCTGCCCGCCGCCAATGAGCCGCCCGTGCGCTGCCTGCCCCGTGGCGCAGGAATACAATGCGTCCTTTCCGCCACGACGCGCCTGAGCCTTCAACGCGGGGATGTGGTGAAGGCGGAAGAAATGCTGGTACCCCACCACGACGGGCGATGCCGTCGTCACCTTGCGTCCGTCGGGCAGCGTCCAGTGCAGATGCGCCTTGCCATATTCGTCGAGGCCTGTCTCCTTGAGCAGCCGCTGGACCTTCTCGTGGTCAAGCACGCCGCAACGCGGCACACCCGCCACTGGTGGGTTGCGGTCACGCGGGACGCGTGACCCTACCGAATCAATACCGTCCTTCAACACATCCGCATCCGTCTTTCCGTTGTGGAACAGCCATCCCAGATGCGTCTCCAGCAGCTGACCGGGGTTCATGCGCGAGAGGACGCCATGCGGGTTCAGGAGAATGTCAACTGCTACCGTCCTGCCGCCGGGTAGCTTCAGTTTCGGCATTTCCCTCGCAGACAACACCTTGGAGACGACGCCTTTGTTGCCGTGGCGCCCCATCAGCTTGTCTCCCGGCTCCAGTGCGAACTCACGAGCGATCCGGTACTTCAATCGACCCACGAATCCTGGATCGCGCGCGAGGGGTTTGTTCTTGATCTCTTGCGGGTATTCGATCTGCACGAGCTTTGCAGGTGCGGCGTCGACGTATCGGATCGCATGGGTCTGCTCTTTGCCGTTCGCAATTTTCTTGAACTCCGCAATGACCATGCCTTCACGCAGAGATGCATGCGGCATGAGGATCTTGGTGCACATCCATTCCGGGGCAATATCGATTACGTAGTCCTTCTCTTCTGTGACTGCCATCTTCTTCACGATCGCGTCGCTCACCACTACCGCGTCGTCGAGATTCCAGCCGTACCAGGGGAGGTACGCGACGAGCAGGTCGCGCCCGATCTTCAGTTCGCCGTCATCTGAGCATTTCGGACACAATCCCGCACGCTCCAGCGGCTGCATGAACTCCACAAGCCCCTCCTCGCCGCCGGACTTCACGCACGGCGGCTCCGCCCCGCTCACGCGCACGGCCTGGCGCATGTTCTTCGCGCCCATCATGTTGCGCGCGTCGTCGTTGTGGTTCAGGAACGGAATCAGCGACGTACACCAGCTCACAGATGTCTTGCAGTCATTGTCCTGGGCCGCGATGATCCGCCCCGTCGCATCCACCCATGCGCCGCGCGCGAGCTGCATCTGGATGCCCACCATTTCAGACTCGGGACTCTCAATCGGGCATATCCGCCCTTCGAACGAGGGATGGTTCTGCCGGAATGCGGCGGGCAAGAACCCGACACGGCTTCTGCTAACCTTGAAGCGCTTGATGCCGCAGATGCGTCCGGCAGCCTCGAGGATGTTGTCCGGACGGATCACGTCGAAGCCGTTGAAACGCTTTTCGCCAATTGACGAAACGGGCACAAGCTCCGCCGCCAGCCTTTCCCAGCTACGCATCCCCTTCTCCGCGACAAAGTGACGGTAGTAAAGTCGCAGCAGACGGTTGCGCAGCCAAACCGGAAACGTCACCGCCATGCGATGGCCAAGGTCATCCGCGTCAAACGTTTCTATCTTGTCCTTATTCGCCTTCGCCCATTCCTTCAGATCCAGGTTCGGATCTTGCAGCGGTGTGGCAAGGCCGCCACGGCCTTGCAGCAAGGGCGAGGGCGCCCTTGCCACAACTTTTGCCCACCAACCGGCGTAGGCGATTTCGTCACGGTCGGACTTGAAGAGCTTTTTCTCTCCGATGCGGATGAACCGTCCATCTGGCAGCCCAAGACGAAGTTCCGTCTTGCCGTTGGGCACTCTCACCTGGCGAAGGCCCGGCATCTCGCCGAGCCAGGAACTCCACACGAGCCGCTGGACCGCATTCTTGTTTTCGGCACTGGCGCCTCGAGCCACGAAGAAGCCGTGGTATGGGAGGGGAATCTCGAACTTTCGTTTTTCGCCACCCTTGAAAGAGAAGACGATACAGCCCATGAGGTCAAGGCCTTTTGCAAACGCAAACCTTGCCTTTTCTGCTGTGGGCAGAACGAGTTCTACCGCGTTCAGATCAGGCGACAACTTCTTGAGACAATCCGTAGCGGATTCTTCCCAAGATTTCAACGTATCTCCATCGCCGTCTTTGAACATCATCCAGTTCATATGCCGTTTTCTCTAGTGGTCTCTTAACTTCCTTTACTGTTTGATGCCATTATACCATAATCCGCGACCTCTTGCCGCTTGCCAGAAATAAATATCTCTATCACGGCTTGAGGCTCCTTCATCTAAGTCGTCCGCCCCATCCTTCCCCGAGAAGAAGTCCTCTGCGCTGTACATCTGAGCCACACCACGCTCTCCTCCGTCACATGTCGGATGAAAGCATTCGATGACAAGCGCAATCGCCGCCAAGTGCGATTCCCGTGTCGCGCTCGATCTTCCGCGAGAGCGCCGCATTCAGCGTTCCCCCGGTTCCCACGATCACCGCGCGCTTCTTCGCTCGCGTGATGCCCGTGTAAACTATCTGACGGTTGAGAAGAGGATGCTCCTTGTCATCCGGCAGCACCACCATCACGTTCTCGAACTCAGACCCCTGGCTCTTGTGCACCGTCATCGCATACGCGAGCTCATGCTCGGGCAGTAACCCAACTGGACAACTCACTACCTTGTCTCCGCGTGGGAACATCACCACCATGCCCGATCTTCCCTCCACGGTCACGCCGACATCGCCATTCCAGAGTCTCTTTGATGGCGTGTTGCGCGTGATTATCACAGGCACTCCCGCCTTCACTAGCGGATTGAACGGCAATCGCCCGCCGAAACGTGCCTTGAGAAGAAGTTCGTTGACGCCCTCCACGCCATGCGGACCCTTTCTGACAACTGTCAAAATCCTTGAACGATCCAGCTCCGCAAAAATGGCCTTTGCCTTCTCGGAGAGCGTACCCTCCGTCAATGCCGCGTCGTCCTTCAATATTGAATCCAATGCCAGATTCACAAGGCGTCCGCCTTCCAACAGGCCATAATGCTCCGCCCACTTCATCAGTAGGTCATGACATGCGGACGAATTAGAGTTTTCCGGAAACACACAACGGAAGCATCTCGTTTCCGCAGAGTCGAATGAATTAAGCCATTCGATATTTCCCCAAGACAGCTCAGGCGACACATTTGCAAAATCCTCCGCCTTGCCTTCGTTGACCGCTATGGCACACTTCGCAAAATCTTCCGGGAATCGATTTGACACGGTCAGGCGAACGACAAACTCCGCATCCTGTGTGCCGACGATGTCGCCAAGGACGGCACCCGTCTCCACGGAGGGCAACTGGTCCTTGTCGCCCAAAAGCACAAGCCGGCAATCGTCCGGAAGCGCTGCGACCAGCGCCTTCATGATGTGCACATCGACCATCGACGACTCATCCACCACCACCAGCTTGAGCGGCAGCTTGTTCTCTTCCGTGTACTTCCAGTTCGGCGGGAAACCTCCCAGCAAAGAGTGGATCGTGGAGCCGTCAAGCGATTCGATCTTCCTGCGCGTCTCTTCGCCAAGACCTTCTGCCTTAGCACACTGATTGCGCAGCGCTTCGCCCATGCGCTGTGCGGCGCGTCCCGTAGGCGCGGCCAGAGCAATCTCGTCCAGATCAAGCCCCCGCGCCATAAGCACGCGAAGCATGGCGCATACTACGGTTGTCTTCCCCGTTCCAGGACCGCCCGTCACCACCACGAAACGATTCTGTGCCACCCGCTTCACCGCCTCGATCTGCTCATTGTTCAGTTTGATTCCTCTGAATTTGATCGCGGCGTCAAGTTCATCAGACGAGAGTGGATTGTCGGCGGCAAGAGACCGATCCGCCTTGCCATCCGCCGCATGCTTGGCAAGAGCCTTCGACACTGCCTCGACTGCTGAGAGGTTTCTCTTGAAGAACCAGTCTTCTCCACCTGCATAGGACCGCTTCACGACCACGTCGCCATCGAGTTCCTCTGCCGCCGCCTGGGCCTTCTTCCACAAGGCGCGTACAGTTTCGGCATGTTCAGCATTGGATATTATCTCATCGGCGGCATCTTCCAGATATCCAGCCTTCTCAAGGAGCGCTGCACCCTTCTCCGGACGAAGAAAGGCATTCCCCCCGCTTTGCGAAATGAACATCGCCGCCAGAAATAGGTACACCGCCTCACTCTTGCATTCCTTCCGGTTTACGATGTCGCGCGCCGTCTGCAATTCGCCCAGAGAAAGCGACTGTGCGGCGACAAGCCGTGCCAAAACCCCGCGCACGCCTTGAGTATCTTCATGCGGTATCCCGAACAGTTTCAACCGCCTGGCAATCTCCGCGACTTCCATGTCGATCATCCTCCCCTTACCTGCCATGCGAAACGGCATCCATGACTCGTTGACGGCAGCTCGCAAACATCATGTCGTCCATGACGCGGCTATATACGCCGCTCGCTTCGCCGTGTTCACCGCCGCGCACGAAGAGATATGCCACGCCGGCGAGCTTTTCGCGTCCTAGCCATCTTGCGACGGCAAGCGAATAGAGCTGGAACTGGAGCGGATACCCTGCCGCCTCCATACCCGCCTCGACGCTCGCTTCGCCATAGTCGACGAGCGAGTTCGTCTTCCAGTCCAGCACGTACACGGCACCATCCTTGCCGTCTGGACGTATCAAAAGGTCTATCTTGCCGTTGAACGCGCCGTCGCGAACGGCGTCTGCGGCGTGCAGAGCATCCTCCTCCAGCACGGACGCCTCGTCCATAACGAACTCGACTTCGGCAAGGCGGTCTGCGAACGGAATGTCCTTCAGGAAGATCTCCCGTTCACCGATTTCAATGCGCGTGTTCAGCGCGCGCCAGACCATACGGACAAGCGTCCTCTCTGTGGAATCGTCACCTCTTTTCTGATTGCCCAGCGCATTACGACGCATCGTCCGACGCACGAGTTCCATCAACGGACCAGTCTCCTCAAGCGCCTCGGCTAGCGTTTTTTTCCCAACCGCAAATCCCAAAGCGCCGATCAACTCGTTCCCTCCGCACAGCGTCTCCATTATTTCATGGAACACATTGCCGGAAACGTTGTTGCGCGGAAGAAGCGTGGCCATGGGCTTCTGTGCAGACGATCCGCCTGCGGACGATTCATCCGTCTCGTTTTCGGCAGATGGCACTATCTTGTTCGTTCCGTCACTGTGACTGAGCGAACTGAACGAATCCCATTTCAGCCGCAGATTCTTCAAATATCCCACTTCGTAAATCTTGGGGATCGCCGCATCCCTTGGAGAACGGGTATCCTGCCCGTTCGTACTGCAATCATCACTGGGAGAACGGCCATCTTGGCCGTTCAAAACCACAGGTCTCTCGAAACACGCCCTGATCGCGCGTGAGAGAAATCCATCCCCCAATAGTGGTGACCCCACGCTCCCAAGCCCGCGCTCCTCCACGCTCTGCCTTTGCACATTTCGCGTGTGCGAATCCCATTGCGTCCATGGAAGATAGAGCTTGTGTTCGGCGCGCGTCAGCGCCACGTAGTATAGGCGCTTGCGCTCATCTGCATCTTCGCCGTCTTTGAGTCCACTGAATCCCGATGCGATGAACACTGCCTTGAACTCAAGTCCCTTTGAAGCGTGCATCGTCATGATCTGCACGCTGTCGTTCTCGTTTTCCTTCTGGCGAAGGGCGCCATTCTCCCCCGAACGCTGGTCGTCTTTGCGCCAAGAGCGCAGGAGCGCGGCGAATTCGCCCGGTGAAAGAGCAGAATGCCCTTTCTCGGCAAGCAGCCTGTCGAGAATCTGCCTGCACGCCGTCCACCGACGATCGTACTCGTAGTCGCCCTGTGCGGGATGCGCCAGCGCCGTATCGTTCATCACGCTCTCGAAAAGCGCGATCCAGGAACGTTTCGCCGAAAGCTCCTGCCATCGTTCCACGAGATCGGCAAGCGCCTTGTCGCCGCTCGCAAGCCACGCCTCGAGCTCCGACGGATGGACATTGAAGAGCGGCGTAATGAGAAGTGCTGCAAGGTTTCCAGACCGTCCTGGTTCGGCTAGAAAATCAAACAATGCTATCAGCGCCTCCGCCTCCACCGATCCATAGACGCCACGCTCCTTGTAGTGGCTATATGGTATCCCCTCTTCCGCCAACACGCGCTTTACCACTTTCGCCTCGACACCACCTCTTACAAGTACGCACATGTCGCCATACCGGATCTTGTGGCCAATCGGCTGCCCCGTCTCTGTATCTGTCGTCCTGTACGCCACGCTCAACGCACACAGCCGCTTCATCTCGCGCGCTGCATTCCGCATGAACACGGGCAGACACATAGTGGTGTTTCCATATCCAGAGCGCTGCCCCTTCAATTCACCTGGCAGCTGCTTTGGAAGCGATTCCAGCAATGTCACGGCGTCGCGTCCCGTCAGATCCTCCAGGCCAAGAAACCTCTCGTTCCCTTCCGGATATCCGACTTCAGGATAGGCTATTCTCTCGTCGCCCTCCTTCATGTCTGCGAACCAGCCGGAAGCTTCGCCGAACATCTTCTTGAATGAATCCACAAGCGGGCGGCACGAGCGAAACGTCTTGTCTAGCGACTGCATTTCCTGTGCCCCTTCGCCGCCGGTGATTTCTCCCTTGGCCGCAAGGTAGGTGGCAACGTCCGCCCCCTGGAAACTGTAGATGGCCTGTTTCGGATCGCCCACGACGAGCAGAAACCCCTGGCGGGGATTTGGCGCGCCGTCACCGTCTATGCGGTTTACGCGAGATGAGAACAGGCTGCGGAAGATCGTCCACTGCTTCTCGTTGGTGTCTTGGAACTCGTCAACGAGCGCGATGCGGTAGCGGCTGCGTATTGAATCCATGAGTGCGCTGCGCGTGCCAGCATCCTCGCGTTCAGCCTCTTTCCTGATCACATGGTACGCCTTTGTCACCAGGTCATCGAACGTGAGCATGGCCGCTTCGTCCTTGAGATGCATGAACTCCGGCCAGGCGAGAAATGCAAGATCTGCCACAAGCTGTGCGGAAAGCACCTCCTGGACTTCAGCAAGCGCCTCGGCGAATTCTTTGATGTCGGCACGAATATCGAAAAGCCTTACACCTCTACCATGTCCATTCACTGATGGGTTCAACTTTCCGCTGTTTGCGGCACATACGTTTACTGACTGAATGAACGTAGGCAAATCTTCCGAAGCAAGATTTCCGATCTCTGCCCCAATCGCGCTGCAGGCTCCCTCAAAACCTTGCATGGCTCTCGCGTTGACGGTTATACCGGCAAAGTCGAGGCTCATTCTTGCGGCGATGCCGGATAGTTTGCTCCGCATGGCATCATCGAGGCGCTGAGGCGCCGCCGGCGGTTGATCCCGCTGCGCGCATTCCTTCAGCATCGCCTCGACGGCAACGGCAAGATCGTCAGTGGATTTCAGGTCTGCAACCTTCATGTACGCATCGAACACATCCCCGTACCGCGCTTTGAAGTCATTGCCTAGAAGCGCCGCGCGCACGGCGCGATGAACGAGATCGCCGTTTGTGCCGCCGATCTCCATCTGCATCGGCACGCGGTTCTCGAAAGCGTATTCAGAGAGTATCTCGCGGCAGAAAGAGTGGATGGTGCAGATCGTCGTCTCGTCAAAGTCAGACGGAAGCAATCCCGCCTCCGTCAATATGTCGCGGATGCGGTCCTTCAGCTCGCCGGCCGCCTTTTCAGTGAAAGTCACTAGCAGGATGTTCTTAACGTTGACGGGCTCTCTCTCCGCCACGAGCTTAAGCACAATGCGTTGAAGCGCGTACGTCTTGCCAGTTCCGGCGGACGCCTCGATTATGCCGTCCCTGTCATATCGCAACTTGTTCCAGACTGAATCGTTCGCGCCTAGACAGTTCTCGATGAACTCGTCGTTGCGTATCATTGCGCACCTCCCATCCCCGCGTCATCCAGCTTCCCCGACATCGGCAGACTATAGAACTTCTCGTACAGATCCTTCAGTTCCTCCGCCGTCGGATCGCACCTACACTCTTCTAAAGCCAGCTCCACGACCAGCGCATTGTTGAAGCTCTTTTTCTTTGCGTTGCCATGCCACTCCTTCGCCGTCAACCTCTCCAGAATGCCGTTCCAGTCGCAGTCTTGATCCCATTCTAGCGCCTTTGCAAGTTTCCTGTATGTGAAGTCCTTATACCTGGATGGCCGCTTGGTGGCGCCAAGAAAATCACGGTAGTGCAACGTAAGCTCTTCTAGATAGTCTTTTGCCTCCGCAGGCACAACGCTCCATCGCCAGGATGCAGTCGTCCCATTTGCAATGTCGATCACGCCCACGCGCAGGGTCTGAGGCGTAACTATATCTGCATAAGCACCATCCGTCAGGTGCATGAGAAAGGCAATGAACGGCGCGAGCGTTCGGTCGATCGGCCGCGATCTTTCCGACACCTCCTTAAGATAACCCGTCACCAGCACGGAGACGCCATCTTCGGATTCGGTCCAGTTCGGAGTTTCGGCCACGTACTGAACTTTCACGGACTTGCCGTCGGCGGGCTTTATCATTGCGGGAACACGCTGCCGCGAAGTGAGCGAGGCGAGGTCAACACCTTTCTTCACGCCAAACGACTCTGCGAATTCGCGCAGCGCATCAAGCGAATCCGACAATCCTGCGACGAGGCTCTCCTTTGCGAAATCCCCGATGAATCCCGCAGGCAGTTCTCCCGCAAGCTGCATCTGGTGAAACAATCTTTCAAAGCCGTCATCACCGTCAAGTGTCGCACCTTCAAGTTTCCATTCGGCCGGTCCGCTGGACACTCCGAGCGGCGAATCTGCATCCAGTTCCCTGTCGCGATAGCCCTCGATCGCAACTCCTAGGCGCCCGCTCAGCACGGCGCGCAGCGGCGATTTGAGGAACTCAGCCAATTCCCTGTCCGAGATCTCACAGTTAGATTCAGGATGGAAGGAATCCGCTTCGTCAGCGGCGGAGTGAGGACACTCCGCACTACCAATGGCAACGCCAAGAAATGGTCCTGCCGCTCCAATCCGCTCGCGCGCCATCATGCGCGCGAGCTTCGAATATGTGGGCAGAATCCCCGCCTGCGGATCATCCTTCACCCATGCCACGTCGCAGACTGGACTGAAACCCTTTCCATCAAGCTCTCCACGCTCCAGCAGCGGATAGTCCTTGAACTCCTTGAACGGCTCCTTGATGATGGCCGCACTTGCGAAGTCCTCGAGTTCACGCACGATTCCAGCCGGGAACAGTTCCGCATCCTTTTCAATGTCGCGGTTCTGATAGGATAAGACAAGTCGATCCCTCGCCGACATCACCGTCTCCAGGAAAAGGTAGCGGTTCACCTTCGGCAGGGCGGTGTCGCCAAGGCGCCACCCCGCCCCGCGCACGTCAAGCGTTGTAGAGCTGGTGCGTCCGGGAAAACCGTTCGCGCCCAGGCCCAGCACGAACACCTGCTTGAACGGCACTGGACGCATCGGCTGCAGGCCCGCCACGGTCACGCCGTGCGTGAGGTAGCCGCCCCGGCGGCAGGATATTCCGCCAACGAACTGCTCCACCGCCGCCAACGCCACTTCACAGTCTTGAACACCGGGGAGGGACGCGAGGCCGTTCAGCGCCTGTACAACCTGACGTTGCACGTTGCTCTCAAGAAGGTCGTCATCGGGCACGGCGAGGAAGTCGTTCATCAGCCGTGTAAGCACGTACGCCCAGTTCGGACCCCGGTCCTGGTCGAACAGCTCAACGGCGCACGGCAGCGTACGGCGATCCGCGCCACTGCGGAAAGCCGCCTGCGTCTTGCGGTACAGAAGCTCAACGATCTCGGAAAGCCGCAGCGCCGAGTCACCGCCCTCGCCGACAAGAGGCAAGTCTTCGTCAGGTTCGCCTACGACCGGCAGACTGTCGGCCACACGCGCCAGGCGGAGACGCGAAAGCGCCCAGTCCCAGTTGAACATCGACTCTCCATCACGTCCTTCGAAACCATCGAACGCGCCTATCGCGGCGGTCAGTTCTTTCCAGTTCGTGACATCAGCGGCGGAATAATCCAGCGCCTTCTGAACGCATGGGTTGTCCAGCACGGCGAACAACGTCTCTCGCGTAAGTCCGCGGCGTGACAGATCGGCGAGGGCTAGGAATCCAGCGAGGAACTTGCTGTCCTCCGACGCAGTCGTGTCGATGAGCCCATACGGCACCTCGCCGCGCGCGTCGAACACAGCCTCGATGATTGGGCGGTATGTGGCCATGTCGGGCACTAGCACGGCGATGTCGGAAAAACTGCAGTCTGGCCATGGACGCTCACCGGAGTCCTTCGGCTTCCAGACGCTTCCGATTATGGCGTTGTACACCATCTCCACCTCGCGTCTGATTCCCGGTGCGCCGACGACCTGAAGCGAAGCATCCTGCGGTACTCTTTCGACTTCGCTCGTTCGGTGGCAGATGGACTCCTGGATTCGTCCAAGCAGCGTGAGTGGTCGCGCGGATTCGGAATCGGCCACGCACGTCCACTCGAAGTCGATTTGCCCGTCGTTCTCTTCCTCCAGTTCAACGAGAAGACGCATTGTCTCACGTCCGGCCACGCCCCATTGCTGGAGCAGTGGGTTCTCCACGGACAAATCCTCTTCTTCTGCATGGCTACTGCCAAGGCGATTGATGCGTTCCGCCTTCGTCTCAATGTCGCCCCAGTACTCAAGGCAGACATTGTTGTGGTAGAACACCACATCGTGCGTACGCGCAAGCCACACAAGGATCTTTACCTGAAGGAGCGATAGCGTGGAATGACCAAAGAAGTAAATCGTCTGCCGATTACCATTGGGCGGGGTGGAGCAAACGCGGTCGTACAGCTGCCGCAACGACAACCTTTCGCCGTCAGGTGGGAATGCGCCGCTTTGTCCCCAGAGAATCCGCGCCAACGCGGCCTCCGCAGCCTCTATCTCATCCGCTCCCCCCCTCGGTAAGGCGGTCGCCCCGCTACCGCCGCCTCCCATAACCCATCTCTCCACGATCTCCGGTCGGCGCACTTCATACTGGTCCATGAGGTCTGCCATCTTCACGGCGAGCTGCCAGGCCATCCGGGCCTGGCGCTGCGTGACGATCCTCAACTCGCCTCTGCCGTCATCGCCTGAGATGTATGCGCGAAGCGGTGCAAGGGCGTCGAACTCGTCAAGCGAATCCCTTGTGGCGAGCAATGCGGACATAATGGCGTTCGCGTAGGCGTTGTCCGGCAAGAGCGAGAACGGGGTTCCTTCGGGGAGGTTCGCCGACATCAGCTCGGTTAGACGTTGTTCGATGAACGGGAACTTGATTCCCGCGCAAAGCTTCTGCTCTTTGGCAAACACGCGTATCTGCAGCCACTTGGCGATGTTAGTGTTCGGCACGACCACCTGCGAAAAGACAAATGGATCGCTACGCTGCCGTTCCGCTATCAACCGATCCTTCAGATGCACCGCAAGGTCTTCGATTCTATCACTGTAGTATACTTTCAATGCCATGGCTATTTCCGTTTTCAGGTCCTGGACTAATTAACATTCTCAATCGCTAGAGAATCGCCTTTGGTTGCACACCCTAATTCAGAAAAGCACTTCTGCCTTCGCACCTGCATACAGCGCATCGAAAGTCAAGCACAGCCGTCAAACAAAGCCGCCACGTTCCTCTGGTGTGATGCGATAGGCACGGCGACCGTCCAGCGAGCGGCAGAGGTCGAGGATGAGCTCATAACCGGCGATCGAGTCCTCAACGCACACGTACTCATCGGGGCAATGGGGCTTGTATCCGCCGTTGCCAATGTCGCAGCAGCAGAGGTCGCAGTTCATCATGAGCTTGCACACGTCCGTGTTTGCCGGATGGTCCATCACTGTCACACCATGACGCTCGTACACTTTCCTGAGAACCTGCTCGTAGAATCTGCGTGAATACATTTTCGCGCTGTTCTTGCGCCATTCGCTCGCCGTGCGGACGCGTCCCCAGCAGTCCATCGTGATGAGCAGAGAGACGTGTTTGAGGAAGCCGTAGTCCATGTTTTCCGAGCCTACGAGTCCTATCTCCTCCTCAACGAAGAACACAGCCTTGCACTTCGGCAGCACATCCACCAGAGCGAGCGCCATCGCGACGCCCGCCTTGTTGTCGCCGCCTATGCCGTATCCGTCGACGTACAGCTCCGTCTTGCCTTCTTCGTTCTTTCGCTCCCGCACAGGCAGGCATTGATTCCTGAACACATACGCGCACTGGGGCTCCTGCACCGTGTCCATGTGATTGACGAAGCACGGCACGTATTCACCCTTCGCGATCTCCCCCTTGGTGAGATACACATTCCCGATCTTGTCCATCGCTGCCGCGATTCCACGCTTCTTCGCAAACGAAAGTATGTAGTCGCGCATCCGCTCTTCGCGATACGAATACGATGGTATCGCCAGAACTCTTTTCAGAAATCTCTTGTTGAACTTCATGCTCATGCCTCTCTTTCCCAATGGCGTTAGTATAGCATATTTCAGTCCATATCGGTGCCAATTTCCTCCGAACGCGAAACGTTGCACGGTCAACAATACTCCGCAAATACTTTAGCTTGCAAGCGCCTCATTGAGCAGAAGGCACAGCGCGTATTCGATGGCCGCAGTGCGGACGGCCTCGCGTTCACCTGGGAATATCTTCATTTCGGTGGCGGTACTTGACGGCGAGGCAAGCCCGAACCAGACGAGGCCCACCGGCTTCTCCGCCGTGCCGCCGCCCGGACCGGCAATGCCCGTAAGCGCAACCGCTAGATCCGTCTTCAAGAGCCGCCGCGCGCCCTCGGCCATCGCCGCCGCGCATTCGGGCGACACTGCGCCCTTCGTCGCCAGCACTTCCTCCGGCACGCCAAGAACATCACGCTTCACCGAGTTGTCGTAGCTGATCACGCCGCCCCAGAAGACGGCGCTCGCGCCGGAAACTGCCGTGATCGTGTAGCCAACGCCGCCGCCCGTGCATGACTCCGCAGTCGCGCACGTCATCTTCTTTTCCGTCAGAATCTTTACCAGTTTTTCCGCTGTCGTCATAATCTTTCTCCTGTTACTCCCAAAAGATGCCTCTTTAAAGAAAGTGTCACCCCAGCACTACCGGCAGCAGGTCCCTGTCAGCGGCACAGAAGTCAAGGGCGTTCATTTCATTGGCGGCAAACCATCCCAGTTCGGAGTGTTCAAGTGCAGTTGGCTCCGCGCCGGCAGCAGGCTCGCAGTCGATGAGCGTGAGCCTGATCGTGCGGTCTTCGTATTCGTGGACTACCGACGTGCGGATATGAGTATTTACAACTTCCAGTGCCAGCTCTTCGCGGCACTCGCGCACGAGCGCCTGCTCCTGCGTCTCGTCCGGCTCGACCTTCCCGCCAATGAACTCCCAGTGTCCGCCCTGCGACTTGCCGAGCGGACGCCGCCCGAGGAGGTACTTGCCTCCCCTGCGGATGATTCCGCCCACGACCTCGATGATTCTCTTTTCCGTCTTCACCTCAGCTTCTCCTGTTCGCCAGTATTATAGCACAAGGTCCAAAATCTGCAGCTGCAAATCCGCTAGACCACATTCGTGACCACCCTCACCTCGCTTGGCGACTGGCCGTTGCGTGTCACCTCGATGTGCGTGCGAATCCGCTCGCGCAGGCGCTCAACATGGCTGATCACGCCCACTTTGCGCGAACCGGTGAGGGCGTTGAGACGTTCAAGCGCCTCGATTGCGGAATTGAGGTGCTCACCGCTCAATGTGCCGAAACCCTCGTCGATCAGAAGCATGTCCACGCCCAGGCTAGTGTCGCTCATTCCGGCAAGCCCCAGCGCCAAGGCGAGCGAGACGAGGAACTGCTCTCCGCCAGAGAGCGTGTTCACCGGACGCACCACACCACCCTCGAATGCGTCTCTCACCGAAAGAGTCAACCCTTCGCAGGAAAGTTCATAGCGGTTCGACAGCTGCTTCAGGTAGTGGTTCGCCTTCACGAGCACGTTCGCCAGCACGTACGACTGAATCTCGCGGCGGATCTTCTTTCCGTCGTTGTCCCCGAAATACGCATGAATCGGGTGCCACTCGTCACGCTCAGCTTTAAGCTTCTCCGACTCCTCGCACTTGGCCGCGCGCTCGGCCGCACGTTTGTCGTCGTCGGCGATCTGCTGCTGGCAGCGTCCACATTCGGTGTTGGCCTTGGCCACTTCCTCCTTGAACACGTCCACGCTCTCCTCGAGCGCCTGCTCCGTATCTGTATCTGCCAGACTTTCCGGACGCGCATCCTGATGCTTCTTCATGCTGTTCAGAGACTCCTCGAAGCGCCCGAGCAGACCATCCACTTCCGCCGTGGACGTCGCGACCGTCTCGCCCGCCTCCACCTCGCTGAGCGCAGGGACTTTCTCCACTGCACGCTTGACGCAATCGGCAATCTGATCCATTGCCTTCACGAGGACATTACACTCATTTTCAACCTTGGGCAGTTCGGCCTTGCGGGCTGCATATTCCCGAGCCGACTCCTTGAACGCCTTCTCGACGGATTCGGCATCCTTCTCCCATGGCGCGAGCCAACCCGGTTCCGTGATCCGCCCTGAAACTTCCGCGAGCTTCTCCTTTGCCTGTTTGTCTGCTTTATCAATCGAAAACTGGCAGACTTTGATCTGATGTTCGCAATCGGCAACGGACTTCTCGGCTTTCGTTTTGCAATCAGCGGCAGCGTCCTTCGCCTGTGCCAGTTTCTTCAAGGCTCCGCGGAGTTCCTTGATCGCCTTCTCCTGCTTGTCAATCTCCGCCAGGCGCACGTCAAGCGCATTGATGTTCGTTCTGCATACATCAAGCGCTACAGCCACGCTCCCGTCGAAGGCGTCCTGAAGACCATATCGGAAGGCTGCCTCCGAAACGGAGGACTTCTCATTAACAATCTTTTCCTTCTCGGTGGTAATAGACCTCGTCTCATCATCAATGGTCTTCCCCAACGCTTCTGCCAATGCAGCGGCCTCATTGTACTGCCGCTCCTTTGCCGCGTAAGCAGACTCGGCCTCAGCGCATTGTGCGTCGAGTTTCTCGAAGAGCGCCTTGAAGTGCCCCTTGGCGTGCAGGCTCTCAATCGAATGGCCGCAGACAGGGCAGGTGTCGCCCACCTTGAGATCGGACACCAGCTTCTCGATTCCGTCGTCGACCAGTTTCTTCTGGACGTCGCGGTCCGTCCTCGCCCGGGCAACCGCCTCCCGCGCGCTTTCCACCTCGGACTTGAGCGCGGGAAGTTTCCCCTCAATTTCCGCCAGTTCCCCCTTCCGCACGGCGACCAACTGTTCGCGTTGAGCCACACTCGCCTCAATCTTCGCTATGCCGTTGATGCGTTCACGCAAGCTCTTGAGATCGCCCCGGCGCTTCTCCGCTTCGCGGCGGGCTTTTTGGACGCCTTCCCGGTCAAGGGCTTCGAGTTTTTTCTCCTCGCCGGCGACCTGTTCCTCCGCAGCGGCAAGTTCACCTACCGCCTTTTCCAACGTAGTCTTCGCATCATCTACGCTCTTTTGCAGTACAGGAAGTTTCTGACTGCACTTCTCCAGTGCTCGCTCTGCCGCAGCTTTATCACTACGGGTATTGCGCACGTCAGCAAGGGACTGCAGAATCACATCAGCCGATTCGTACATCTTGGCCCGCTCCGCCGCCTTGGCAATGAACTCATTAAGCGACTCCAGACGTTTTGTCGCGCAGGCCATGTCTTCAAATGTCTTGTGCTCCATCGCCTTGAGCGCAGCGAAGGCCATGACAAGTTTTTTATGCACGCTCTGCGCGTTCTTCTCAAGTTCGTTGCGGTGCCGCAGCCACTGCAGCTTTGCGGTCGCCACATCACGCTTCTTGCCAAGTTCCGCGATCTGGGCCTTGAGCTCCGCGATGCGACCCTCGATCTGTCCACGCGCTTCGCCAAGTCCAGCCATCTGACCGATCTCGGCTTCAAGTCTCTTCACTTCGACATCAAGCGCCGCCCATTTTGCGGCAATTGCCTTACCGAGTTCCGAGTACTTCGATGTGTCGGTGAGCTTTTCGAGAATCTCGGCCTTCTCGTCGGGCGTGCCCATGAGAAACTTCGTGAACTGCCCCTGCGCCAGCATGGTCGTGCGGCAAAACTGCTCGAACCCAAGGCCGACTGCACGCAAGGCAGCCGTCGTGCATTCCTTGACCCTCGTCCAGGTCACGCCGCCTGGCGAGCAGTCCTTCCAGCTCCATTCCTCGTCCCTGAGCATTCCTTTGTTCTGTCCGCGGGAGATCGCCTCAACGGACCATTTCGCTTCGTATGGTTTACCATCGTTCCCGGTGAGCAACAGCGTGGCATTCGCCGAGATCGCCCCGCGCCTGACGAGCTGGCGGGCGTCGTTGTAGGCGTATCCGCCAATCTCCTGCGGATTCTTTACGCCGCTGCCGTCGTAGCGCGGCGTCTTGCCGTAGAGCGCGAGAGTGATGCAGTCCAGGACGGTGGTCTTGCCGGAGCCCGTCTCGCCGCAGATGAGAAACAGGGGCGCATCCCCAAGCGGACCATTCTCGAAGTCTAGTTCCGCCGATTCAATGGACGCTATGTTCTTGATAGTGAGTCTTCTAATCTTCATATTCCCTTTTCCTCCATGAGCGACTTGACGAGTTCGCGCTGGCGGTCCGTCAGCTCGTGGCGCGTCGACAGTATCTGAAGGACTTCATCGTTCGAAAGCCCCTTCAGCTCGGCCATTGTCAGCATCTTCCTGTTTTCCTGTCTCTCCGGCGTCTCGGTGCGGATCGGATTGATCACGCAGAACCGGACTCCCTTCGCGGCACAATCCTTCCGTGCGCGTTCCGTCCAGTCCGGCCCTGGCAGCTCATTGGCACCGAGGCGCACATTGAGCCGGATGTACGTGCCAGCCGAGAGCGACGCCTCGGCAAGTTCCTTGAGCGCGTCATCGAACGGCAAACCGTCCTTCCCCCCGATGGTGGCGAGCGCATGAAGCGGCTCGAACACCTTCGTTCTTGCC
>JAEEGF012114883.1_pt1 | contig 23394 bp, 17 predicted proteins | sample 9134171 | NCBI WGS metagenome assembly JAEEGF01 (sample SAMN16246542, study PRJNA631951) | gut metagenome | biome: gut microbiome; feature: rumen; material: AP-attached | host: Bos | place: Iran: Karaj | collected 2018-10
ACAATATAGGGAACGGAAACGCAACATTTAAGTAACACGGAGGATGTATGGGACCCACAGATGTACTGAAATCAAAAAAGAGAAATCCGGCTTTTGAGCTTTAGCGGGTCATATCCATGCTTATGATACTGACCCTGCACTTTAACAGCCACACAGGGGCTCTTCTTCATTTGGGAATTCCGGCCACAGGTGTAAACATATTTGCAACCCTTACAGAGTCCATAAGCATCACCGGAGTCAACGCCTACGTTCTTATCAGCGGATACTTTCTCTCCACGGGAAAGGCCAAACCAAGCCGCCTGCTGCAGCTGATCTGTCAGGTGTACTTGTACACCATACTCATATCAGTGGCCATGATGGCTGTCGGTACTTACGCTGTCAGCTTTGACAGTTCTGCCTATAAACTGGTGGAGTATATATTCCCTATTTCATCAGAACACTATTGGTTTGTTACGGCCTATGTGATCATGTTTATATTTGCGCCCATCATGAATGCAGCAGTGGACAGGCTTTCCAGAAAGAAGCTCAAAACAGTGATACTGTGTCTTCTTATCTGGTTCTGCTTTATAAAGAGCGTGGTACCGGTTCTTTTCCCGACAGATCACTTTGGATATGACTACGGCTGGTTTATATGCCTGTATCTGATAGCGGCTTATATAAGAAAGTATGACCTGGTTCTGTTCGGAAGTGCCAGAAACAGCGCAATGGTATTCGTGATTTCTGTCGCAGTGATATTTACCATGAGCGTTTCGCTTTACTATATTAACTACAACTTTGGGGCTTTTGCTCACTATTCAGAAGTGCCCTTCAATCTGAACTTCTTCTTTACCCTGACAGGATCATTGGGATTGGTTTCGTTTTTCAGATTCTACAGGATGAAGGAAGGAAAATTTGCCGATGTTATCCGCGTCCTTGGCCCCATGACTTTCGGTGTTTACCTGCTTCATATGCACATAGAGATCAGGGACAGATGGGTTGACTGGATCGCGGGCGTGATCGGGGAGATACCCTGTGACAATGTGCCGGCTTTTGCCCTGCACCACCTGGCAACGATCCTGATCATGTTCATGGCGGGAATATTTGTGGATTTTATATGTAAGACAGTTTTTGGATTTTTTGGCCGGGTCCTTCACGATACCTGGCTGTTTAAGAAGATAAGACAGTGGGATGAGGAAATATGCTGAGAAATATCCGGAGCTATTTTTATAGGTTTAAGGGGTATCAGGCGCCGCTGGAAAAATATCTTTTCCCCGTGGTACTGCTTTTGTATCCCCTTATCGGCGTGAACCAGGGCCTTGATATTTCTGATACCACCTATGCCCTGACCAATTACCGGTTCCTGCAGAAGATAGACCCGATGTGGGCGATTTCCACCTTCCTTGGAAATCTCGTGGGCAGTATTATAATGAAGCTGCCCTTTGCCGGAACCATGCTGGGGATGAACGTTTACTGCAGCCTGATGATCAGCCTGACGGCTCTTCTTGCCTATTATTTACTTCAGAAGTGGATGCCGGGCTGGATGCTGTTTATAGGGCTCTTTATCGCGGAGAGCCTCTGCTGGTGCCCCAGGGTCATCCTTTACAACTACCTGACCTATCTTTTCTTTACCCTTGGGATAATATTTCTCTTTACCGGGATGTTTGACTGGGAGAGGGAAAAGACATATCTGCTGCTGGCGGGGGCATCCTTCGGTATCAACGTGATGGTGCGCTTTCCCAACATCGTGGAAGCCGCAATGATAGTTGTGCTGTGGTTTTACTGCGCCATTACGGGAGTAAAGCTGTTAGAGACCGTAAAGAAGACGCTCATCTGCATGGCAGGTTACGCAGCGGGAATCCTTGTTCCGTATATAATAGTTCTTTTCATGTACGGACCCGGAGCTTATCTGAAGATGATACAGGGACTCTTTGGAATGACGGGCGGAGCCTCGGATTATCAGGCCGGCGGAATGCTGACTTCGATCCTTGAGGCATACTTGACATCTGCGTCGAATATGGCAATCATGATCCCCTGCATGGCAGCAGGTGCGATAATGTTCGTGATGCTTCCGGGGAGATTTGTTCCGGTAAAAAAGCTTCTCTACGTGGCGGGACTTCTCGTACTGGTGCGCTACTACTTTGGCAGGGGTGTTTTCACCAGGAATTATTTTTACTATGACAGTGTCTTCCAGGCTGCCATGATGTTCGTTATTTTCGGGATCCTGATACTGGCAGTTGGCAGCACCGGGGCATTAAATGGCAGCAAGCAGGAGCAGACCCTGGCATTCGGGGCGCTCATGGTCCTTCTGATAACACCGATTGGCAGCAACAATTATACCTTTCCTGTTATCAACAACCTATTTGTCGCAGCACCCGTTATTCTGTGGATAATGAGAAGGCTTATGCAGAGGATGGGAGAGGCGGACTGGAACTTCACGTGGCAAGCCATGGTTTCCATGACAATAGCAGTTCTGATGATCCAGGGCGCGATCTTTCACGCCGGCTTTACCTTCAAGGACGGCGACGATGGCAGGGTAAGGGATTCATACAGCAGCATTCCAAAGGCTGCAGGCCTTGCTACCTCAGGTGAAAATGCAAGAACTCTGGATGAGCTGTACGACTTTTTTGCCACAGGTGGCCTTTTGGATGACAAAGTGATATTATTTGGTGATGTTCCCGGGATATCTTATATCTTTGACCTTGAGCCTGCAATTGATACTGCATGGCCGGACCTTGACAGCTACACCACTGAGAAGTTTGCCATGCAACTGCAGAACATTTCACAGTCAGGGGAGAGCGCTCCGACGGTTGTCATATCGGCGCAGCTGCCTGAATATGCCAACACTTTGAAGAAGTATGATATTTTGATGGACTATATTGCAAATCACGATTATAATAAGGTCTTCGAGAACGAAAGATTTACGGTTTACGCAGAAGAAAGAGAGGATTAAACAGAATATTTATGGAAGATGCTAAGAAAAAAGATATTTTTGACAGGATCATGTCACTGCCTGTTTTGAATATATTTGAACCTTTTTACACCAAGCACAAGGAAGGGCTTATGTACCTGTTTTTTGGAGGGCTTACATTCTTCTTAAGTCTTTTCCTTTTCTGGTTCATGGACACGGTGCTGCACATCAATGAGGTAATAAATAACAGCATCGACTGGGTCATCTGTGTCGCATTCCAGTTCTTTACCAACAGAACCTGGGTGTTTGACGGCAAGGTTGATACCAAAAAGGACTTCGTAAAACAGGCTGCGTCCTTTACGGCGGGAAGACTTTTTACCCTGGTGGTCGAGGATGTTCTCATCTTCATCTTCATTACCCTGATGGGACTTCCGAAGATGCCTGTTAAACTTGGGGCGACCTTTGTTGTTATAGCCCTCAACTATGTCATCAGTAAACTGATTGTTTTCAAGAAGAAGGATTGACCGGCACAGACGCCGGTTCCGGAGGAATAACAGATGCGTATAAATTTTAATGTTCCGCCCTATACGGGAAATGAGTTCGACTATATCAAGGAATGTGTGGAGAACCAGAAGATCTGCGGAGATGGTCCTTACACTGCAAAAGACAATGAGTGGATCGAGAAGAAGACCGGAGTGACAAAGGCGCTTCTCACCACATCCTGCACCCATGCCACAGAGATGTCAGCCATACTGATGGGCATCAGGGAGGGGGACGAGGTTATCATGCCGTCTTACACTTTTGTTTCCACAGCCAATGCCTTTGTACTGCGAGGCGCCAAGGTTGTGTTTGTGGACATCAGGCCTGATACCATGAATATTGACGAGAACCTCATCGAAGCCGCCATAACCCCCAAGACCAGGGCCATAGTTCCTGTGCACTATGCGGGAGTCGGCTGCGAGATGGATACTATAATGGATATCGCTAAGAGGCATAACCTCTATGTGGTGGAGGACGCTGCCCAGGGAGTTATGGCAACCTACAAGGGCAGGGCGCTGGGAGCCATCGGAGATTTCGGCAATTACAGCTTCCATGAGACCAAGAACTACAGCATGGGAGAGGGTGGCGCACTCCTTCTTCGCGATGAGACCTTTGTGGATGACGCCATAATCATAAGGGAGAAGGGCACCAACAGGACTCTCTACAAGCTTGGCAAGGTAGACAAGTACAGCTGGATAAGCCCCGGCTCATCCTATCTTCCCAGCGATATGAACGCGGCATATCTCTATGCCCAGCTCCAGATGGCGGAGGAGATCAATAATGACAGAATGGATCACTACAACCGTTACTACAGTGCTCTGAAGCCCCTTGAGGAGAAGGGCCTCATAGAGCTGCCTTTTGTTCCGGAGCACTGCGTCCACAATGCTCATATGTTCTATATTAAGTGTAAAGACTTCGAGGAGAGGAAGGGACTTATCGACTATCTGATGAGCAACGATATTCTTCCCGCTTCTCACTATGTACCGCTCCATTCCTCCAAGGCAGGTCTTAAGTATACCGAGTTCAGGGGTGAGGACAGATATACCACCAAAGAGAGTGAGAGGCTCTTAAGACTCCCTATGTATTACAGACTCACCAATGAGGATCTGGATGAAGTGGTAATGAGGATCAAGGAGTACTATAAATTCACCTGAAAACCGGAGCAAAATCTATGGAGAGATCGTCAGGAAGGTTCAACATAATAATCTCTTTGCTGACTGTGGCTATGCTCATGGCAGTGGCAGCTTTTTTTGGTGACTATTATTTTGACTTAAACGACGATGTTCTGATGAAGGATATACTCTCAGGTTCCTACACGGGCTATCCTGAGGCCAACAATATACAGATGCTGTATCCCATAAGCGGCTTTATTGCTTTGTTTTACAAAGTATATGGCGGCTTTGACTGGTATGGCATCTTTTTGTGTTTTCTGCAGTACCTTTGCGTGTTCGTCATCTCACATGCCCTGATCAGCAGGTGCAGGGACAACGCCTCCAGGATGATCACGTTTTTTGCAGTGCTCATGTTTATGGCAGGCGTCGTGGGCGCCCACTTTGTATTTGTCCAGTACACCTTTACCTGCGGGCTTCTGTCGGCAACGGCGGCAATCCTGGTGCTGACCCATGAGGAAGATGACAGGAGGCTCTATCTGGCAGTGGCGCTCATTGCAACAGCATACCTTCTGCGCTCAGAGATGCTTCTTTTGACCCTGCCTGTGGTTGGCGTTGCCATACTGATAAAATGGGCACTGACGGGAAAAGAATTAAAAAACTATATCTTTGTGTGTCTGGGAATCCTGGGGGCTATCGTGGTCAGCCAGGGCATTCACAGGATTGCCAATTCTCCTGAGGAGTGGAGGGCTTTCAACCACCTTTTTGACGAGAGGACTGAGCTCTACGACTTCCAGTACATTCCGGATTATGAGGAGAATAAGGCATTTTATGACAGCATAGGCCTGTCGGAGAGCGAGCAGCAGCTTCTTGTCAATTATAACTTCGGCCTGGACGATGAGATAGATGCTGATATTTTAGGCGCGGTGGCAGATTATGCAGCCAGCATCAGGACTGATGAAAAGCCTCTGGGGCAGCAGATTAAGGAGGGGGCTTTACTATATCTTTACAGGCTGAGGCACATTGCTTTTCAAAAGAGCTATCAGTACCCAATGTCCGATTTTCCCTGGAATATAGTTACGCTTGTCCTGTATGTGGGCACTTTCCTGACCTATCTGCTTCCATGGAATAAGATAAATAAGAAAGAACTTCTCATAGCAACAGCTCTTTTGCTGACGCTCTTTGCCTGCAGGACCACACTGTGGATGTACATAATCGTCAGGGGAAGGGATCCCATAAGGATAACTCATCCTCTGTACCTCATGGAGATCGCAGCGCTTCTTGGCATGATGTTCCTAAGGCTTGTAAAGAGCAGTAAAACTTCGATGGCAGCTCTTTTAGCTGTCATAGCGATATCTCTGGTCTCAATACCAAATCAGATATCCGTGACGGAAGAGGAGATGAACTCAAGAAGTATCATGAGGGACCATTACGACGTCCTCTATGATTATTTTGACGAAAACAAGGATAACTTCTATTTTATTGATGTGTACACATCTGTATCCTGCGGCGAGGATATGGAGGAGGGTGAGACCACCTTTTCCGAGAAGATGTTCGACTGGGTGGACAACAGTTTTTATAATCACGACATCATGGGAGGCTGGGCATCAAAGAGCCCTTTGTACGAAAAGAAACTTAAGAATGCCGGACTTGATAACATGCAGGACGCTTTGCTGAAAGACAGCGTCTTCATGGTCCAGAACCTCTCCGGCGATACACAGTGGATAAAGGATTATTATAAAGAAAAAGGAACTGAAGTTAGTGTGAACAAGGTGGATACGGTGGCGGATGCGTTTGCCATCTACTCCATAAGTAAGGGAACCGGTAACTGATATGACTGACAGCAGCGTATTTGTCGCGCAGGGAAATAAAGTATCTCTCCGCCTGATGACCAGGGACGACACAGAACTGATCGTGAAATGGAGGAACAACGAGAGGGTCAGGAAGAGCTTTGTCTACAGGCAGACCTTCACCCCGCAGATACACGAAAAGTGGATAAGGGAAAAGGTTGAGACCGGGAAAGTGGTGCAGTTCATAATCTGCGAAAACGACCGTGACCACAGGCCCGTGGGCAGCGTATACTTCAGGGACATTGATCCGGAGGAGAAGAGCGCTGAATACGGCATCTTCATCGGAGAAGACGACGCAGTGGGAAAAGGCTACGGAAATGAGACGGTGGTGCTGGCCACGGATTATGCCGGGCAGCATCTGGGACTAAAAGAGATCATCCTAAGGGCCTTCGTCTTCAATGAGGCGGCCATCAGGAGCTACAGGCACGCCGGCTTTGTCACTGTCAAAGAACTGCCTGGGGTAGAGTGCAGCGATGGTCAAAAAAATGATATGATATTAATGAAAAAACAAATGACGAAATGAAAGGCTTTAGAATAAATGGCTGACAGACTGATAAGTTATGTCATTCCCTGCTACAGGTCCGAGAAGACTCTGGAGGCAGTGGTCTGCGAGATAGAAGAGAATATGAAAGGCATGAGCTCTTTTGACTATGAGATCATACTGGTCAACGACGGATCCCCGGATGGCACCTGGAACAAGATCTGTGAGGTGGCAGGCAAAAGAGATCCATCTAAGGTCCTGGGAATAAACCTGGCCAAAAACTTCGGACAGCACGCGGCTCTGATGGCAGGACTGAATGCATCCAGGGGCGAATACGTGATATGCCTTGACGACGACGGCCAGACACCTGCCAACGAAGCAGGCAAGCTCATCGATGCCCTGGAGAAGGGGGCAGATGTGGCCTATGCCAGATATGAGCACAAGCAGCACAATCTCTTCAGGAATTTCGGGACCTTCATGAACGAATGGATGGCCACAGCCATGCTGGGCAAACCCAAAGAGCTCTATGTTTCAAGTTACTTTGCGGCAAAGCGTTTTGTTGTGGATGAGATGATAAAGTACGACAGCTCCTATCCGTATGTTATAGGGCTTGTCCTTCGAACCACCAGGAATATAGTCAATGTAAATGTAAACCACAGGAAGAGAGAACTGGGAAAGAGCGGTTACAATCTGGTAAAGCTCATGGCACTGTGGATCAACGGCTTTACGGCTTTCAGCATCATGCCGCTGAGGATTGCAACGGTATCCGGTGCCATCTTTGCGTTCTTTGGATTCGCCTACGGCATCTATACGATAATCAAGAAGTTTGTCAACCCCATTGTGCCCGTTGGCTTCTCGGCCCTTATGAGCGCCGTGATGTTCATCGGCGGCATGATAATGCTGATGCTTGGGATGATAGGGGAATACCTGGGAAGACTCTATATCTCCCAGAATAAGAATCCCCAGTTTGTGATTCGGGAGACGACGCGCCATGAAGAGAAATAGCGAAGTTACGGCCTGGATCATGTCATGCCTGTTTGGTCTTTTGACAAGCGTGTTTTTCGTATTCGGCTATCAGTTGGAGACCACTGATCACCTGGATCTTTCTGATAAAAACGTGCTGATGGTCTTTCTGGTGCTGTTTCTTGTGATAACCTTTGACACCGGACATGTGTTTCGAGGTTATGACTATGCGAAAGCCAATGGCACCAGACTTTTTGGCTTTATTCCGCTGCCAAAGCCCTTTGAGGAGAGGAAGACCACCGCAAGGGATTATGCAATAAACCATATCAGCCTGATAATACTGTCACTCCCGGTGCTTTTTGCCGAGTTTCCGGGATTTTTTGTCTATGACGCACAGGAGGAGCTGAATGAAGTCCTGACCAGGACATTTACCACCCATCATCCTCTTCTGCATGTTCTTCTTCTGGGCGGTACCATAGCGCTTGTGCACAAGATAACAGGCTCCTGGAACATCGCCATATTTGTGTACATATTGCTCCAGATGATAGTGATAACCGCTGTCTTTGCCTATGTTGTGACCTATCTGCAGGGGCGGGGACAGGGCAGGAAGCTCAGGATCCTCTGGCTTGTCTTTTACGGAGCCTTTCCAACCATAGTCATGTACAGCCTCTGTTCCTGCAAGGACGGACTGTTCTCGGCATTGCTTCTTCTGGTGACAGTGCTTTTGGTGGAACTTGTAAGAGACAAGGACGGCTTTCTTGGAGATAAAAAGAAGGTCGCGCTGTTTATCGCAGCGGCGGCCCTGATGCCGATGTTCAGGCACAACGGGTTCTACGCCTATCTGGTGTTTGTGCCTTTTGCTGTTTTTTATTTCAGGAAGAGCTTTAAGCCTCTCCTTGTATCAATGCTGGTGCTGCCGGTGGTGATCTATCTGGTGCTCAGCAATCTGATGTCACTGGCTCTTTCAAAAGAGGTGACGCATCACCAGGAGATGCTTACGGTGCCCATCATGCAGATCGCCAGGGTATATGCTTATGAGGGAGAGAGCATTTCTGCTGAAGATAAAGAGATAATAGAGAGCTACATCCCGGAAAAGGATCTTGAGAAGTACACTCCAAGGCTGTCTGACCTGGTGAAGGTGAACTTCAACAACAGACATTATGAGGAGAACAGCTCAGATTTCTGGAAGGTGTGGTGGAAGCTCTTTAAGGAACACCCGGCGGCATATTTAAACGCCTGGATGCTGACCAGCTACGGATATATCTATCCTCCGGCAGCCTTCAATGTCTACAAAGGCAACAGCGTTTATACCTTTACATATGATGAGAGCTCTTATTTCGGCTACGAGGTTGAGCCTCCGGGAGAGCGAAAGAGCTTTATTCCTGCCATAGACAGGCTCTACAGGTATCTGTCACTGGGGCCGTTTTACAAGGACCAGCCGGTGCTGTATCTGTTCTTTGCTCCGGGCCTTTATCTGGTGATATACATGTTTGTATTTGCCTACAGGCTTTCCAAGAAGCGCTTCGGATCAGTGCTGCCTTACCTGCCCATGATCCTGACCTTCTGCACGGTACTCCTGGGACCCACATATCTAATCAGATATGTGCTTTATCTCTGGTTATGCTTCCCGCTTCTTACGTATACCGGAAGCAGCGGCTAAGGCAGAGAGCTGATTGCCCGGTACCAGGGGCTGTGATATTATAATCTGATGGTATTTTGGGGAAACGCGGAATTTTCGAGGTTTTTATGAGAACGATTATCAGTAAGAGCGCAGCAGTGAGATATGTTGTGCTTATCTTTGCACTTATAGGAATATTGGCAGTCTGGCCTGTGAGGGTGTTTACGCAGACACTTCAGACATCCGGCGGCGGTCAGATACTTGCAGATGAGCAGAGGGGTGTCAACATTGAGAACGGCGACTTTATGCAGGAGTTTGTGGCTCAGTACGAAAGGCTAAGCTCCCTGGACGTATATGTGTATGGCATGGAGAGGGGCAGGTATTTATCCTGCATCCTCTATGATGAGAACAGCGCAGTAATATTCAAGACTTATGTGGATACGGCAGATATTGCTCTTCCGGGTTATGTGAACATCCCCGTAGAGGTCAATGTGGAAGTGGGCAAGACATACGCCTTCAAGGTTAGGGACTGCAGATCCAAGTTTTACATCGGACTGGAAGATATTCCGGCAGACAGCGCCTATGTGGGCAACCTCACAGATCACTACGAGCTTGTGGAGGGAAGGCACCTGGCTGCAAGATACAACTACCGCCTGCCTATGTCAAAGCAGAAATCTCTTCTGATAATTGGCATCATCGCAGCGGTTGCAGCCCTCATCTGTGTTCTTTCAGGGATGTACTTTAAAAGAAATCCTGAAAAGGACTCCATCCTTACGGTGGGCAGTGTGGTGAAATGCACGGCCAATCCGGTGGCAGCTCTTTTCTTTGGTGCTCTTATAATAATGGTATTTCCGCTGAAGGTCTTTGACTCAAGACCTGTTGACATAATCTTTTACGAGTTGGGGCTCCTTATAACGGCGGCCATAGTTTTTTACGCCATAAACCACAAATCAGTGAAGCACGAGATTGGAATCAGCTTCTGGCAGAGCCTTAAAAATGAGGACAGGCTCAGATACATCCTGATCATGTTCTCCATGGCCATGGCCATATGGTATGGCTCGTGCTATATGAACGACCTGTATGATATTTTCCACTTCCTGTCAGAGAGGCGCATGACTATATGGCTCCTGGTGATGATGCTCCTGACCTTCTCCTTTAAAGAGGCGGTGAACATCTGCAACCTGGTGTGGGTTGTGGGCTCGGTTTCTTACGGTGTACATTATTACAATCTTCACAGGATGGCAGAGACCGAGAAAGAATATGATCTCAATAACCTTGTACTTAAGTACAACATAATCATCGCGGTACTGGGAGGAATACTGATCCTTAACATAATCAGGACCATTGCCCGGGCAATCAGGAAATCTTCGCATGTTTCAGAGCATGAAGGCAGCAATAAGGTTTATCCTTCTGCCTTTGGGATAGTCCTTCTGGCTTTCCTGATCCTTATTGTGGTCTTCAGGAATACCAGGCTTTGGGGCATTTATCTTGCCCTCACCTCTATTGTCTTTTACATAAGACTGGCAGTCTGGAAAAAGAACGGTGACTACTACAAGATCCTTTCAGGCGGCCTCATGATGAACTTTGCAATTTCGCTGATACACAGCTACCTGCACAGGTATTTTGCGGGATATGTCAGCGGAAGATTTGCTTTCATTTTCCACACGGTCACGGTCACAGCCGAGTATCTGACCTTTATGGGGGCGGCAGCCACGGTCCTTCTTGTCATCAAGATCGTATCACTCCCAAAGGGAACAGGGCTCAGGGAGATCTTTGTTTCCGCCTGGAAGGAGATGACACTCTTTGGATTTATCATGTCCTACGCCATCTTTACGGTTTCAAGGACCGCGATCCTGGCCATTGCGGTTTCCGTTTTTATGGTGGTGGCAGTTGTCATGATGTGCTATAAAAAAGAATTTTTCAGGATCATAGGTGTATTTGCACTGTCTGTCATACTGTGCTTTCCTGCGGCTTTTACCTTGCAGAGGATACTTCCTACCATTTCGGCTGATCCTGTGTGGTACCCCATAGACGATGCTGATGAGTTTGTAAGGGGCGGAGCTGACTGGGACAGCACCAACTTCATGTGTGTCGAGAGATTTGTGAACCTCTTTGAGAGCAAGATTCTGGGCGCCGACGTGGGAATGTATGAGTATCCTATCGACAAATACAATTATGCCGACGAGGGCAGGGGAGAACTGCGCCTTGATGATTACGGAAGACCATTTGAAGAATTAGAGGATGAGGACAAAGACGGCGGTGATGCTCCATCTGAGGATGGACAGGGCTGTATCCCTGGTGCTGAGCCATACTCTGAGGATGAGGGAGACCTTCTGGCGTCAGTGGGAATGACAAGAGCCGAAATGCTCATGCTGATGGATGATCTCCAGGGCTATGTTGATCTGTCAAATCCTCTGGACGTCTTATCAAACGGAAGGATCACCATATTCAGGGCATATATGCAGCAGCTGAATATGACGGGACATGAAGAGATGGGAGCTGAGCTTCCAAACGGCGAGATCGCTGTCCATGCCCACAACACCTACCTTCAGGTGGCCTATGACCATGGAATACCGGCGGGGATACTGTTCTTCCTGGTGCTGGTGATGGCGCTTGCAGGCGGCATAGGTTATTATAGAAAGAAGCGGAGCATTGAACCGCTGTCACTGATCACTCCGGCAATCGTAATAGGTTTTATGGTTGCAGGTGTTTCAGAGTGGGTGTTCCAGTACAGCAATCCCATGACCATAGCTCTCATGCTGGCCATAGCCCCGCTGACCTATCGTGAAAGAACAAAATGAACAAAAAAGAACCCTTTAACTTTCAAAAACTATATAGAAGGATAGGACTGATCCTGTATGATGTGATCTGCATTGTGGGAGCCAGCTTCCTTGCCCTGCTCTTTCGGTATGAGTTCAGTTTCAGCTCCATACCCGAGCACTTCATGGATCCGGTGGCAACCTTCCTGCCCATCAACATCGTCATAGCTATTGTGATATTTTATTTCTTCAAGCTCTATGACAGCCTCTGGGCCTATGCAGGAGAGCGTGAGATGCAGAACCTGGTGATGGCCTGCACCTTTTCGGGAGTCATAAATGCCATAGGACTCCAGTTCTTTAAGAGCCCTGATGAACAGCCGGTTCCACAGAGCTATTACTTTTTGTATACCTTTCTTCTGATAACGGGAATATTCGTCAGCAGGTTCTCCTACAGATTCTTCAGGAGCAAGAAGCACCAGGCCGGAAACCGCAACAACAGTCAGGCCGTGATGGTGATAGGAGCGGGAGAAGCCGCCAACATGATCATCAAGGACATCCTCACCAGCAACTACTCCACCATGAGCATCAAGTGCATCATAGACGATGACAGCAACAAATGGGGCAAGTACATTCAGGGCATCCGTGTCGTGGGCGGAAGGGACAAGATCGTGGAGTGCGCAGACCTCTACGACATTGATGAGATCATAGTGGCGATCCCTTCGGTATCCAGGGCCGAGCTCAAGAAGATCCTGGACATCTGCAAGGATACCAACTGCAAGCTGAGATCCCTTCCGGGAATGTATCAGCTGGTCAACGGAGAGGTCGATGTATCAAGGCTCCGGGACGTGGAGGTGGAGGACCTTCTGGGAAGAGACCCCATAGCCGTTGATATGGATTCCATAGCCGGCTACGTCAAAAACAAGGTCGTTATGGTCACGGGCGGCGGAGGATCCATCGGCTCTGAGCTCTGCAGACAGATCGCAGGCCACGCCCCCAAACAGCTCATAATTGTCGATATTTATGAGAACAACGCATATGAGATCCAGCAGGAGCTAAGGCGCAAATATCCGGAGATGGATCTGGTGGTGCTGATCGCTTCGGTCCGCAACACCAACAGGATCAATTCGATCTTTGAGCAGTACAAACCCGACATCGTGTACCACGCAGCTGCCCACAAACATGTGCCGCTGATGGAGGACAGCCCGAATGAAGCCATCAAGAACAATGTTTTCGGGACATGGAAGACCGCCATGGCAGCTGCCATGAACGGCACCCGCAAATTCGTGCTGATATCCACCGACAAGGCGGTCAATCCCACCAATATCATGGGTGCCAGCAAGAGGATCTGCGAGATGATCGTCCAGACCTTCAACAAACACTACGACACCGAGTTTGTGGCGGTGAGATTTGGAAATGTATTGGGCTCCAACGGTTCTGTCATACCTCTTTTCAAAAAGCAGATAGCTGCCGGCGGACCGGTGACGGTGACAGACCCCAATATCATAAGGTACTTCATGACCATAACAGAGGCTGTTTCCCTGGTGCTTCAGGCAGGGGCCTTTGCAAAGGGCGGAGAGATATTTGTCCTTGATATGGGTGAACCCGTCAGGATCCTGGACCTTGCCGAGAACCTGATAAGACTCTCGGGCTACAAGGTTGGGGAGGACATCAGGATCGAGTTTACAGGCCTCCGTCCCGGCGAGAAGCTCTATGAGGAGATGCTTATGGACGAGGAGGGCCTTAAGGAGACCGAGAACAGGATGATCCACATAGGACGTCCCATCGAGATGGATGAGATGAGATTCTTTTCCCAGCTTGAGAAGCTCAACATCGCGGCTAAGGAGGAATCTCCGGACATAAGGGATCTGGTAAAAGAAATTGTTGAGACCTACCACCCTGATGTCCACAGATACACCATGACCAGGGAGAGAAAAGAAGCCCTGGCCAAGACTTCGGAAATGATCAACAAGGATGCTGCAAGCGTCTGAATGAAAAGGAGGGTAAAAATGGAACTGAAACCCTTTGAGAAAAGACTTTATCTCGCATCCCCCACAATGCACGGGGATGAACTGAAGTACATGCAGGAGGCCTATGACACCAACTGGATGTCCACAGTAGGCGCCAATATCAATGAATCGGAAAGGATGATCGCGGAAAAGATCGGCTGCAAAGATGCAGTGGCACTTTCATCGGGAACCGCAGCTCTTCATCTGGCAATAAAGCTGGCAGGGGAGAGGCTCTACGGACAGCCGAAGGTTGCCCACGGTGTCCTGGAGGGGAAGAAGGTCTTTTGCTCAGACATGACCTTCGATGCAACTGTGAACCCTGTTGCCTATGAGGGCGGCGAGGCTGTATTCATCGACACCGAGGAGGATACCTGGAACATGGATCCTAAGGCTCTTGAGAAGGCCTTTGAGATCTATCCGGATGTCAGGCTCGTGGTTATTGCCCATCTTTACGGCACTCCCGGCAAGATCGATGAGATAGTTGATGTGTGCCGCAGGCACGGTGCACTCATTGTTGAGGACGCCGCTGAGTCCCTGGGGGCCACCTATAAGGGAAGGCAGACCGGACTGTTTGGAGATTACGGCGTTATCTCTTTTAACGGAAACAAGATAATAACAGGATCTTCAGGCGGAATGTTCGTGACCGATAACCTTGAGGATGCCCATAAGGTAAGAAAGTGGTCCACCCAGTCCAGGGAGGATGCCACCTGGTACCACCATGAGGAGATGGGCTACAACTACAGGATGAGTAATGTCATCGCCGGCGTTGTAAGGGGACAGATCCCTTATCTTGATGAGCACATTGCCCAGAAGAAGGCAATCTACATACGCTACAAGAAGGCTTTTAAAGACCTTCCCGTTATCATGAACCCCTATGATGAGGAGAACTCAGAGCCTAACTTCTGGCTCTCATGTATACTGATAAATAAAGATGCAATGTGCAAGCAGGTCCGTGGCGAGAAGGATGTTCTCTATGAGACAGAGCCGGGCAAGAGCTGTCCCACAGAGATATTTGAGACGATAGCCAAATACAACGCTGAAGGCCGCCCCATCTGGAAGCCCATGCATATGCAGCCCATCTACAGAATGAATCCCTTCATCACCAGATGCGGCAACGGAAGGGCCAGGAGCAACGCCTACATAAACGAGACGGGACTTGTGGACGTGGGAGCCGATATATTTGAGAGAGGCCTGTGCCTTCCTTCCGACAACAAGATGACGAAAGAACAACAGGATGTTATCATTGAGATAATAAGAAGGTGTTTTGAGTAGATCATATGAGAAGAAATAAACTGTATGCAAATTATATAAAGAGGTTTCTGGATATCGCGCTGTCCGTGATGATAATCGGACTATTCTGGTGGCTGTATCTGATCCTGGCGGTACTGGTCAGGATATTTCTGGGGAGCCCCGTGCTCTTCAGGCAGAAGAGGCCCGGCAGGGGCGAGAAGATCTTTGACATGATCAAGTTCAGGACCATGACGGACAAGAGGGATGCTGATGGAAATCTTCTTCCCGACAATCAGAGGCTCACAGCCTTTGGCAGGCTCCTTAGAAAGTCCAGTCTGGACGAGCTTCCGGAGATATTCTGTATCCTCAAAGGTGACATGAGCTTCATTGGCCCGAGACCTCTTCTGGTGGAATATCTTCCCTACTACACTAAAAGGGAGAGAAAGAGGCACAGCGTAAGGCCGGGACTTACAGGACTTGCCCAGGCCAGCGGCCGCAACACCGTGGACTGGGACAGAAGGTTTGAACTGGATGTCCAGTATGTGGAGCACTTGTGCTTCCTGATGGACCTAAAGGTCATCGGGATGACCATAAATACGGTGCTGGGCCACACGGACCAGGTGGCAGATGACACCAATCAGGTTGAGGGTAATTTTGCCAAGATAAGGCAGGAGCGCCTGGACCGTACCGGAAAACTGAAATGAAATGACAGAAGGTTCATGGCGCGGAATGATTTCAGTCACTACGATTACTTACAAACATACAAAAAAGAGGAGATGAGTCGATGTCAACAAACATTCTGATACTGAGTGCAGGAACAAGAAACAAGGTAGTCCAGTATTTCAAGAGAGAGATGGCCGGCAAAGTCTTTGCCGCAGACTGTTCAAATCTGGGGCCTGCCGTGTACGATGCCGATGAAGCCAGGATCGTATCAAGGATCGATGCCCCCGGATATATTGACGAGATCCTTTCCATCTGCAGGAAAGAAGAGATAGACGGCATATTCAGCCTCATCGACCCGGAGCTCTCCCTGATCGCCAAAAACGCTGACAAGTTTACAGCCATAGGGGTTACCCCCATCGTTTCATCCTACGAGCTGTGCGAGACGAGCCTGGATAAATTCAGGATGTATGATATGCTGACCAAACTCGGCATCCCTACTCCCAGATGTTTCGCTTCCATAGACATCTTCGAGGCATCCAGGGAAGCCGGCGAGATCGACTATCCCATCTTTGTAAAACCCCAGAAGGGCAGCGCCTCCATCAACATCAATGAGGTCAGGTCAAAAGAGATGCTCACAGCTCTTTTCCATGATTACGAAGGCCTCATGATCCAGGAGTACATGGGCTTCCAGGAGTACGGCGCCGATGTCTACATCGATATGGTATCGGGAAAGTGCGTCTCCATCTTCCTCAAGAAAAAGATCAAGATGAGGGCCGGAGAGACCGACAAGTCCGTGTCCTGCAGGAGTGAGAACCTCTTTAAACAGATCGTCACATTTGTGGAGACCGTTGGATACCGAGGCATGATAGATATCGATCTCTTCTACAGCGAAGAGGAGGATAAGTGGTACCTGTCAGAGGTCAACCCAAGGTTTGGCGGCGGCTATCCCCACGCTTATGAGTGTGGTGTAAACTTCCCGAAGATGGTGATCAATAACCTTCAGGGAAAAGAGAACCCGGTAACCATCGGCGATTACCGCGACGGCATATTTATGATGAAGTACAACGAACTTACAGTATTGCCACAGGAGATACTTGCAAGATGAAAAAGGCACTGATACTGGCCAACTCATCCAGCGGCCTCTACGATTTCAGAAATGAACTTCTGACGGGGCTGATGGATGAGGGCTATAAGATATTTGTCAGCCTTCCCGACGACATGAAGGTCAAAGAGCTGTCAGAGGAAGGCTGCAAAGTAATACATACTGAGATCAACAGACGCGGAGTCAATCCTGTTCAGGATATGGCTCTTTTTGGCACTTATAAGAGACTGCTGAAAAAGATCCGCCCGGACATAGTCATCACCTATACCATCAAGCCCAATATCTACGGCGGATTCGCCTGCAGGCTGCTGAAGATCCCCTATATATCCACGATCACGGGGCTGGGCTCCACCTTTGAGAGAGGCGGAGTGCTGCTGAAACTCATCGTCTGGATGTACAGGAGCGCCCTTAAGTCCTGCCGGTGCCTCTTTTTCCAGAATGACGAGAACCGGAAGATCTTTGACAGCCATGGGATAAAGGGTAAAAAGACCGTGGTGGTAAACGGCTCCGGAGTTAATCTTGATAAGCACAGGTTTGAGGAATACCCCGGCCACAAGGATGATGTGACGAGATTTCTTTATATCGGGCGCCTCATGAAAGAGAAGGGAACAGAGGAACTTCTGTATGCCGCCAGGAAGGCACATGAGAAATATAATGACAGAGTGTCTTTTACAGCAATCGGCTATTCCGAGGATTTTGAGGAACAGGTTAAAGAGGCAGAGGCAGCAGGGTATTTTAAGACAATACCCTATCAGCTGGACATCCATCCCTACATCCGTGAGGCAGACGCCGTGGTTCATCCTTCTTACCACGAGGGCATGAGCAACGTCATCATGGAGGCAGCAGCTACGGGAAGACCTGTCATTACCTGCGACATCAGCGGCTGCAGGGAAATAGTGGACAGAGATGTCTCCGGATATCTCTGCGAACCCAGGTCAAAGGAGTCTTTGTATGAGGCTGTTGAGAGGTTCGTGGAGACCCCAATGGAAAGGCGCGCCGCCATGGGCAGGGCAGCCAGACGCTATGTGGAGCAGAAATTTGACAGGCGTAGTATAATATTGGCGTATATTAATGAGATAAAAGAAATAGTCAAGTAAACATATTTTTGGAGGATTTATAAATGGATCTTTATGAGAAGCTCCTTGCCGGAGAGGAAAAGCTTTCCCTTGTTGGACTTGGTTATGTAGGTATGCCTATAGCGGTGGCCTATGCCAGGAAGATCAAGGTTGTCGGATATGACTTCAATGCTCAGAAGGTTGAGCTGTACAAAAGGGGATACGATCCCACAAGAGAGGTTGGGGATGACGCTATAAAGGAGTCAACAGTTGAGTTCACATCTGATCCCGAGAAACTTCGTGAGTGCAAGTTCCACGTAGTTGCCGTTCCGACTCCCGTCAATGACGACCACACACCGGATCTTTCTCCTGTTGAGGGCGCAAGCCACACGCTGGGCAAATTCCTCACAAAGGGATCCATTGTTGTATATGAGTCCACAGTATATCCCGGTGTAACTGAGGATATCTGTGTTCCGATCCTGGAGAAGGAATCGGGGCTTAAGTGCGGTGTGGATTTCAAGGTGGGCTACTCACCTGAGCGTATCAATCCCGGTGACAAGGTTCACAGGCTTGATACCATCACCAAGATCGTGTCCGGAATGGACGAGGAGACTCTGGAGACTGTTGCCAAAGTTTATTCACTTGTGGCACTTGCAGGAGTATACAAGGCTCAGTCCATCAAGGTTGCTGAGGCTGCCAAGGTTATCGAGAACAGCCAGAGAGATATCAACATAGCATTCATGAACGAGCTGTCCATGATCTTCCACAGAATGGGCATAGATACCAAGAGCGTCTTGGAGGCAGCAGGTACCAAGTGGAACTTCCTTAAGTTCTTCCCCGGCCTTGTCGGAGGACACTGTATCGGTGTTGACCCCTACTACCTGACCTATAAGGCAGAGGAGCTGGGATACCACTCACAGATCATCCTCTCAGGCCGACGCATCAACGACGACATGGGTAAATACATCGCCGAGTCCTGCGTAAAACGCCTCATCGCGAATGACATTCCCGTCAAGCACGCCAGGGTGGCCATCATGGGCTTTACCTTCAAGGAGAACTGCCCCGACACCAGGAACACCAAGGTTATAGATATCTACAAGGAACTGGGTGAGTATGGTATAACACCCATAGTAGTAGATCCCCAGGCCGACGCCGATGAAGCCGCAAGACTCTACGGCATAACCTTCAACTCACTGGAAGATGTCCGGGACATGGATGCAGTGATCATGGCAGTAGCCCACGAGGACTTCAAAGATTACAAGCCTGAAGATATTTCCGGATTCTTCAGTGCTGAGCATAAGACCAAGGTCTTCCTTGATATCAAGGGAATATATGATATGAACGACTATAAAGCTCCTGAGTTTGACTACTGGAGGCTGTAATACATGGAGGCAATAAATGGGATTTAAAGAACTGAAATTTCCGGAAGACTCTGTCTTCCTTGTAACCGGCGGCGCCGGATTTATAGGATCCAACATCTGCGAGGCTCTTCTTGATATGGGCTACACCGTAAGATGTCTGGATAACCTCTCCACAGGGCACATCGAGAACATCCAGCCCTTCATGGAGAATCCGAAGTTCACCTTTATTCAGGAGGATATCAGGGATCTTGATACCTGTATGAAGGCTACAGAAGGAGTGGATTTCGTCCTCAACGAGGCAGCCTGGGGCAGCGTTCCCAGGAGTATTGAGATGCCTCTTTTGTACGAGGAGATCAATATCAGAGGAACCATCAACATGATGGAAGCATCAAGGCAGAACGGAGTTAAGAAATTTGTCTACGCTTCCAGCTCATCTGTTTACGGCGATTCAACAATCCTGCCCAAGAAGGAAGGTCAGGAGGGCAATGTACTCTCACCCTACGCCCTTACCAAGAAGACCGACGAGGAGTACGGCAGGCTCTACAAGCAGCTCTACGGCCTGGATACCTATGGACTTAGATATTTCAACGTATTCGGAAGACGCCAGGATCCCAACGGAGCCTATGCAGCTGTTATTCCCAAGTTCCTTAAGCAGCTTATGAACGGCGAAACTCCCACCATCAACGGCGACGGCAAACAGAGCAGGGACTTCACCTACGTTGACAACGTGATCGAGGGCAACCTCAGAGCCTGTCTTGCATCATCTGATGTGGCAGGAGAGGCCTACAACATCGGAGCCGGTGGAAGAGAGTTCCTCATAGATGTCTACCACCACCTCACCGATGCCCTTGGAGTTGACATTGAGCCCATCTTCGGACCACCCAGAAAGGGCGACATCAGGGATTCCAACGCCGACATCACCAAGGCAAGAACGAACCTTGGCTACGATCCTTCCTACGACTTCAAGGCCGGTATTGAACTGGCAATTGACTGGTATAAGAAGAATTTGTAAGTGGAAGAGATTCAAAGCTATTGAAATTTCATAATTGAATGATAATTAACCTTTTCAAGACAAAAATGTGTTTGATAACTGGAACCAGACGACGCTTGGCGACAAACCAGTATATAGACATTTGGTAATAAATGATATGGACTTATGAGCAGCTGGATGAAACACGCAAGCCTCTCGATTATTGAACGTTTTTGTACTGCAACATGCTAACCGAATACAAATAAACGGTATATCGTCTGTGGTTTACGGCTGAAAATGGGAAAATGAGATTTTGTATGAAACCAATTGTTTTACTTACGGCTGATATAGGAAAAGCACGATTTTAGCTTAAAAAATGAGTACTATTTTAGTGGTGGGCAAATTATTCGAGAATGAGAAGTCTGACAATTTGTATGATTGCATCAGGCTGTCTGATATTGTTGCAAAGGGCTATAAAATAGAAAGACAACTTGCTTGATAGTCATTGCATTTGCTACAGCCGAAATCATTTATTTAAAAATGCAGACGTAGCAATAAAAAATGGACACATCCAAAATTCAAGAAATTCATTTTTTGCAGTAATATTCACTGTTCATATGCTTAATATCAATGCATTGCATCTGTAATTTAGAATAAAACAAAAACTTGATTGGGTAATTACCTACATGTCATGCAGATTTTTCCAGCTGCTCAAAGATCTGGAGCCTGAGGTAAAAAAGTAGCCACCCTGCCCGCGGCAGGGCTTGTCTTGGACAATCATATGCATGCTACGCTTGAAAGACCGATGGTGAGGCTAACCAGCTGCTCATGAGTCTATCGCCATCGGTGAGCCGAATGAAGCATGCATGGATATGATTGTCAAGGATGGCGGCCACAGCCACAATATGGACAATTGATACAGCGTTTGAATAATGAATAGATAAGATCAATTAAAAAGATGTCAGCCACTACCAAAACACAGACTATCAATCAACTCACCAAATAGGAATTTCACATGCGTATTGCAATAAGAATGGACGACATAACTCCGGGGATGGATTGGAAGAAGTTCCAAAGGTTCAAGGATCTTCTCGATGCCAATGACATAAAGCCCCTCATCGGAGTAGTCCCTGACAACAGAGATAAAAAGCTCTGCATAGATGAGGAAAAACCGGATTTCTGGGAGTACATAAAGGGACTTCAGCAGGAGGGCTGGGTCATAGCTATGCATGGCTACAATCACCTCTACACCACCCGTGAGGGAGGGCTTTTCCCGATAGGCTCCAAGTCAGAGTTCGCAGGCCTTTCCCTGGCCAGACAGAATGAGATGATCAGTAAAGGAAAAGAGATACTGAAATCCAGGGGAATCCATACCGACATCTTCATGGCTCCATCTCATTCATTTGATAAGAACACACTGAGGGCTCTTAAATCCAACGGCTTCTATATAATAACCGATGGATTTGGCACAGAACCCTACCGGGAGAAGGGGATGACTTTTTACCCTATATCCGTCAGAAGGGGCAGAAGCCTTAAGGATAAAAGAGATGGCATAGTAACCTTTGTCTACCATGCCAACACTATGGACGAAAAAGACTTCGCCAGCTTAAAAAAACTCCTCGCTACCGACAAAGTCGTCTCCTACGATGAGTATTTAAAATTCGAAGTAGAAGACCGACCTATCATCCAAAGTGCAGCAATGTACTTTATAGCATTTCTTAAGAGGACAGTTGTAAAACTAAAGCAACACTAATTATAAGTAATCAATCAGATACTATAAATAATCAATTAGATACTATAAACAATCAATTATATACTATGAACTATCAATGAGGGGCAAAAGTCCTGATCCGCAGGCCCGGCGGCAGACATGCACAGGGGTTTGCGATTTTTGCCCCACGCAGCCAAGACCAATGAATCAGGAGTGCCCTTGCACGAGTGATTCATTCTCTGGGCTTGGCGAAGTGCTTGGGGCAACATGAGCAAAACACTGTGCATGTCTGCCGACGGGGCTACGGATCAGGACTTTTGCCCCGGATTAACAAATATGAGGATGACCCATATGGATGACACATACGGACAGATCCGTGTACTCCACGTTCTGGGAGTACTTGGCCTTGGCGGAGCGGAGTGCCGAATAATGGACCTTTACAGGCATATGGACAGGGACAGGATACAGTTTGATTTTCTTGTCCACTATCCGGCAGAAAAGACCGGGAAAAAGAGTCCGACTTCTGATGAACTGATGGCAGTCCGGGAGCCGGACTATTTTGATAACACTGTGTATAAGCTTGGCGGCAGGATATACTGCCTTCCCAGATTCAACGGGACCAACCTCATGGAGTACAAGAAGGCCATTAAGAACTTCTTTGAATCCCACAGTGATGAGTGGAAGGTTGTTCAGGGACATATGACCAGCACAGCATCCATTTACCTGCCCATAGCCAGAAAGGCAGGGGTACCCATTTGCGTAGCACATGCCAGAAGTGCCGGGGTAGATAGCGGTATAAAGGGCATTGCCACCAAGATGCTCAGAGCATCGCTGAAAAAGCCGGGCATCACCGATCACAACTTTGCCTGCTCCAGAGAGGCCGGGATATCGGTATTTGGAGAGCATCAGGTAAATGAAGGCAGGGTTAGGATCATACCAAATGCTATCGACCTTAAACACTTTGCATATAACCCCGAGGTAAGAGATAAGATAAGGCAGGAACTTGGAGTATCAAACGCACTGGTCATCGGCCACGTGGGAAGCTTCCGCTACGCCAAGAACCACGAGTTCCTGATAGAGGTCTTCGGA
>JAEEGF010837839.1_pt1 | contig 23388 bp, 19 predicted proteins | sample 9134171 | NCBI WGS metagenome assembly JAEEGF01 (sample SAMN16246542, study PRJNA631951) | gut metagenome | biome: gut microbiome; feature: rumen; material: AP-attached | host: Bos | place: Iran: Karaj | collected 2018-10
TTTATTCTGTTTACGGAGATTTCCCCGCTATTTACAGCCTCAAGTAGTCCATTGTATGCAGTTTCAAAATCTTCTGGCAGGAAAACCATATCTGCACCGGCCTTAACAGCCATGACAGCAGCCTGGTCAGAAGTATAATACTCAGTTATAGCTCCTTCATTGAGAGCGCCTGAAATAACGATTCCGTCAAATCCAAGCACACCGCGAAGTTCATCCTCTATCATTACTGAAGAAAGAGACGCAGGTGTATTGTCTCCGATCACATTTGGAAATGAAGCATTGGACATCATTATCGCAGCTACATTGCTATTATCAATAGCATTCTTGAATAATGTATATTCATTGGTAACAAGGCTTTCCATGGAATCATCAATCTGTTCCATAGAAGAACCTGTATTTCCGCCTTTTGGGAAAGAGTATGCACAGGCCTGTATTCCCGATCCTTGCAAAGCCTGCACAAAAGATTCTGTGATGCCTTTAACCGCCTCAATATCTGTGCCCCAGGCACCATTTTCAGTAATATCCATGCCAGGTGCGATATCGAAGTTAAAGCCATACTTGTACATAGTATTGGCTATTGTTGTACCAGCCTCATAGGCAGAACCAGAATCAGTAACATCCGTTATCCCATCAATACCTATTGAAGTCTTGATAGCACCACTTCCCCATTCACCTGTCATGGTAAAAATCGGATATTTACTCATGGAGATAGTTGTACTTAGCATCTCTGAAATCTGATCCGCAGATTTTATGTTCTTGGAGGAATAGACAACACCACCAACAGCATACTTAGAAAGCGCTTCCTGTGTTCCGCTTCCTGCCTTAACGGCAGTTGCAACACCTGTAAGCTGCTCGGGATTAACTATAAATAATCCGGCAACCTTATCCTCAATTGTCATTTCCTCTATAACTCCGGAAACAACTTCATTTAGTATATCTTCTTTGGTCATCTCCTGCGGCTCACTGACAACCTCCGGAGTCTCTATCACAATTTCCTGCGTACTTGCTGCTTCAGCAACATCCTGTTCCTTGGCTTCTCCTCCGGGTCCTTTTAGACCGCCAATTAAATTCTTAAGAGAAATAACCGCAAAAGAAATTGCTACAATAATCAATAAAACAATAACTGTTAAAGCTATATATGCAATGAGCTGGCTCTTTTTTCTTTTCTGTCTTCGAGCCAACCTCTTCTCATCAAAATCCTGTTCTTCTAATCTACTCATAAATTCCCCATACCAAAAAACTTTTTCCTATCTTATTCTACCATAATTCCCAATTACAAAGAAGATGAAAACAAAAAATCAGGGCAGAAGCTTCATCGTATTACCTGCTTCTGCCCTTATACCGAGTACTCATCTTCTAAATTTAAACTTCCTACGTCCAATGGACCTTCCTCCGATTCTCAGCTCATCTTTCCATTTACTTTTGCATTCATATGCTGTGGTTGCAAGATATATATATTGCCCTGACCACTAATCATGTACTTGAATTGCTGTATTTCTACATCTTTGAACTTCGAACTAAAACATTATAAAACTAAAATTTAGTAAGCTGGTGGACCGTACCATCCTTTCTTTGAATATTTTAATTACCTATCCCTTTGGACCGTACCTGCCTTTCTTTCTCCCCGTCTCCCTCTACTATATATAGACTGGAGAAGTATTTTTATTTCTCTTACTTGATGGTTTTATTATATTTTCATCGTCTATATTTGTCAATACATTTTTACATTTTCTTTTATTTATTTTGATTTCTTTCGCTTTATTGCGTTATATTCTGTATATTTTTCTAATTGTATATTCTTTTTACACAATTCATTCTATTACACATGCATATAAAAAGATGCCTATATATTGGGGTTTTAGCATATGAACAATTCTCATACACTTAACCGTTTAATATATAGACATCCTTATTATTCTCTGACTTTTTCGGTTTATCGTTTATTAATCAAGGGGATATTTATCTGTAAGAGTCTTGATGATTGCTCTTGCCTCATCATTCTTTTCACCCTTATTCTTGATTACTACGGCAATAGCCTCAGCAATCTTATCCATATCCTCTTTGTTCATGCCTCTGGTTGTAACTGCTGCTGTTCCAAGACGAATTCCACTGGTAACAAATGGAGACTGCTGCTCGTTAGGAATTGTGTTCTTGTTGGCTGTAATGTTGGCATCATCAAGCCAATTCTCAACCTCTTTACCTGTAAGGCCAAAGTTTGTGAGATCTACAAGCATCAAATGGTTGTCTGTTCCACCGGAAACAATCTTTATTCCTCTGCTCATAAGACCGTCGCAAAGAGCTTTACAGTTCTCTACTACATCCTTTGCATACTGTTTAAATTCAGGAGAAAGAGCTTCTTTGAAACATACTGCCTTTGCTGCAATAACATGCTCAAGTGGTCCGCCCTGAATTCCAGGGAATACAGCCTTGTTGATCTTGAACTTGTCCTGAGCTGCCTGGTTCCAAAGGATAAGACCACCTCTTGGTCCACGCAGTGTCTTGTGAGTTGTAGTTGTTACAACATCAGCGTATGGGAATGGACTTGGATGAACGCCTGCTGCCACAAGACCGGCAATATGAGCCATATCTACCATAAGGATAGCGCCACATGCATCAGCTGCTTCTCTGAACTTCTTGAAGTCAATAACTCTGCAGTATGCAGAAGCGCCGGCAATAATAAGCTTAGGCTTATGCTCTACAGCGAGTTTGTACATCTGGTCATAGTCAAGGAAGCCATTTTCGTCAACACCATAAGGAACCACATTGAAATATGTTCCTGAAATATTAGCCGGGCTACCATGAGTAAGATGTCCACCCTGATTAAGGTTCATACCCATAATAGTGTCACCTGGCTGTAAAAGAGCAAACTGAACAGCGAGATTTGCCTGTGCTCCTGAGTGTGGCTGAACATTTGCATAGTCGCAGTTAAAGAGCTCTTTTGCTCTCTCGATAGCAAGCTTTTCTACTTCATCTACTACGAAGCATCCGCCATAATATCTCTTTCCAGGGAGTCCTTCTGCATATTTGTTGGTAAGTGGGCTTCCCATAGCCGCCATTACCGCCTTACTTGTCCAGTTCTCTGATGCAATAAGTTCAATGTGATCATTTTGTCTTGCTACCTCTTTTTCAATAAGAGATGCAATCTCCGGATCAACTTTTCTGACTTCTTCCAGTGAATACATGTTACGCTCCTCCTAAATATTTTTACAATTTAATGTGTTAAAGCCAAACACATGGCATATCGTAACATATATCACCTCAAAAATCTAGTATAGATGTTTTAAAAATACAAAGACTATATTGAAGTAATTTAAAACATCTATACTAGCACATAAGTTTAAGTTTTTCTTGCAAACATTCAAAAGTTATATTGTCTGATTTTACCGATACTTCCCCGTCAGTATGAACCCACATGGGAATCATGGTTTTGATGGTAGCTTTTTTTACAACGTGATGCCCAACGCCCCTTATCCAGTAATAATTTCCTACAAAAGAAAAAGGAAGGGCTATAAGCATACGAAGTGGTGGCATATCACCGGCATAGCAAAGGTCAAATTTACCATCTGTAAGGTCTGCCTTTGGAGCGAAATTAAATCCACCTCCCTCATAGTGATGAACCATTGCGGCAATAAATATAAAACGCTTCAGATGAATGACTTTTCCATCATCCAATTCTATATCACACGGTATTTTATCTGCCTTAAGGAGCTGTTTTATAGCGATAAGTCCATAGGTAAGTTTGCCCATACCTATCCTGTTAAGGAAATTCTTGGTTCCGGAAGAAAGCGCTTCTTCACACACTGCGGCATCAAAGCCGATACCGGAACTCACATCAAAAATTCTGGTTTTGCTTATCTCTTCATCATGAAGTCTGGACATAGGCTTTGTCATAGCATTGTAGGTAAGCTTTCCAAGGTCAAGAGACCTTACTTTTTCGCCTTTTACTATTCTGTCTATGAGGTCATCCACATTTTTGGGATAATTCAGATCTCTGGCAAAATCATTCGATGAACCTATCGGGATATAGCCAACCAGAGTCTTTTCAAAATCAGCTATACCGTTCATTACTTCATTTAAAGTTCCGTCTCCTCCAAGAACCACCAGCTTTATCTCATCCTTATCAGTGGCTGAGGTCAGCTCTTTTGCAATCTTAGTTGCATGTCCCGGGCCTTTGGTAAGATATACCTCATATTTGAGACCCTTCTCCAGGAATTTGTATTCCAATTTGTTCCATATTTCTTTTCCCTTGCCGGAACGAGCAGAAGGGTTAACTATGCAATAATACATTGATGTCTATTTCCTTTTTATATTTTTTGAAAAACAGGAATTGACTCTATCGGAGCCACGGAAGTTATTGTCTGGTGCCCGTCATAAGTCACACCATTACGAATATCCTGCCACTTCCCTTCAGGAAGATATACTTTCCTCTCAAACTGACCAAGCTCCAGAATCGGCGCAACCAGATATTCAGAGCCAAACATGTACTCATCATATATATCCCAGCATGCACTGTCATCAGGGAACTCATAGAATAAAGTCCTGATAAGCGGAGAGCCGTTTCTGCTGCTTTCCTCATATAAAGACTTTATGTAAGACTTAAGTTCATGCCTCAGTCCCAAATGCTTCTTCAATATCTCGCAGATTTCATCTCCATAGCTCCACAGCTCGTTGGGCTGTCCCGTATGAAGATAGCCGCCGCCAAAATCTCTGTTATCCAGCGGTGGTATATCGTATGGTCCCCTGTCGCCATGCATTCTAAGGACAGGAGAAAATACCGCAAATTCAAACCATCTTATCAAAAGCTCTTTGAAATCCGGGTCGTTTACATCATCAGTCATAAAGCCGCCTATATCTGTGGTCCACCATGATATTCCGCTAAGTCCCATATTAAGCCCTGCCGCCAGCTGGTCTCTTAGGGCTTCAAAGGTACTTGGAACATCTCCTGACCATACTACATTTCCGTATTTCTGGCTTCCAGCCCAGGCGGATCTTAGAAGATTGACAACCGGTTTATCAGTTTCTTTTTTCATATTCTCGTAAAAGAGCCTGCTGTAGTACTGAGGATAAATATTGCTGACTTCAAGGGCCGGTCCCATATAGTACCTCAACGAATCAAAGTCATATTTAACCAGGTCCGGCTCAGAATTATCCAGCCAGAACATATCTATTCCAAGGTCATAGTAGTTCTTTTTACAGATATTCCAGACATACCCTCTTGCCTCAGGATTGGTAGCATCAAAAATAGTACAGTCTCCCTGATAATCATAGTTCTGAAGACCGCCACGCTCATTTTTGACCAAAAGACCTCTCTCAAGCATGTCGTAGAAATATTTGCTTCTCTTATCCACCGATGGCCACACGGAAACAACAACTTTGATTCCCATGCTGTGTAATTCATCAATCATAGCTTTTGGATCAGGCCAATAGGTCTTATCAAACTCCCACTCGCCCTGAAGTGTCCAGTGAAAGAAATCAATAACTATGCAGTCAATAGGAATGCCTTCTTTCTGGCATCTATGCGCAACCTCGAGAACTTCTTCCTGTGTTCGGTAGCGAAGCTTGCACTGCCACAGCCCCATAAGTTCTTCCGGCATCTGAGGAGATCTGCCAGTAACAGAAGTATAGCTTTCCAATAAATCCTTAGGAGTATCCGCTACAGTTATCCAGTAGTCCATCTCCTTGGTAGCTTCGGCAATCCACTCAGTTATGTTACTTCCAAATGTAACACGTCCAACTGCCGGATTATTCCACAAAAAGCCATACCCAAGACTGGAAACAGCAAAGGGAATTGTTATCTGCGAATTTCTCTGTTCAAGATTCAGAACGCAGCCTTTTAAGTTCGTATATGGATGTTGGTATTGACCCATACCAAAGATTTTTTCCCCATCATTACTCTCAAATTTGACTGTTAAATGATAGTCCCCACCAACAAGAGGCTTATACTCCCTGTTTACATACTTAAGGCACCTTGATTCTCTTGATAATGTGCCTCCATAGCATCTAAAGTATTCCCTCAGAAACAATTCTTCATCTCTGTAAAAAGATATTACTCCAGCGAAATTTACGGTTGCCTTTATTCTGCCATTTGTAATAACTGCAAAAGGCCCATCTTCTCTGCTTTGGATGTCTATTTCGGTTTTAGATTCTTTTTCTTCAAGTGCCCAGTTGTTTCCTGTAAACTCAGGATACATGGTGCTTCTTACCCTCAAAGAATCTTTTCCCCAACCTTCGATTCTTAAGGTCTCACCCTGCCTTTTGGCTACTAATGCCCCATTTTCACTAGTAAATATCACTTTTTTCCCTCCTCAAAAAAGACCTCAATTACCAAAAATGGAAATTGAGGTCATATTTTAGTTGTATCTGATTGCAAGCTCTTCTTCTCGCCTTTTGCAGAAAGCTTCCATAAGCGATGTATGATAAATGAACAGATATAAAATTATTGCCATAATAAATGCTGTTATAACATCATACATAGAATGCTGTTTGATGAACAAAGTAGAAAGAATAATAGAAGTACCGATTATGTCGCTGATAATCTTACCTCTTGTCTTAAATCTCTTACTACGATGAATCGCAATCATTGAACCTATCGAGTTGTAAACATGTATACTTGGCCACAGGTTGGCTGGTGTATCGTGTGAATAAATAATGCCGACAAGATGTGTAAATATGTTATCTCTTGGCATTACCACAGGTCTTAGCTGATGCATATTCGGAAACAGTGATGAAATGATCAAAAATATTGTCATACCCGTTGCCAAAAATGCGAAATTCTTGTAATAATCCTCTACATCACAGCAGAACATGAAAAACAGCAATGTCAGCGAAACATACGCAAACCACATATAATACGGAATAACAAAAGCCTCTACAAATGGAATCATGTCATCCACAACCGTGTGAATCACAGCATAATGCGCAAATCTGTGTTTTTCAATGCAGATAAACCAGATCATGTAAATAGGAGCATAGATAAGAACAGGTGTCAGCAGTTTCAAAATATCCAGCCAATAATTCCGGTCGATAGGTCTTCCCACCAATTTACCAATATTCTTTTTCATATTTTTCATAATATTCCTCAAATATTCCTCAAAAAAACATTTATAAAACTTTTTTTATTCTATCACTTTGCCATCCAAAAACAAGAAAGTAATAATAAACATTTAATTAAAATGGAATATCTTCTGAAGGAGTTTATATCCTGCAAGAGTAATCTTTCTTCCGCCCTTGCCCGGGAGATATATATATGTTCCCTCAATACTGTATCTGATCTTGATATAGAGAAGGAAGTTCTTTTCCTTGATGTAATTCAAAAGTTCTTTTCTCTTGGCAAGATTCTCTTCTGTATCTTCAGTAATAAGCAAGACAGAAGAAATAGCAGTAATGATCTCGAGGTAGTTGAACATATATTTATGCCTTTCCCTCTGAGAACGAATCATTCCATAGTTCTCTACATAGTAGTCAATCATAAGCTTGTTGACACGAAGCTGCTGGTCAATACGTGAAAGCATGATCTTCTGGTTAACCGACTGATCCTCACGTCCAATGTAGTAATAGTAGAAGTTAACATCCAGATAATACATTGTCTTTACAAAAGGAAGTGGATTGAATACATAAATGTTATCCACATAGAAGGTATGTTCCGGAAGCTTTAATCCACAATCCTTCAACATCTTTGTTCTAAAGATTACTGAATGCATAAGAAGGTAATGTCCCTTTGGAGTTCTCTTAATGTCCTTCCATGTAAAGAGTTCCTCAATCGGGAACATGGTATTGTAACGCATTACCTTATGTCTTTTTTCTCCGACTTTGTTATAAACAAAGTTACTAATAAGAAGGTCGAGCTGTTTGTCGCCACCTGCAAGTTCAGCAAGAGTAGAAAGAATCTTTCTGTAAGCAATCTCTTTTACCCAGTCATCTGAGTCAACTACCTTGAAGAATAATCCTGTAGCATTCTCAAGACCTGCATTTACAGCGCTGCCGTGGCCACCGTTTGGTTTGTGGATAGCCTTGCAGATTGTAGGATATTTCTGTGCATATTCATCCGCAATCTCTGCTGTTTTATCTTTTGAACCATCATCTACAATGAGGATTTCAACCTCTTCTCCTCCAACTAGAAGTGATTCTATACATTTGCTCATATAGCTTTCTGAATTGTAGCATGGTATCGCAATCGAAAGTAATTTCATGTTATTTTTTAACTCCTTAATCTGGTGCTCTCAAATTTTTCTATAGTTGATAAACAGGTACGAAGGTCATTGTATCTGTCATATACATCACCTTCACCCACTACAACTCCAAGGGACATAGCCATGATATCGATCATGTCATTGGTTATTACCGGACGAAGTTTGGATAAAATATCATTCTTGTCCACAGCAAGATCCGCATCCATGAATTCTATTACCAAAGGATCAAGATTCAGTTCCTTGGCCTCTGCATCTACTGTTTTGTCCATAACCTCAGAACGCTTGTAAGGCTCGTTTCTGAACTTTTCTCTGATCTCTTCTCTCTCGGAAACGTTCTTTTTTTCTGACTTATCTGAGCTTACTGTGCTCTCTGCGTCACATTTGGAAGTCTGAACATTTGCAGCCGGACTCTCAGGCTTCTGGCTTGGTTCCTCAACCTTAACAAACTGCTCAAATCTGTATTTTTGTTCAACAGCCGGGTACTTTTTGTGATCAACCTCAGACATGAACATATCCAGCGGTCTGACGTATACCTTGTAATCACCATAAAGAGCCTGGTAGACCACCATCTCTTCTCTGGTCTCAGAATGTATCGCTACACTGACGATCTGATATAAATTCCCCTTAAAATGTCTGTATAATTCCTGCGGAATCGGTTTATGTCTCTCCACGCTTACCTCCCAGATATTGTTACCTGTTCACCCCAAAGCCAACATCTTGCATATCAAATTAGTATAAACCAAAAATGACCGTTTTTCAAATTTTTGCTTTTGAAGTACTTCCAATGATTACCATTTCAACGCTTATTATATAATCCAGCTTACCTGTTTTAACCGCTTCGTCATTGGCAGCACACAGTTCAAGAGCATTCCTGAGTTCTTCAAAAGTATAGCCTCTCGCCCAGTTCTCATACTTTCCAACAAGAAATGGTGCTATACCTGCACCTGAAGCAATCAAAGACCTGTCTTTATGATTCTCACTCATCTCTTTTACCTGAAGCATGATATTGAACTGTCTCGTGATCAGAGCCAGAATCTTAGCCGGTGGTTCCTTAAGTGCCAGAAGGTCGTAATAAAGGTCGATTGCCTTTTTCTGATCCTGAGATGCTATTGCATCTGTCATGGCAAAAATCCTGCTGGTAAGCCAGTTGGCACAGACAGCATTTATATCCTCTTCCGTAATTGTATCCCTGTCGATACAGTAGCATATTAGCTTTTCAATTTCTGTACTGATATTTGACATATCCGTTCCAACTCTTTCCAGGAAAAAAGCTGCTGCTCTCGGAGAAATACTCTTGCCTTCCGATGATATTTTGCCGGCAATCCACCTCTTTAGTGTATCCTCATCCTGCGTATCGCAGCACATCTCCATTCCAATCTTGGAAACAGCCTTAAAAATATCTTTTCTTTTATCTACTTCTTTTTCAGAAAAAACAAAGAATGTAGTTTCTGAAGGAGCCTTGAGGTATTCAGCAAGCTCCGAGCACCCGTCCTTAAAAAAACCACTATTCTCAATAAGGATTACTCTTTTATCTGACAAAAATGGCATAGTCTCAGCCATATCGATAACTTCAGCAGGATTAATTCCATCGCCCTCATACTTGGTAAAGTTCATGGAAGCACCTTCGCCGCCAAGAGCCTTCACCAGCTTATCTCTATTCTGGAGCCTTAAATATGCCTCATCTCCATAAATAAGATAGCACCTCTTAAAAGTACCATTCTTAATATCTTCATTCAGTTGTCTTTGTTTTACCGGAAAATCCGTAGTCTTAGCTGCCATTTTTTCACACTCCAGAAAACATTCTACCAAAAATCTCCCAGAATAAAAAGAACCCTCTGTGTTACTAAATGGCATTCCAAAAGTGCTCCAAAATCCTGTTTTAAGACATTGGATTTTGGAGCACTATTTTGGTTTGGCTTAATTTACTTTATCTCGTCGGTTGTGCCGTCTTTTTTGATGACTTCGAGTTTACAGCCAAGGCCAAAGGCTGCAACTGATCCGGCTATGAGTGCCCATGGAGCTGTTGCAAGTCCAAGGATTCCACCAACAATTCCTACGTTAACCGGGACACTAAGAACTATCTTGTCATCTTTGCGAATCTGGATGCGGTCAACATTTCCTTCTTCGACTTTCTTTTTGAGCTTGTCTACTGCTGCCTTTGCTTCTTCACCTATATCAATTGTTTCAGGAGCAATAAGTTTGATTGCAGCATCAACATCTCCGTCTGTCTTTACAAGTGCTTCTTTTGCAGCCTTGTAATCAACGCCTGTCTGTTCCATTACTTTTTCTACAGCTTCTAATGTTATATTCATTACCTTTTCCTCCTTACAACTTAATTCACATTGTCGTTAATACGATTGTTTGTTTCTATGGTTATGATTATAAATGTTAATGAAGCATGTAGAAACGTGACATTTGGAAAAATATTACGATGTATTCTTCTTTTTTGGCAAAAATATTTAACGCAAGCCTTGCATCATCAATTATCCCATAGCATACTGATGAGCTTCTTTCTTGTCTTCACATAACCCTTCAAATATCTTGAGGTATTTGAAATATGTATCTTCCGGGAGCAATTCTTTTGAATTATGTAATATCTCTAAAAACCATTCCGGATCATTATCCAACTTACGGAGAATAAGGTCATGCGCTCTGTCCTGCACCTGATGTCCTTCATATCTAGTGATTGTCTTTCCTCCCCAGCCAAGTAAAGTGCAAAAATCCGATTGTGTAATTCCATATTTCTTGCGAATAGCAATTATTTCATCAGAAGTTAAGAGCCCTTTGAGTTTACGATATGCATTCTTGATATCTATATCATTCTTAGTCATCTGCGCTTCATCCATGTAAAACTCTTCTGCCTTGTCGCAATATGTATACCAGGCATCGTAACTCACTTCCTCATTTCTGAATATGGACTTTTCCTTTACAATTACTTGCTTTACTTCGTGAACTTCCATGCAGCATACACATAGACGTGTTTCTCTACTTATTATTTTCATATCCATCCTATACACCTCACTTTTTTGAATATGGAAATGTTTTCTCCGAAAAAGGTTTTTCAGCATACTTTAGATTCTGTATATATGCCTTAACTTCCAATTCACTTTCAATTCTTGTACTTAAATTATTCAAACAATTCCTCTTTCCAAGGTATCATTTGATACCTTAATTCTATTTTTATTAATTTTCTTTGTCAATATCATTTAGATACTCATGTATACTCAATTTGTTATCCTTCATCTCAACAGTTATTGCCCCTGACTCGTCAGTCCTATACACTATAGAATTCGCTTCATTCAGCCTTTCCAGCAGTTCTTTATGCGGATGGCCATAGGAGTTATCTACTCCGCAGCTTATCAGGGCTATCTTGGGCTTAAGTATTTCCAGAAATTCTCGGTCAGTTGTGTACTCAGAGCCATGATGAGCAACTTTAAGAATGGTAATATTGCCAAGTTTATCCTGAAATTTCCTCAAGTCTTCCAATAGATGCTCCTGCCCTTCTTTCTCCACATCTCCTGTGAAAAGAGCTGTCAGTTTCCCGTATCGCATGAAAAGAACTGTAGAATAGGCGTTAGCTCCTTCCGTCACCATGTCCTTTGTTGGATTGAGACATGTAAATTCTGCTTCATGAACAAAAAAACTCTCGCCGCAGCTTATATAGTTAATGGGAATTCCAAGCTCTTTTGCCCTAGTCTCCAATTTTCTATAATTATCTTCACGTGAGCTTTGTGAAACATCAGGCAAGAACAACGACTTTATAACAATTCCCCCTTTTTCCATATCATCCATTATTTCTAAAACGCCGGATATGTGGTCCTGGTCTTCGTGAGTTATCACAACTGCGTCCAGTTTTCCTATGCCCTTATATTTCAGAAAAGGAATGATTGAATACTTTCCAACCTTTTTCTTACTGGTGCTTCCACCATCGATGAGTATATTTCTGCCTTCGCAGGAAATAACGATTCCATCCCCTTGTCCCACATCAAGCATATTTATTTCAAGATCCGGATGAGTTTTTAATGTAAGAATAACTACAGAGAATAATAGAAATATCACTTTGAAAAGATATGCATAAATAGCATCCTTTTTAGATTTTTTCTTTAGAATTTTTCTGCTGTCCCAATAATGATCTGCAAATATAAGTAAAACTATCAGCGCTATATAAATAACAACCTGTATCTTTTCAGAATGTCCAACATACCAGGTAAAGCCACCATTTTTATTGCTTAATGAACACGCTGTTTTATAAAAAAGAAGTATAAGATGTACCGATAAACCAATAACGCTGCCAATAAATCCTGATAGCATTCCCAAAAGCATCGTCGATATGCCAAGAGTCATGAGTAATCCCATAAGCGGCAATACGACCAGATTCAATACCAGCGAACTCAAAGGAACAGTATAGTAAAAACTCGTATACACAGGTAGCGTGACTATCATGACCGATATGCATGTAAGCAATCCGTCACGAGCCATTTGAACAACTCTGACTGGCACACCTTCTTTCTTATCGTCAGCAAATTTCATGCTAAAAGAAATATCTTTTCCGCCATAAGCTTCCAGCGCCGGCTTTATCACAACTATCCCTATGATTGCGCCAAAAGAGAATAAAAAACCGCCGTTATAAAGATATAGAGGCTGATCTATAAGTAGCAGCATTGCTGCAAGCGAGAGGCTTGTCAAAATATCATAGGTTCGTCCCAAAAGTGGAGCAATCAGGTGAAGCGCGAACATCAAAATAGCTCTGAAAGCCGACGTATTCATACCGCACATTGCACCATAGCAGAACATAAATACTATAGGCAAAAAAACTGTTAGATGCTTTTGAACCTTCATCTTTCGCAGGAGTTTATATAGTCCCATACCAATAATAGAAATGTGAAGCCCACTAACCGCCAAAATATGCATAATTCCACTATTTTTATACAGCTCTTTTATCTCTTCATCCATAAAAGCCTTGTCCCCCAGGAGCATGGCTTTCATAATAGCTGAATCCTCAGCATTTAAAGACTTATCAAGTGCCTGTTCAAAAAAGCATCTGACCTTATATAGACCTTCCTTAAAATGGTCAGTTTTTCCATCTGACTTTTGAACAGAAGAATTTTTTAACCTATATGCAATTTTCAAAGTTGAATAATAAAGACGACTATCAAATTCACCGGGATTTCTCGGACCGGCAAAGCAGCTTACTTTACCGGAAATTAGAATAGTTTCTCCAATAGATGGCTCATACGAGCTTTCAGACAGATAGCATTCGATATATTTGAAATTACCCTTTAAAGAACTACCTGGAATTAAATGAATTACTGTGAGCTCCTCGCCCAAAAAGCCAAGCTTTTTTTGCTTTTCCGCCACAACTCCCATAACAGTTGTTAGCGTTCCATCCGGCTTTTCAGGCTCGTAAGCAGTAAGTTTTGAAGAAAAAAGTTCAAGATAAATAAAGACAATCGCCGCCATAATCAAAGACATAACACAAAGCGGCCTTTTCATATAAAACTCCTGATTTAATTTATTCTATAATATCTAAATTCCTCTCATAAGAACCGGAAATAACAAAATCCATAAATGTAAAAGATGTTTCTCCGTTTACAGATAACACAACTTTGTTTACTCCCGGAAATTCCGCAACACTGTTAACAATCGAATAAAGAGCTACTTCTGCAGTAACACTGTTAGTCTGAGTAAGAAATGCAGAATCAAAATCCACATAGCACACGCCATCTTTGACATTTATGCTTCGGATCTTGCAGTCTTTATTGATAGTCGGAAACGCGATACCGGTATTTGGTCCGCTGATAATCTGCTCTACAGCAAGTCTTTCCATAGAAATGTTACTGTTATATACTACCGATCTGTACACCGGAATCAGCTTATCTCCGGTTTCATTGGCAAAGTATAGCTTCAGTTCAATTTTCTCGTAAGTACTTATTTCTTTTCCGACATTGTAGATAAAGGTGTCTGCGGACATGTTTCCAATCACGTTGCCGTAATGGTCGGTAAGAGGATTGCCCTCCACCTGGAAAGTAACATATTCAACAAAGTCAAGCTGCGTAAAAGTTCTGACAATTGCCGCTCTGTCGAGTATCTCAATTGTCCTGCCTAGTTCGCTGTAATTGCTGCCAAAGTTCAGGGTAAGAAGCTTATCATTTAAAGAATAACCATAAAGCTTCACATCACCTGAAATAGGTGCTTCATATTGAAGTCTTTCAGGAATAGTCTGAAGCTCAGCGATAAGCTCATCAATTACAGCATCAGCATCCGCTAAATCTGCTTTGATATCGTATTTTTGAGATACTATTCCCGTCTCATTGCTGTTTACAAAATAAACCTGAAACGCACCGACATCAGCCTTCGATTTTCTTTCACATCCGGTCATAGGAAGCAAAAGCATAAGCGAAAGCAATATAATCCCTATTCTTTTTGAAATATTTAACGCCCTATTTTTCATAACATCAATCACTTTGAACCAACGCTTATAAGCGGAATTCTAACTACGAAAGTTGTTCCCTCTCCTACAGTACTCTGAACATCGATGGATCCTCTGTGCATAAGAACGGCATTTCTGGCTATAGCAAGTCCCAAACCTGTTCCACCGATTTCTCTTGAACGAGATTTGTCCACGCGATAGAACCTCTCATAAATATGATCCAGTGAATCCTTCGGGATACCAAGACCTGAATCCATAACTTTTACCGTAAAATACTGATGGTCTGCGTCAAGCTCAACTCTGACCCACCCATTGTCTTTGTTGTACTTTATGGCATTCTCAACAAGGTTCATAATTACAAGAGATAATTTAACCTCATCAATCTCAGCAGTGATGGCTCTTTTGCTCTCAAGAGTAAGGTCAATATTGTGCTTTCTGGCGATAGGTCTCATTCTCTTTAAGACAACCTCAGTAAGAGCGACCACATCAACAGAAGTAATTGCAAGCCCGGAGGCCTTTTTGTCCATCTTAACAAGTGCCAGAAGATCATTGATGATCTTATCTTCTCTGTCAATTTCCGCCCCGATATCAGCCATAAATTCTCTATATACTTCATTTGGAACATCATCCTGTGCCAAAAGAGAATCCGCCAAAACCTTCATGGAAGTGATTGGTGTCTTAAGCTCATGAGACACATTTGAAACAAACTCCTGTCTGGAATCATCCAGCACCTTCATTCGCCTAAGCAGAGCATTGAAAGCATTTATTATCTGCTCTGTCTCCAAATAGTTTGGTCCTATTACCGGCTTATCTGTATACCCGGCTTTAACATCATTGATAGCAGATGTTATCCTGTCGAATGGCTTTAATAGTGCATAGGATACAAGGGCTGCAAATACAAGAATTACCAGTGCAATAAGTGTTTCGAGAGTCGTAGCTCTTTTACTGAGAATATCCAATGTGGTAGCAATTGTCTCCGCAGAAACGCTTGTCAAAAGAACTCCTCTAACTACTTCATTGCTATTGTTATCTAAAGAAATATCACCTTCTCCAATGAGTTCTGTAGTGACGATAGGTGTTATCATCTCTATATAGCCATTGGCACTGTCATATTTTGATATCGTACCCTTTGAGCCTGTCTTAAGACAGTTAACTACTTCCTCTGAAATAATTGTCTTTCCCTGACTGATATTGTAAGTATCCTTTACAACCTTTAAATCGTCGTTAATAACCATTACTCGACCATCATAAAGATTGGCAAGCATATCAAGCTCAGCGTTTATAACCTCAGAAGAGGTATCCTGTAAATAATTGTAGTTAATTAGGTGATTAGCCAAAATTCGTAGCTGTGTCTGAACTTCTGTAGACTTAACATTGACGGCACGATCTTCATAGCTCTGCAATATAAGGGCATGCATGACCAGACAGGAAAGCAGTCCCGTAATTGAAACAACTATGAAAAATCGCACTCGCAGACTTTTAAATATATTTCTGATATTCAACTGAATGAATATGTCTCTGAATTTGGATATCAAATGCTTCATGCTATATTATCATCCCTGAAAATAATAGCCACTGCCCCATTTAGTGCGGACAAACTTTGGCTCACTCGGGCTACTTTCCAACTTCTCACGAAGTCTTCTGATATGAACGTCAACCGTTCTCTCATCTCCCGGATACTCTGTTCCCCAAATGGTATGGAGAAGCTCTTCTCTGGAATAAACCTTACCCGCATTTGAAGCCAATAGCTCTAAAAGCTCATATTCTCTACTGGTAACATTTATCTCGCGGTCCTTGATAAAAACTCTTCGATAAGCTTCGTTAAGCTTGAGGTCTCCGAAGGTAAGCACCTTTTCTGTTGACACGGTTCTGCCTGTTCTGCGGATAATAGCCTTAATTCTTGCCTTTACCTCAAGAATGTTGAAAGGCTTAGTAATGTAGTCATCTGCACCGTATTCAAGTCCAAGAATCTTGTCCATATCATCGCCCTTAGCAGTTAACATGATGATCGGGACACTGGAATATTCTCTTATCTGCTGACACACTTCAAAGCCGGATAAACCGGGAAGCATAACATCCAGTAAAATGATGTCATATTCAGTAGCCTTAGCCATATCAAGAGCTGATTGTCCGTCATAAGCGCAATCGCAGACAATATCATCCTGTTCAAGGCTAAATTTAATTCCTTTAACTATTGCTTTTTCATCATCAACTACTAATGCTTTCTTACTCATTACTTCTCCGCTTTCTACACTTATCAAACTGTTATGTATTCCTCGATTTTGGAAAAAAGCTTATCTTTAATTCCAGAAACCTTCATGATATCTTCTTTGCAGGAAAATTTGCCATTTTTCTCACGGTAATCAACAATCTTGCCTGCAACCTTCTCCCCAATCCCAGGAATTGATTTGAGTTCCTCCTTAGTGGCAGTGTTAATATTTATCAGTCCATTATTACCCGAACTTGACGAAACATCAAGATTCTCAGTAATAACACCATTTGCTACTTCGTCTTTTGTTGGAATCATGAGCTTGGTGCCATCATCGATTTTGGCTGCCAGATTAACAAAGGTTTCATCTGCATCTTCAGCAAACCCTCCCGCTGCAAGAATAGCATCATTTGCTCTCGAAGCAGCAGAAAGTTCATAGACACCAGGACATTTAACTGCGCCACAGACATACACCCAGATTGTCTCCTGCACTGTTGGAACTTCCTCTTGTGCGACATCCTTAATGTAATCCCCCACGTCACAGTTTTCATCAGAAAAAACTTTAGAACCCTCATCAGAAACATCGTTTAACACAATGTCTGACTCATACCTTGCACTAGTACAGCCTGTTAAAAGAAACAACGCCGCACATACTATTATAAAAATATTACGCATGTTTTCCTCCATTGAGGAACCCCGCCATGCTTTTTTATTCTAGTCGATAAAAATTAATAAAGCAAGACAAAAAACAATTAGTCACTGTCTTCGCTAAGTCCATCCATAACATCAAGATCTGCAGGATCAGGAAGTGTCTCTTCTTCGTAGCTCTGGCCTGTAACCTGAGTCATAATACTCTCTGAAACGGATTTCAAAGTAGAATTACAGTCATCACCATTCCAAATTTTGGTAAACGCAATTTCAAGTTCCATCCAAAGATTACTTGTCTCTATAGTCTTTGGCATTGGAACCGAATCACCGTAAACAGCTGTAAATGTATCCAAGTTATTGTTTCCGTAATTAACTCCGTTATGAGCGGCAACTTTGCCTGCGAGCTTGTAAATATCTCCGGAGTTGTCATTTAAAAGATATCTTGCAAAAGCATTTGCTTCAGTAGGATGCTCGGTATAGCCGTTTACCACGATACAATCAGTAACTGACATAGTTCTGGTCCTGTAATCCTGATTGATATCCGGAATATCCGCAACAGCAAATTCAAACTCACAGTTTCCTTCTGCTTTTGCAGCTTCTATTTTAGACAAAATATCTGTGGTTGCTACTGTAAAGACAATCTTTCCATCAATAAAGTCCTGAGCAACCTTTTCATAATTGATTTCTTTTGCATCAATGGCAAAGAACTGATTAAGCTGCTGATATATTTTCATGCAGCTTATGGTATCTGAATTGTAGATATCAATAAGATTTACATCATCACCGGCTCTGCCACCTACATCCATATAGTTTCCAACGAAGAAATAGTTATAGAAAATATCAGTTACATCCCATTTAAATACAGCTTCAACCTGCTCCGGTGCATTATAGCTCTGGGCAAATTTCAAAATATCAGCGATTGTATGTGGAATGCTTTCCTGAACCTTCTCTTTTATCTGAGAATCAGTGATCTCACCTGATACCTCTTCAGAAGCGCTTTCTTCCTCGGCTGAACTGTCTGATGAAGCATCGTCACTACTTCCTTCATCCTCTGCCACTGAGGCATCTGCCTCTGCCTGAAGTGTCTCTAAAGCCATACTGTCAAGATATGTCTTGTTATAAACAAGAGCACTTGTTTCAAAATAAAAAGGATAAGCGATCAGTCTGCCGTTATAAGTAACAGAATTAATAGCGGCAGTAGGGAAAGTTTCTTCATCGAGGAACTCCCCATTGTCCATCTCAAGAGCAAGTCCTGCCAGATATGCCTTTTCAAGAGAATCATTTGTTATTATAAATAAGTCAGGGTAACTATCTTCTTCAAGAGAAGCCTTATTGATAGCTTCAAGATATTCAAGACCGGACACAAGCACAGGCTCAATACGCACTTTACTCCTTGACTCGGAGTAAGCCACCGCTTTGCTCTGAAGGTAAGGAGTAAGTGCATCATCTGTGTACCATAGTCTGATTGTTGTCTTGTTCATTGTAAACAAGGAACGATCTTCAAAGACGCTCTGCTTGTTGGATCCGGCATAAAGAACCGTTCCGGCAAGCATACAGAGTATTAAAACAATAGAAAAAACTTTAATTCTTAATTTCATAAATTCCCCAGACATGATTCAAGAATATCTATCATGTCATCCACATTTTTCTTGGTTATCACAAGAGGGGGAACAAAACGAATAATATTGGCTCCTGCATTTATCAGTATCAGGCCCTTTTCCAAAGCCTTATTGATAACTTCTGCCACAGGTCTGTCAAAAACAAGCCCTTGCATAAGTCCCACGCCTCTTCTTGTTAAGATGAAATCATAGCGGCTAACAAGCTCGTCAAGACGTTCTTCCAAATATGGAGCCACTTCTTTCACATTCTCTATTATATTGTCCTCTTTAAATAAATCAAGTACTTTGCCTACCGCCGCACAGGCAAAGGGATTTCCACCGTATGTAGTTCCATGGTCGCCTGCTACAAGAGAATTTGCTCCAACTCTCTCTGTCATCAAAAATGCACCAACAGGAACTCCGCATCCAAGAGCCTTCGCTGTTGTCATGATATCGGGCTTTACGCCGTATCTCTGCCATGCAAACATTTCGCCGGTTCTTCCCATTCCGCACTGAATCTCATCAAGGATAAGCAAAATATCTTTTTCATCGCAAAGCTTACGAACTTTAGTAAGGAATTCACTTGTTGCAGGGTAGATTCCGCCCTCTCCCTGCACTGTTTCCATTATTATTGCACAGGTCTTTTCATTAACATTTGCAAGTACACTTTCAAAGTCATTCAGGTCAGCAAACTTAATATTGCCGATCATAGGCTCAAAAGCCTCTCTGTAATGAGGATTTCCGGTAACAGAAAGAGCTCCGAAGGTTCTTCCATGGAACGAATGATTCATAGCTATGATCTCATGGTCATTCTTTCCATCTTTTAAGAATGCGTATTTTCTTGCTGCCTTAAGTGCTCCTTCAATAGCCTCTGCTCCGCTGTTTGTGAAAAAAACTCTGTCCATCCCGGATACAGCCTTTAACTTTCTGGCAGCTTCAATGGCAGGAACATTATAGTAATAATTTGATGTATGAAGAAGCTTGTCTATCTGCGCCTTTAATGTGTCATTGTACTCTTTACAGTTATATCCAAGGGCAAATACAGCTATTCCGGCAACAAAATCAAGATACTTTTTTCCGTCGATATCATACAAATACACTCCATCACCCTTGTCGAGTACTATCTGATATCTATTATAAGTATGAAGAAGGTCTTTTTCCGCTTCAGCAATATACTGCTCCATCATTTCGCTCATTTCAATCTCTCCTCTATTTATATCTCAGCCTGCTTCGTAAACATCCTGATCGTTGTCTGCAACAAACATTGTTCCGATACCTTTGTTGGTAAAGAACTCCAAAAGAAGGCAATGAGGAATTCTGCCGTCAAGGATATGGACTCTGTCAACTCCCTGTTTTACTGCATCTGTGCAGTTATTAAGCTTAGGAAGCATTCCACCTCCGATATTTCCGCTTGCTATCAGTGCGTCCGCCTCTGAACAGGTAAGTCTTGAAATAAATGAAGAAGGATCATTGATATCCTTGTAAACCCCCTCTATATCAGTAAGAAAAGCAAGCTTGTCTGCTCCGACAGCCTTAGCTATGGCGCATGCAGCATCATCGGCATTTATATTGTAGGTGTCGAAATTATCATCAAAACCGATAGGTGCCACGATCGGAAGATAGTCATTATCCATCATATCAAACAAAATCTTGGGATCCACCTTGTCAACCTCACCAACAAAGCCTATGTCCTGACCATTTGAATACTTCTTTTGAACATGCAAAAGACCTGAGTCTTTACCGCTGATTCCTATAGCTTTTACGCCAAGTTCCTGAACCATTGTCACAAGCTGCTTATTGACACGTCCCAGCACCATTTCAGCTATTTCCATAGTCTCAGAATCGGTAACTCTGAGTCCGTTTACAAATTCTGCTTCTTTTCCAACCTTTGAAACCCAGGAGCTTATGGCTTTTCCACCGCCATGGACAATAATAGGTTTAAATCCAACAAGTTTAAGTAAAGCAACATCTGTTATTACATTTTTTTGCAACTGCTCATTGCTCATGGCACTTCCGCCATATTTAACAACTATGATCTTGCGATTAAACTTCTGAATATAAGGTAAAGCCTCTACCAGAACTTCTGCTTTTTTTAATACACTTTCCATATCCTTGTCCATTTTACTCCTCCTGTATAAAAGATAGATTGATTTCCGTTTTATGTGTTTATTAAGATCTGTAATCGGCATTGATCTTTACATAATCATATGTAAGATCGCAGCCCCATGCAGTTGCCTCTTTACTACCCTCGTTCATATTTACAAATACGGTCACGGTATCTGCTTTCATTATCTTAAGTGCCTCGTCCTCATCAAACTCAAGAGGCACACCCTTGTGAAATACTTCAATTTTGCCGTTTTCGCTTTCAAAAAACAGTTCAACATCATTTTGGTCAAATTCAGCGCCGGAATATCCCATTGCACATAAGAATCTTCCAAAATTTGCATCGCAGCCGTAAATTGCAGCCTTTGAAAGGTTAGAACCAACAATCGCCCTCGAAAGAGTCTTTGCATCCTTTTTGCTCTTTGCGTTTATAACCTTTGCTTCAAAAAGCTTTGTTGCTCCCTCTCCATCTGAAGCCATCTTTTTGGCAAGATAAATGCATACGTAAGAAAGAGCTTCCTTAAATTTAAAATAGTTGTCGTTTTTCTCTGAAATGACTTCATTGCCTGCAAGTCCGTTTGCCATGCACAGCAACGTATCGTTAGTGGATGTATCTCCATCAACAGTTATCATGTTAAAAGAATCAGCTACAACTTCACTTACCGCTTCCTGAAGCAGAGCTTTTTCAATTTTGAGGTCTGTAGAAAGGAAAGCCAGCATTGTGCACATGTTAGGATGAATCATTCCAGAGCCCTTGCTCATGCCGCCAAGAGTTATCTCTTTTCCATCAATATCAAACGTTACTGCAATTTCCTTATTTACAGTATCAGTAGTCATAATAGCCTTTGAAGCCGCTGTTCCAGCTTCAATGCTGTCAGAAAGAGTCTTGCTCATTTTATCGACGCCGCCTGTAAGCTTATCCACAGGAAGCTGCATACCAATAACACCGGTTGAAGCAACCGCTACAGATGTGTAGTGTACTCCAAGAGCTTCTTCTACAGCCTTTGCCGTGGCTTCACAGGCATCAAAGCCCTCTTTTCCTGTGCAGGCATTGGCAATTCCTGAATTGATAACGACCGCGTGCATTGGAACACCGGAAGAAACTATCTTCTGATCCCATTGAACACATGCTGCCTTTACAACATTTGTGGTAAAGGTTCCCGCACATACACATGGCTCTTTTGAAAAGACCATAGCCATATCGGTTCTGTCTTTATATTTTATATTTGCCTCACAGCTTGCTGCCTCAAATCCTAAAGCTGCTGTAACTCCACCTTCTATAACTTTCATCGTTTCTTCACCTCTTATTTATTGAAAATAGTCAGATTTTCTTCATTTAATACATGATCGTAATAGTTCATGTCGTCTCTGAGATTCCATCCCATCTTTTGCCAAAACTTGTTTCCAATGGTATTTGTAACAAAAGCATTGAGACAGACCTTATTAATCTTCTCTTTTTTTAGCTGCTCACAGCAGAATTCAACCATTTTTTTACCGATGCCATGCATTCTGTACTTTTCGCTGACGCACACATGGTAAAGGCAGGCTCTTCGCCCGTCATGGCCACATAAAATAGCGCCGACTATCTTTCCATCCTCCACATCAACTGCACTTGTTGTAGGATTTCTTTTTATGAAAAGCTCTATTCCCTCTCTGGAATCATCAAGTGATCTTATTCCAAATCCATGAATGGACATCCAAAGTGAATAAACCTCATCATAATCATCAATTGTCATTGCTCGAACCATAATATCACCTGCTATTCATTATGTATTATTATGGAAAACAAGGAACTATATCCAGTCCTTTGCTCTCCTCAAGTCCAAAGGCAATATTCATATTCTGAACCGCCTGACCTGCTGCCCCCTTAACAAGGTTATCGATTGCACCCATCAGAATAACTCTGCCGGTACGCTCATCAACCTTAAATCCGATGTCAACGTAATTACTGCATTCAACCCATCTTGTCTCCGGATATACTCCGTTATCTAACAGTCTGATGAACTTCTCATTGCCGTAATACTTCTCGTAAGCCGCTCTTATATCTTCACTTGTAGGAAGCTTTCCGTTTTTTGGAACAAGCTTTGCATATTCTGTTGCAAGAATTCCTCTATTCATAGGAACAAGGTGCGGTGTGAAGTTTATAACCATTTCTTTTCCGGCTGCATAACCGAGCTGTTCTTCTATTTCAGGAGTGTGTCTGTGAGTTGC
>JAEEGF011748086.1_pt1 | contig 23382 bp, 21 predicted proteins | sample 9134171 | NCBI WGS metagenome assembly JAEEGF01 (sample SAMN16246542, study PRJNA631951) | gut metagenome | biome: gut microbiome; feature: rumen; material: AP-attached | host: Bos | place: Iran: Karaj | collected 2018-10
TTATATATGTGGCAACATTTGCCCGAGAGACAATTGTCATGTGAAAAATGTTATAGCAAATATGCGCTCTTGGCCGGTGACACATTGATTTCGTTGCATGGGAAACTTCTTTGCAACTCTGCCTACTATACCCTTGGCGACACAGCCGCCATCTTCGCAAACTCAGAAGCCGTTCGTCAACAATACCTTAAACTCGGCTTGACAAAGGAAGCGGCTAAAGTCTATCCCACACCTATTCATGTGGCTGTTGAACAAGGGCAATATGAGCGGGCTCGCAGGATGATGGATGAATATGAGCGTAATTCGGGACTTTTTGGTGAAGATGGTTTCATCTTAGATTCTACTCGTGTACAATACCATTATTATAAAGGATTATATTATCTGGGGCTCCATCATATAGATTCTGCCGAACTGCAATTTCGGCATCTTTTGCCCTTCCAATCAACAGCGATGTCCGCTTCACGAGGTCTCATTGCGATATTCCATGAAAAAAGGAATGTGGATTCCATACAAAAGTATTCCCAATTATTTGATAAGTTGACAGACGATGAATTGAAGAATTCAAAGAATACAGCAATCATCCAAGCTGAAGGAATGTATGATTACAGTAGGCAACAACAAAAAGCACAAAATGAAGAGAAGAAAGCAGATCGCCGGAAGCTTGAACTAATCGTTTCTGCCATGGCAATTGTCACTTTAATCATCATTTCTATTTTCTTCAATAAGAAAGAGAGACTGCAAAAACGAATGCTTGAGTTAGAATACAACAAATTAGAGGATGGTTACTATGCGGCTTTAAAACAGCTGGAGGAAACCCAAAATGATGTAGCCATCTTGCAGCAGGAGACAATAAAGAACAAAGTGACAAAAGACCTGTTACAGAAGAAAGAAGGACAAGTTATTGAACTGAATAAGCTTGTAAATGAATTAAGCAAGCGATTGAAATATTCGCCAAGACATAAGCTACAGAGTGATATCAAGGAATCTGAAATCGTGGAACAGTTCCACCTGATTTGCAAATCTCATTTCGAAGAAGACAAGAACGGATTCAAATCCATTCCACCAAGAAAAGCGTCTGATCATGAATGGGAACTATTAACCCAACACACCCGAATTGCCCACCCAACGTTCTATCTCTTCATTAGCGAACGTAGGTTGTCCGATTTAGAGTTCAAAGTCTGTCTTCTCGTTCGATTTGGATTCAAGAATCCTGAGATAGCCATTCTTACAGCATCAAATAAGCGTGGAATAAGTAATGTCAGGAAGTCAATAGCTGAGGATTTATTCGGTTTGGACAGCGCACTTGGACTTGATGACCAATTGTCTCAATTATAATGATTTGAGCAATAGATCCTGCATAAAAGATGTATTTTTGATGAACTGTTTTCAGCTCTGCCACCAAATGTTTGTTAATTAAGTGGTTAGCGTTCATTATGAGGTCTATTTGATGAACTTTTGATGAACTTTATTTTCTTTTAGGTGTTGGCAATCTTGAAAAAAGGATTTACCTTTGCAGCACCTAACATCAAAAAATCATCAATTATGATCAAGAAACTTACTTTTTTAGCTTTGGCTCTTTTATCAGCCATTAATGTCCACTCTCAGGACATTGTTTTAGTTCGGCCTATTGAAGAACCCGACCTTGGTAATGGTGAACACCAACGTTCTCCCATCCTCGTACCCGTCCTATATATAGACGGTTACACGCTGACGGCAGGTGATAACACCCTCGGCTCCACCATTCGCCTTTTAGATGCTAACGACAATGTGGTGTTCTCCACATACGTATCTATAGAAGGTGATATCGAGCTACCCGAAACCCTCAGCGGCACCTATACGATTGAGGTTGTTTTCGACAACGTCACCTTCGTAGGCGAGATCGAACTCTAAATGCAATTTTCGCCCATTTCATCGGAGAAATATACCGATGAAATGGGCGGAATTCACTTATCAACTATTTTAAACTATCAAGAAAATGAAAAGGACAATTATTTTTTCCATCATGATGATGGCAGTATTTGGTGCCAAGGCACAATTGAAAGTTGATTCTATAGGAAAAGTCCTAGTAGGAACAACAAGTTCAGATTACAAACTTACAGTCAATGGAGGTAATAATGGAATATATTGTTTAGCGAATCCAACCTCGACGGCTTTTCCTACAACAAACACTGCAATAAGAGGTTATGCAATGCATCTCGGAAGTGAATATACAATTGGCTTATATGGAAGAGCAACTGGTAATTCTCAACAAGGGACAGTATGTGGTGTTGCTGGTGAAGCCTATGGTGGTCGTTATGGTCAAAACTATGGAGTCTTCGGCCATATCATATCCGTCGATTATGGAGCAGGTATTTATGGAACCACACACACATCATGCATTGGTGAGACATTAGATGGATGTTATGCTGGATACTTTGAAGGGAATGTGAAAATTACTGGTAGCTTGAGTGGTGTTCTATTAAGCGGAGCTACTTCGTCTTTATCACCATCTAATGTAACACCCCAAAGCGCGAAAAATGATATCGCAGTAACACCTCTGATAAAAGGGTTAGAACCTAGTACATACTATTTGAGCTATTCTAAAAGAAATGCTGCGGAGAATCATGGAGAAAGACTATTAGATCAGGATATAGATGTTAAAGACTATAATCAGTCTGAGCAACAGATTATGTCTAAGCGGCATTATGCCCTTAATGCCGATCAACTTGAAGAGGTGTTCCCTGACTTGGTATATGAAAACGAGGACGGGAGCAAGAGCATCAACTATGTGGAGATGGTGCCGATATTGGTGCAGGCCATCAATGAACTGAATGCCAAGATTGAGGTGCTCGAAGGTGGCAGTGCAGCCAAGAAAGTAGCTTCAAGAGCAACCGGTATCGAAGAAACGGGCGACAACGTGACCCTACTGTCGCTTGGCCAGAACAGACCTAATCCTTTTGGCACAACAACCAGCATAGAGGTTAGCATCCCGAATGAGGTCCAAAAGGCCTTCATCTATGTGTATGACTTGCAAGGCAAGAAGGTGGACCAGGTGGACATCATAGCTCGTGGCAAGCAGACCATCCAGCTCAACGCTGCTGCCCTCACTGATGGAATGTATCTTTACAGCCTCATCGCTGATGGGAAGGTGGTTGAAACGAGAAGGATGATTGTTGAGAAATAGTACCATGACAGCTATGAAAGGGTTATTTATATTATACCAGAGATGCATTCTTACGAGTGTTCTCATGGTTTTATGCTTTACGCTGGCTGCACAAAATCGCTCGGCTTTCAGGACGCGCGCAGTAGAAAATCAGAGTCGCCAACTACGAACAACGTTGACCAGATCTGACACAATCTCTTTGGAAGGAATTGGTACAATCTATTCTTTAAGCATAGATGCCACAATCTATCAACCTCGAGAATCCAGTTTCACCAGAATTGTTCTTGAGGATACTGACGGACACAACTACCTCATTGCTGAAAGTGACTGGTTCCGAAATGACACAACTAGTGTTGAGCTCAGACATTATTGTGAAGAAACAGCAAAGCTTCATGGTATAGAGCCTTTTAGAATTAAATGCTATTTCTCACAGGATGTGTCTATGACATTGTATTCCATTCATCTGGCGACAACACCTCCTACTAATTCACGAATGATAGAGTCTTCAGACTCAATAAAGAAAATGCAGGTGCAAGATATCGTAAGCAGGATAAATGCATATAATAAAAGGCACCATAAATTATGGTTTGCCGCAATGACACCAAGAGCGGCTATTGCATTACAAGACAGAGAGCAACCGGATAATCTCATTGGAAGTTTGAATTCTTATATTGAGAACCTTATGTATTATTGCGGAGGATTGTATGAAATAGGTGAAGCATCTGAAAGCCAAGCTCGGGATGATTCACTATATGTTGATTCTTTTGATTTAAGAAATAGACATTCTCAAAATTGGATTACCATTCCTAAAAACCAATGGGAGTCAAACTGGTGTACAGAGTTCGCGGTTGCAGGCACTATTGAATCCTATACAAACTTATATTATAATCGACACTTGGATCTTGATTTATCGGAAACATATCTAGCATACAAGGCAAACTTGTCATTTAAGACAGGGAGCCATAATTCCACAATTTTATATTACGCCAAACGATACGGGGTAATAGACGAGGCTTCTTATCCTTTTGTAAATGATTCTAATCAGACTTGGCCCATATCTGAGCCTGATTGCTTAGAGAGAATCAAATTTGGCAGCTACCACTCGGTGAATGTAAATAACAGCTATGACAATTTGAAATATGCACTTATTAATCATGGGCCATGTACTGTTGCCTATGGTGCACACGTCAATGATTCAACATATAAAGGCCATGCTTTAGGAGTTATAGGATATGGTAAAGTGACTCCAAATATTATGTACTTCCTTTTGAATAGCAATGGCTGGACCAATATGGAACTTGATGAAAATGACCCTCGGTTGGGTCTAGATTATTGGATATGTAAAGATAATTACTATGAACATCCAGATCCATATTTCAGAAACATGTTTAAAGGTCATGAGGGTTATGTATATATAATTGTACATGAAAGTAACAAGCTAAAAGAGATTTACTATCTTGACGGCTCTATCCAAAGTCTGAACTACACAGATTTTGACATTGCCTGTTCAGATGAGGATGGAGATGGTTATTATTATTGGGGGATTGGATCAAAGCCTTCTCATTGCCCAGCTTGGGCTCCAGACTTATCAGACGGAGACGACTCCGATAGGTCAAAAGGGCACATGAATGAGTATGGCTATTGTGAAGAGTTATCTTTAAGTAGACCTATGTACCTATACATTGCCAATGATTCCACATTGACTCAGCCTGAGAACCGATCAAATTATCTTGGAATTTTACGAGGAGCAACTGTTACGCTACAAGCTCAACAGACTTTTGAGGATGGCACTCAATTGTTATTGGATAATGGTGCGACCTTAATCATAAATGGAATAACAATTAGTGGAAGTTACATAAGGCCCTATCCTGGAAGTAAGATAGTATTGAACAACGGTGCAAGGATTCAAAAGCCTTTTGAAGTACCGTTAGGAGTGGAATTGGTCATCAATTCAGGCTCAATAGAATGAATTTGCATAAGATTTATCATACAAGTTAGAAATAATGTATATCTTTGCATCAAATAAAAGAAGGAGATGAAATATTATTTATTCTTTTTACTGTTGTTTCTTTGCCCCTATGTTGTTCAAGCTCAAGGCGAAGAGCACAGCTATCACCCCTTCATCGAGGATGGAAAGGTGTGGAGAGTTGCGCATACAAGAACTGAAATTATTCCTAATGATTATTGGACGGAATCGTTTTATCTCGGAGAGGATACAATAATCGCCGAAGTCTACTGTAAAAAAATGATGCACGGTGAAGCCCAATACGCAGGGGCCGTTCATGAGGAAGGGATGAAGGTTGGGTATTTCGCACCGGGTTCGCAATCTGAAGCCTTACTATATGACTTCGGAGTAAAAGAAGGTGATATCGTCACTCCTTTGATGGATTATTTGGGCGGCGATGACACCTACACATGTATTATTACAGATATTCTGACAGTTCAAAACAAAGGAGAAAACCTTCGATGCATCTTTTTGTCCCCACAAGAGGAGTCGGATTATCTGGATTTTCAAGATCAAATCTTCGGAGTTTGGGTTGAGGGTATTGGTTCAACCGTATGCCCTGTTGCGGATGTTCCGCTGATAATGACTCCTGTGGGACAATCCCTTCATGGATGCTCTATAGGAGGAAAAGAGCTCTACAGTTCTGGCCTTAGCAGTGCGGTGAGAAATGCGATACAAGAAGTCTTAGCGAGGAAGACTGCCATCCACAACCTCCCCAACCCGCAAATCGTAAATGGTAAATCGTTAAATGGTAAATACTATGACCTCTCCGGTCGCCGCGTCTCTCATCTCCAGAAGGGAGTCTATATCAAGGATGGACGGAAGGTGGTGGTGAAATAAAAAACAGCGATGAAAAAATGGCGAAGAAGAAATAAGTCTATTAAATAGTATTACAGAATTAAAATTAATTAAGTATGATAAATCTAAAAGAAATACGTCTATATCCTAATAGATACGTAGACGGACAATTGGATGATGGAAGACTCGTGGAGTTCAAGACAAAAATCCCACATCAATTAGACAATTTGATACGTATAATTGTAGCTATGGCAAATACAGCTGGAGGATTTATTATTTTTGGAGTTGACGAAAGAACATTATCTGTTGTCGGAACTGGTGAAAATATTAATCAACAAATAAGTCATCTTGAGACGGCAATCAAGAAACTATCGTTGGGGGTAAACTTTTTGTTAACTCATGAAGTGGTTGAGAATAAAGACGTTGTAATCCTGGAGATAAAACAAGCAGAATCTACTGCATATTTCTCTAGAGCAGAGACAACCCCGGCTCGTCAGCTTGCATATAGGTTTGATGGAGAAAAAGGAATGGTCCTTTTAAAAGAAGAAATGCGTTATACCAATGTCTTCAAATATATGACTTTGGATGCATTCTTAACTTCGCTATACTGTAAATCGTGGAGATTTTTTGAACCAAGTAAGTGGAATGATAAATTTGAACAGAGGTTTTATTGTGCCAATTATACCTTTCCCGAAGCAATAGGAAATACCCCACAATTATTTGCATCTTGTTTAACCAGAAAAAGAAATAGTGAGGCTGCTTGGAAAGTGTATTCTCATGGTCAAGGATTAGGCGCTCATTGTATACAACTTGAGTTAGACATCGTTGAATTACGCAAACAACTAAGAGCATCAGGATTCCGATTTGAAGAGATGCCCGTTGAATATAAGAATGAAAAAGTTATCTTGAATCTGCACAAGAAAGGTGCCCCCTCTTATAATGAATACTTCAGCTCTTTTACATTAGACTCTTTTCTAAGGCTTTTGTCATTAAAACGTGAAGCTTATGAATATGAAAAAGAATTGCGTTTGTTCATCATTCCTAAGAATGGCGGAAATCGGAATAAGAGTAAGAAGGCACAACATAAAGACATACAGATTGATTGGAGTAATGTAATCTCTAAAGTGCGTGTTGACAAAAAATGTTCTGATGCCGAATTAGTTTCAATTCAAAGAGCGTGTTTCAGTGTAGGTATTAATCCTATTATTAAGCAATACTCTTTTATTGGTAGCATCGTGCCTCCCCCGGGCCTCAAAGATGTTGAGTTTGAGCGATTCGACATAGATGAAATGCCAGGTGCGAAAAGTGTCACTATAGCATAAGAACAAACATAATATCGCGAAATATTATAGTCACTACATCAAAGATGGGAAAAAGGTGGTGGTGAAGTGAAGGATGATGTATGATGGAAGATGGAAGATGGATGATGGATGATGTAAGATGGATGATGGAAGATGGATGATGGAAGATGGAAGACGTATAACAAATAGATAAACTCTTTTACCTGTTTACCTGAACAAAACGACGATAACGGAAAATCATTTAACATATACAGCAATTTGTCGAATTAAACATAAATCAAAAAACGTATAACCAAATTTTAAATTATGAGACAGTTTATAATCCAATCTTGTGCATTATTTGCACTTTTAGTAAGTAGCTGTTCAGAGAAACAAACAGCAATTAATGAAGATGTCAGCCTAACTAATCCGTATTATCGGACTTATTCAGAGGCTTTGGATGAAGCGTTCGCTATAATGAATGATCCTGATACAAGAACGCGATCACATTCTTTAGAAGTCCTAAACCATTATGAATATATCCTTCCGATGAGAACACGGGCCTCATCTGGAACCGATATGAATGGTAGCTTCCATGTGATTAATTTTAAGGACGATCAAGGTTATGTGATGGTTTCGGGCGATAAACGTGTAACACCTGTGTTCGCATTTTCGCATGAGGGACATCTAAATCTTGAAGACGCTATTCAAAACACTGGTTTCTCGGAATTCATGGATGAGTCAGCAGCGTATTATCTGTATGAGATTAATCGGTTCGATGATACAAAGGGTTTACTTTACCCGCAATTCCCGCAATTCCCAGAAAATGGAGAAGACTATTTACAAACGGCCGTTTGGAATGGAGAAGTGTACTATATTATGCGTTATAATAAAACAATCGACTCAACAAATGTCCTCCTTACAACTGAGTGGGATCAATGTGACCCATATAATTATTATTGTCCTCAGCAAACTGGAGGCAACTATCTATATCAAGGCCGTGCAGCTGCTGGATGCGGTCCAATTGCAGCATCTCAGATTATTGCTTATCATCGTTTCCCTTCACAATTTGAGGATGTATATGGAAACACTCAAACTCTGGATTGGAACCTTATTCATTCTCAACCATCTTATTCTTACAATGAACATACGTCTGCAAGTTTAGAAACGGCAAAGCTGATATATCATGTTGGCTTACTTTCACAAGCCAATTATGGGACTTCAACGTCAACAAGTAATGGTAATATAGTTGCTACGTTTGCTGATATGGGTTATTCTTCTTCGAATGTTTTAACATACGCTGACGAAGACTCAATAAAAATCTCTATAAAAAGAGGAAGACCAGTATATGCACGAGGAAATCGCTTAGGTGCTATCGCAGGTCATGCTTGGGTAATAGATGGTTTTTACAGCAAAGAAAAAACAACCGCTTATTTCACCTACGAGGCTCCACATTTATTCGCATTTGAAATTGGCTTAGGGCTTGTAAATACTTACTATCACTGCAATTGGGGCTGGGGCGGATTATACAATGGTTATGTACTACATTTCCAAGCAGGTGACGATTACCAATATAATATTATGAATGCTTACATTATAAATATCCACCCTCAAAACTAAGACACCATGAATAATAAAATCACATTACTCATTTGCGGAGTCCTCTGCATGAGTTTGGTCCTTTTCAGCTGTGAGCATGAAGAATCAGTGCCTCTGCCCTTACAGGAACAAGACCCCGAACACCCAACAGAGCAGATACCGCTTCAGGCGCTCAGTGATAGTACGATCCATCAACCGATAATGTCATATTGGGCTCCAGGGCAGCAAATCTCACATGCCGATTTTGACCTCAACCTGCTCTCCGCACTTCATGACTTGCACGCCGGCACTTCGTTCGCCTGTTCGCCATTCAGTCTGACGTCCAATCTCTCCATGTTGCTCCACGGAGCAGATGGCCAATTACAGCAAAGGATCCTACAGGTGTTAGGCTTCAAAGACGTTGAGGAGGCCATCGCATATTTGAACCGTGCGAAACAGCTTACCTCGGATTCTGCAACGGATATGAATCTCACTTACGCGAATGCTCTCTTTGTGTCCGATCAATACCGATTGCTGACACTTTACCAACAAGAGCTCAATACATTATACGACGCATCTGTCCATTCAGTCGATTTCACAGCAGGAGATGCCCTGTTAAGCATCAACGCCTGGAGTGCTCAAGCTACTCATGGACTGATTCCAAACGTCTTGGAGTCCATCAACCCCGATGCCAAGGCATATCTCCTCAACGCGCTCTTGTTCAAGGCACCATGGAACATGAAGTTTTCGGTTTCTGATACTCGCTTAAGAAACTTTTATCTCCAACGTGGTGGCAGCGTTATGTTGCCATTAATGCAAAAGAAAGACACCTTACCTTATGCTCGTCATACGAACTTTGAAGTGGTTGCTATTCCTTTCGCCATGGAGAATTTCGCCATGGAAGTTATTCTTCCACACCAGGGAAAAACGGTTGACGATGCGCTGAAGGAACTGCGAGAGTGTGGAATTCAAAACTTGTTTGAGCAAAGCGCAGAGCCTAAGCTCGTCCGTCTCAACATTCCGCGGTTCCATGGTGAGGACAACCTTGATTTGAGGATAGCACTCAATGCACTTGGCTTGGAGACTTTATTCGATGGATCAATAGGGCAGCTGAGCAATATTATCGCCGAAGAGAACCTAATTATTACAAACATCCGACAGAATACAAGTGTCACGGTATCAGAGGACGGTGCCGAGGTGGCAGCTGTTACAATATCAGAGATGGACACTGAACTACGTCCTGACGAAATCATTGAGTTCCTGGCCAACCGTCCATTCATCTACATTATCCGTGACAGAGTGGAGAACGTCAGCCTATTGATGGGTGTCTTTGAAGGTGTCTTCTAACCTGAGGTTATAAGGCTATGAGGTTGCGAAGGTGCCCTAAAAACCAACACGCTTCGCAACCTTATATCCTGAAAACCAACGAAACTGAGCTTGAGAAAGTTGAGTTATCCTACCAATTGTCTCAATCCCAATCCTACCATCAGCAGCGATTGTGCCCGCAAGATCTACGCTTCGTATCTGGGCATATCAATAGAGAATACAGGCGAACATCCGCTACTATGTTTTGCACTGATTCCCACGGAAACACATTTTGTACCCACATTAGTGTATAATGTTATGCTCATAATTGAAGGCCCTAGCATCTCAACTTGGTATGCGTAGGTTAATGCCCATAGTGGTCGTCTCATAAGAATTGAGGAAATATCATAAACCTCGATACTGATAACAATCGGAGCAACAATCAAATTCAATACAACCATTAACCAACCCTTTCAACTCTGAACAAAACGACAATGTCACCATAATTATTCATCAAAAATTTGGGTGATTCAAAGAATCGGAGTATCTTTGCGCCCGAAGAGCTTGACAGCTTTCTTGTCCAGTCTATCGAATTAGCAGTTCAAAAGGTTAAATGTACAGGAAAGGATGTCTGCCTGCTCACGCATGCCATAACGGAAGCGTGGGCTTTTTGGCATAACATCTGTACATGGGCACCTTACTGCTAAGCCCGATAGACTGGTGTTGTTTCCAAAGCATACCTCACCCACGCTTTCCGTTTTTCTTTCTCACGCCGCATGGCGTATAAGTCCTTTGATGAAGAAAAAAACAGGAAAAACACTTTGCTGATATCTGAAGCTGACGTCGTTGACGTCACCTTGCGCGATCTTCTTGTCGATAGCATTTAAGAGCGAGCTCTTGTGCTCTCTCCAAGAACCTCACTTGTGCCAGAACGATGTTCTGTCACTCAGACATCAGCAAAGCAAAAACACCGTTCCGCTACGCTCCACTAAAAAAGGCCAATCCTCGAGAGATTAAATTCTCAACACAGAGGTGTAGAGTTCTCCACTATAGGATATGTTTTTTAGCGAAGCGGTGTTTTTGCCAGATGAATGGGTTTCCCCGAAGGGGCGGAGATTTAACGGCATGGCATCAGAAAGCTCGCTTTCAGTGATGACAGAGCGTTGAAGCTCATAGGCGCAAAGCGCCAAACACATTCAGATGGTGTTTTACATGTTTTTTTCATCAATCAAAGGACTCCAGAAACTATAATCATTAAATGAAGATGAAAGATCATCATAGCGAGAACGAGCTCGCATTATTGAACCGTTTGCTGGAACAGCTGCACCAGGCAGACTATAAGGTTCTTGGCAGCATTGTGCTGAACGTCTATAAAGAGGGTTGCCAGCACGTAGATAGAGTGGAAAACCAATATATAGGTCCTCATACGGGCCCGCCTCCAAAGGAAGGAGGCGAGGGAAAAATGCCCCTCCCCGAGGCTCTTGCCTCGGAGGAGGCGATGGCGCTATGGGAAAAGATGCAGGCGGCAGGTTACATCGACGAGGACTTCCAGCCCACTGTATCACGCACGCTGTCTGCCATTATAGCCGACGAGATGGCAAGGCGGTTGGGCATTAAGGAGAAGTGGAAGATTTTTGAGACGCTGTGGCATAGGCGGAATATGTACCGCGACTATTACAAGGCGCTGGACTTGCAGCAGACGCTGAAGTTCCGCGACGAGATCCGACGCATCATCCGATAACGGAACGGCTCTTTCGGCACCGGGTAGTACCCCCTACATGTAGCAGGCATGTAGGGGGTCTTTTTTTCTGCCTTTTCGTACCTTTGCACCCGAGTAAATACCATTCACAACAAACAACTATGGAAAAGAAACGAGTTAGAGTGCCGATACGTTCGGCTCGAGAGATGGCGGTGGCAGTGGCTGCCGACGTAGAAAGCAGGAAAACGATGCAGCGATGCAGGGCGACACTGACGCGGTCGGTTGAACGCTACTATGCGGCGTTGTTGCAGGATGTGACGACGCATGTCGATGGCCAGTTGTTCCGGGTGGATAATGTGCATGCATATACGGAATGCCAGTGCTATAACGAACCAGTCCCGGAAGACTATCTTTTGGTAGTGCAGTTGCGGTTGTATTGCGCTGAGCAGTGGCGGAGTTACTTTGTCGACTGCAAGATGCCGGCATGTTGGATAGCGCGACGTGGGCTGCCGACGGACATACGTCTGGATGACATCACATGGGTGTGGAGCGAGTACCCCGACAACTCACGGTTTCCCGTCATGGATTACGATCCCGTTGAAGATGCCTTCGTCCCCAGTGTGCGGAGACATCATACGTACTCAGAATGGATAAAACTTCAACAAAGAAAGAAATGAAAGAAAGAAGCAAAGAAAGAAAAGAAAGAAAGGTTGTTGTTGTTGCTGAAGAGAAAAATGAAAAAGAGAAAGCAACAACAACCTCACGCGCTGGGCGCGCGCACGAGGAGTGCCCACTCAACGTGGTGACACAAGAAGACATCGAATGTTTCATCGACATCTTCAACGAGACGATGATACGCACGAGTGCCGTCATTCCCACGGTGGACATCCTCACGACACAGGCCGAACGCCAGCTACGCTACCTCATGCATCGCTATCCTATGGCGAAGTTGGAGAAGATGGTGGAGAACGCTGCCGCCAGTGACTTCCTCAACGGTAGCGGCCAGCGGGGTTTCAAGGCGGACATCGAATGGCTCACCCGTGAAGTGAACTTCATCAAGGTGGTTAATAACAAGTATGCCAATATCCCCCATGAGCGTCGGTGGAAGGCTCCCGCAGAACGCATGGCGGAGCAGAGACTTCACGAGGAAGAGCAGCGGCGACGCAACCGCGAGATCGAGGAGGAGGAGAGGGAGCGCAGGCGCCGGCAGCGCGAATATGATGCCGCACATGCCGCCACGCCCGAGGAGATCGCACGCATCATGGCCGACTTCGAACTGCCCCAACTGACGCCCGAACAACAGGAGTATTTACGCCGAAAGAAATGATGCTTATGGAAGACTTCAAGATACGCGCAATGAGTAAGGCGGAGCTGGCAATGGCCTACGCTCCGGAGCTGACCGCGGCGGGGGCCGTGAACAGGCTGATGCAGTGGATACACCACAATCCTGAGCTCACCGAGGACCTGCGGCGCACGGGCTACCGCAAGACGCAGAAGCTGTTCACCTCGCTGCAGGTAAGAACGATCGTCAGCTACCTGGGCGAGCCGTGAGGAAGAAAACGAGAACGAGAACGAGAACGAAAACGAAAACAAAGACGAAAACGAAAATGAGATTGACGATCAGATTGACGTCGATTGACGTGAAGACCTTCTCAATGCTTAGAGTATTTTAGACGTCCGCTCGGCGCTTGCGACGCTTGACACTTCAAGAAAGGGACGTTTCACGCCTGAAGAAACCAAACAAATATATTCGAAAATCACGAATCACATGGAAACGAAAGGGAACGTGATGATGCGCTATGATGCCCATGATTCGGGGGCTGCAATGTCGTACCTTTGCACTCGCAAACCAAAAGGTCTGCCATGTAACATCTAAATCATTCATCATGCAACAGTGCACAATCAGGAAAGAACGACCGCCTCCGGCGGGAAAAAGCCTCAAGGGTTAAGCCCAAAACCCTCAAGGGTTTACGGCAAAAGCTATAAGGCTTTCGGGCAAAACCCTTAAGACTTCATTTAACAGAAGTTAACAAACAAGATTCAATCAACAAATCAATTTTGGGAACTTAAATCTGACTTAAATCTAAACTTAAATCTTTGGCGCTTCGCACACTTGTGTGCCTAATCGGTCACACAAGAAGCTACGGCTCAATAAGCCTACGCGGAGCGTGAAGGCAGAAAATAACAGGAAACCTGAGCAGACAACAGCAGGACTCTCAAGTGTAGGTCGGATGCGACCGTATCCTTTGCGAACCGATGAGGTGCGCAAAGCGATAAACAATTTAGGCCAAGATTTTTGTTAGATTTATGTTCCCTTTTAAAAATCAAACTCGTATGAAGAAGATTCAGTACAGTACGGCCATGATGGCCAACCCCATGAAGCCCGAAGAGGCTAAGAAGGCTTATGCGAACCTGCAGCTCACCGGCATCGTCGATATCAACGAGCTCGCCAATCACATCACGGAGCACAACTCGGTGTTCTCCAAGGGCACCGTGGTGGGCGTGCTCACCGAGCTCAGCGTGTGCATGCGCGAGCTGATCCTTCAGGGCTACAAGGTGCATCTGGGTGACATCGGCACGTTCGCTCCCGCCATCTCGTCCGAAGGCGCCGAGTCGAAGGAGAAGTTCGGTGCGCAGAACATCAAGGACATGGGCGTAAACTACAACCCCGGCGACGCCTTCGACAACCTGCGCCGCGATGCCGAGTTCGAGAAGACGACCACGCGCAAGGCCCAGGCCGCTGCCCTCAAGGCTGAGAACGAAGGCAAGACGACTGCCGACTGGACGCCCGAGGAGGAGGAAGGTGAAGAGCAGGAGCCCTAAATAGAATGAAGAATGAGGAGTTGAGGGCTTCGGCCCTCGCTCTTATTAAGTGAAAGAGTGAACTTTCGGAGCAGCGAGAGCAATCAAGCTCGTTTGAATTGCCGAGATTCCCGAGCTTTGCTCGCCTACCCGTAGCCTTTCGTGACGAAAGTCAGCAAAGCTAAAAGTGAAAAATAATATTCACCTGAAACTCATAAGCTAAGCGATCTTTGACAAAAACATTAAAAACACCAGTTGAAGAGGTGGGCACTGCGTGCCTTGATGTCTGTGAGGGTTATAGCCCTGGTGAGCAAGCTCCCCGATGCTCAACCCTCACCCCCATCATTCCTACGGAACCACCTCTTCATCTGGCAAAAACACCGCCCTTCGGGCTGAAAAAAGGCTGCGCGGAGAAATCCAATCCACAAAAGCTTATCAGCAATAACTGTAACAACATCCTATTGAATCAAAGCAAGAGGACATGTTTGTAACAACATGCAATTGAATCAAAGCAAGAGGACAGGTTTTTCAGTGTAGCGAAGCGAAACGGTGTTTTTGCTGAGTTGATGTCTATAGTTACGCAGTAACGAGTGGTGAGGGCTGGGCTTGTGCAAGAGCTCACTCTTAAGCACAAAGACTAGAGCTCAACACGGAAGGTCGAAGACCTAAGACATCGACGATGTGTTTTCTATGTTTTTGTCTAAAACCAGAAACCTGAAACCTGAAACTTGAAACTTGAAACTATATGAAAGAGACAACGAAACGAACGATCAAGCGGGTGTTTGACATCATCGTCACCATCCTCACTGCACTCATCTCGAGCCTGACTACAACAAGCTGCATGCAGTGATGAGTGAATAATGAAAGAGTGAAAAATTAAGATTATGCGAACAATAAGTTTGATTATTATCCACTGCTCGGCCACGAAGGCCGGGCAGCGGTATGGATTCGGACAGTGCCGCGAGGATCATCTGAAGCGGGGCTGGAAGGATATCGGATACCACTATTATATCACGCGGGACGGTGTGGTGCATCACGGACGACCCGAGGGACAGGTCGGCGCCCACTGCAAAGGCCACAACAAACACTCGATCGGCGTGTGCTACGAGGGTGGTCTGGATATGGACGGTGTGGCTTGCGACACGCGCACCACGGCGCAGCGACGCTCCCTGCGCGCGCTCCTGGAGGAGCTGCATGAACGTTATCCCGATGCCATCATCATGGGCCACCGCGACCTCTCGCCCGATCTGGACGGCAACGGCCACATCGAACCCGACGAATGGATGAAGCAATGCCCCGGATTCGATGTCCTCATGGATTACTGGGACCTCGAACCCGAGGGATTGCTGACGGGGGGATAATGGGGAGTCTTTTTACTCCCTATTAACCCGAATCGGTCATTAGACAGTTACGCGCTAATGAAGCCATCTTTTAGTCATCTGTTTCGTCGCTTCTCGGTTACAATGGAACCCCATTGCGCCCTCAAAGCGGCAAAACATCTGTTCTAAAATAATGGTTATTATCATCATAACGCTAATGACCGATTCGGGTCACAAAAAAATTTTTTGTTCAAAATAGACTACAGCGTACAGCGTACAGTATACAGCATACAACGGCGGCTGTAGTCTGTAGTCTATTTCAAACAAAATTTTTTTCCGGTGAGCATTCGAGGATGTTGATAAGTATGTTGATGGTTTGTCGAAAGCTGTTGAAAAGAGGGTGGGGGAGTGTTGATAAGAGATGAAAATAGGGGTGAAGTGAAATAAATGAGACGGCAAAATAAGTTAGCGTGAAGTTTTAAAATAGTTTTTTACCACTTTTTTTGAGTTATCGACAAGGTATTTCGCTGAAAATGCGTACCTTTGCGGAGTTATTGACAGAATTGACAGCTAATATATATTATTATACACGATTTTTTCGAAACGAAGAAATAGACAATGATATTTATATGTTGTCGATAGAATAGGAAATGATCACTCTGAAAATTTATAATGCATTATGAAAGCAAACGAGAAAAAGGAAGATAAAATGACGAGGGAAGAGCTGAAGAGCGAGATCCGTCGTTTGGCTCAGGAAAAGAACGCGGTCATCATGGCACACTATTATGTCGATGGCGAGGTGCAGGACTTGGCTGATTTCATTGGCGATAGTCTGGCGCTGGCTCAGCAGGCGGCGAAGACGGACGCTGACATCATCGTACTGTGTGGCGTGCATTTCATGGGCGAGACGGCAGCCATCCTTTGTCCTGATAAGAATGTGCTGGTGCCGGATCCTGCCGCCACGTGTTCGCTGGCCGAGAGCTGTCCGGCTGAGGAGTTCGCGCAGTTCGTCAGCGAGCATCCTGGACATACGGTGGTGAGCTACGTGAATACGACGGCTGCCACGAAGGCGGTGACGGACGTGGTGGTGACATCGAGCAATGCGCGTCAGATCGTGGAATCGCTGCCCGAGGATACACCTATTATATTTGGTCCGGATCAGAACTTAGGTAATTATATCAATTCGTTGACGGGTCGCGAGATGCTGTTGTGGCACGGTGCCTGCCACGTGCATGCACGTTTCAGCGTGGAGAAGATTATGGAGTTGAAGGCACAGTATCCTGAGGCTAAGGTACTGGTGCATCCCGAATGCAAGGGTCCTGTGGTGAAGCTGGCGGATAAGGTGGGTTCTACGGCTGCGTTGCTGAAATATGCCATTGCTGACGAAGCCAAGGAGTTCATCGTGGCTACCGAGAGTGGCATCTTGCATGAGATGCAGAAGAAGGCTCCTGAGAAGACGTTCATCCCAGCGCCTCCCGAGGATTCGTTCGACGAATCGGGCAGCCGCACTTGTGCCTGCAACGAATGTGAGTATATGAAGATGGTGACGCTCGAAAAGGTCTATCGCTGTCTGCGCGACGAAGAGCCGGTGGTAAGCGTCGATCCTGCGGTTGCCGCCAAGGCGATCAAGCCGATAGAGCGGATGCTCGACATCAGCGCGAAACTGGGAATATAGGGAGTTGAAAGTTGAGAGTTGAAAGTTCTCCAAGTGTGGAGCGACCAAAGGTCGAGCGGAAAATTGTTAGCGAGCGGAGCGTATAACTAAAATATAATAATGTATAGGAAGCTGAAGATAACGGAGATGAACAGGATCTCCGTCGATGAGTTTCACGAGGCGGAGAAGATGCCTTTGGTGGTCGTGCTGGACAACGTGAGGTCGTTGTACAACGTTGGTTCTGTGTTCCGCACGTCCGATGCTTTTCGTGTGGCTGGCGTTGTGCTTTGCGGCATAACAGCCACGCCGCCTAACGCTGAGATTCACAAGACGGCATTAGGTGCGGAGGACAGCGTCTCGTGGCGTGCCTTTGCTGACACGATGGATGCTGTGCGTTGGCTGCGGTCAGAGGGTTACACACTGATGGCCATAGAACAATGCGAGGGTTCAACAATGCTGAATGATTTCATGCCGGCGCCGGACAAGAAATACGCCGTCGTCCTCGGCAACGAAGTGAAGGGTGTGCAACAGCAGGTGGTCGATGCCTGCGACGGATGCCTTGAAATCCCTCAATATGGCACCAAGCATTCGATGAATGTCAGCGTAACCGCCGGCATCATCATCTATGAGTTTTGGAAAGCAATGAAAGGTTGAAGAATTAGAAGTAACTTTTATTTTTAACTTTTCATTTTCAAAGCTGTCCCACCTCAATCTGTCTGACGACGCGTTCAATGAGTCGGTCGTCACCTTCAGGATCATATTGCTTTTTGAGGCTGGCTTTGAAAGTCCAGGCGAAGATCTGGTAGAAGGTGGCGCGTGCCGGACCGAGGAACGCTTTTACGATTTCATAGCTCGACTGGTTGCACTCGCGATCGACGAGTTTGATGAGCAGTTTACCTTGGGAATAGGTGAGCTTTTTCATCTCAGGCGTGTATTGCGCCTTTATGTCACGCTCCACAGCTTTGATATGCGCATCCTTTTCTTCCTTCGTAGGCAGCGATTCGAGCACCTCGTAGGTCTCGCTGAGCATCATATTTGCCTTGCGAGCTAAAGGCAGCACCCGCTTGACATTGGCTACGAGCCGGTTGAACTGCTGGCGTTCGCGCTCGCTCTTGAACACCATAGGCTTATAGACGGGCAGTTCAGGCATGAGATAATCCCAAACGGGTTCGCCGTCGAGCATGACCGGTTGTTTCGAACGATAATACTGGAACTTGGTCAGGTTGGGCATATCCTCGGGATCACGTGGCATGAAATCCTCGCCGAAATCAACGGCATAGTCTAATTCCTGTGCCTGTAACGAGAAACAAGCACATAAGAAAAGGATAATATGGAATACACGTAAACGCATTATTTGCGAGTTGATGCTTTGAATTGCGGGGCAAAAGTACATCAAAACTGCGAAAAAGGGCATAATCATTGCACTCTTTTAACTTTAATTCTATCTTATTGAACGTCATATCAGATATTTTCATTATCTTTGCACCCGCAAATGCTAAAATGTAAAAAACATTAAACATTAAATTCATAAAACATTGTTATGATCAAACGTATGAGTGCTGCCGAAGCCGCAGCCATGATAGAGAATGGCCACACCCTTGGCCTCTCGGGCTTCACACCTGCCGGCGTTCCTAAGAGTGTAACCGCTGAAGTGGCGAAGAAAGCTCATGCTGAGCACGAAGCAGGACGTCCGTTCAAGGTGAATATCCTGACGGGTGCCAGCACAGGTCAGAGCTGCGACGGTATGCTTGCCAATGAGCAAGCCATCGGTCTGCGTGCTCCTTACACCACGAATCCCGACTTCCGCAAACACGTTAACCTCAATGAGATCAGTTACACCGACCTCAACCTCTCGAATATGGCTACGCAGATGCGTCAGGGCTATCTGCCTTGCCCGGATTGGGGTATCATCGAGGCTTGCGACGTGGAGGTTCATGGTGCTAAGGCACACATCTTCCTCACGGCAGCCGGCGGTATCAGTCCCACCGTGTGCCGCATGGCTAAGCGTGGCATCTTCGTTGAGCTGAACGCTTTCCACAGCCCCAAGAGCAAGGGTCTGCACGATGTCTATGAGATAGAATATCATCCCTATCGCACACCTATTAATATTACTAAGCCCAGCGACCGCATCGGCAAGCCATACGTGGAGGTTGACGCCGACCGCATCGTAGGCATCATCGAGTGCGATATTCCCGATGAGGCTCGTGCCTTCAAGGATCCCGATCCCATCACCACCAAGATTGGACAAAACGTTGCTGACTTCCTCGTGCAGAATATGCGCGACGGCAAGATTCCTCCCACGTTCCTCAACCTGCAGTCGGGTGTAGGCAGCGGTGCTAATGCCGTGCTCGGCGCGCTGGGTCACTCCACCGAAGTGCCTAACTTCAACATTTACACGGAGGTGCTTCAGGACGCTCCCATCCAGTTGATGCGCGAAGGCCGTGTGCTTAGTGCCAGTGCCTGCTCGCTGACGGTGACGAACGAGTGCCTGAAGGGTATTTACGACGACATCGACTTCTTCAAGGACAAGCTCGTGCTGCGTCCCTCCGAGATCAGTAACAACCCCGAGGTCATTGCCCGCATCGGCGTCTGCTCATTGAACACCGCCATCGAAGCTGACATCTACGGTCACGTCAACTCCACCAAGATTTGTGGCACGAAGATGATGAACGGTATCGGCGGTTCGGCTGACTTCACCTGCAACTCGTACCTCTCGATCTTCACCTGCGGCTCCACGACCAAGGGCGGCGCTATCTCCAGCATCGTTCCTTTCGCCAGCCATATCGACCACACCAGCCACTTCGTCGATGCCGTGATTACGGAGTACGGTGTTGCTGACCTGCGCGGCAAGTGCGCCATGGAGAAGGCCGAGGAGCTCATCAAGGTGGCTCACCCCGACTACCAGCCCATGCTTCGCGACTACCTCAAGTACGCCGAGAAGTTCAGTGGCCACACCCACCACTGTCTCAGCGCAGCTTTCGCTATGCACGACACCTTCCTCCGTAAGGGCGATATGCGCCTGACTGACTTGGCTGAGTACATCAAGTAAGCAGTCGAAGACTTACAAAATAAAAATTTCACTCATTATTCGAATGGTTGTTATTCATTCGTTTAATGAGTGAAATTCTTTTTATCAGCGTTTTCTGAAGATCTTGCGGGTCGAGCCGTCGCTGCGTTTTTCAATCACGAGTCCGTCAGGCTTATTGGTGCGCCGTCCCTGAAGGTCATACCATTGTGTGCCCGACCATGCGCCGTTAGCCCACGTGTTGTTGTCGGCTTTTGTTTCCTCGATGGCGTCCTCGTCCTCGTGGTAGATCATGAAGATGTACGTGTTGAGGCTTCGACCAGGCGACTGCACCATCACCTCGCTGACGGGTTCGTCGATGGTGATGGGTGTACTTTGGCAGAGACTCTCGTTGGACGTTGACAGCAGATGCGTTCCGCTCTTCACCTTGTAGGGCAATACGAGTTTCAGGTCATAGTCAACTCTGGTCGTGTCGATGGCCATGACGATGAGCGAATCGCCCTTGATGTAAGCCGAGCACTCGAAGTAGGCATTGGTGGCAACGGGTATATTCGACGCTTTGGAATCGAGGCGTGTGGAGCCTGTGACGTGCTTTGAGAAATGCGACATGACAAAGGCTCGCGGCAACAGCTTGTTCTTCTTGTTGTCTGTACCATACTCTGTCTCACCCGTGCCGACGAACGACCAATGTGCGCGCATGTACCAATATATATAACCCGTGCAGCCGGACAGCATACATTCGTTCAGTTCTTCGGCAAACAGCAACTGTTCGTGCCACGAAGGCAGACGATTCTTGATGTTGTCCGACACCGAATGTTCTGTCATCCACACCTCCTTGCCGTATTGTGCAGCGAGCACAGCAGCACTCTTCATATTATTCAAAGGTGGATGACCATAGAGGTGACCCGCGATGATGTCAATCTGGTCGCGTGCGGTTTCGTCTTTCAGCAGCGCGTTGGAATACTTGGGGTCGAAGCCCAAAGGCTCTGCGCTGATCAGTCGTACACCCTTGTAGGTCTCTCGGTCCAGCATGTGAGCGTAGTTCTTCACGAGGTTCAATTGCTGTTCGGGCGAATAGAGGCACCCTGAGTAGTTGACCCACCAGTCGGGCTCGTTCTGAATGGACACAGCATCTACGGCGACGCCGTTGGCTTTCATATATTTAAGAAAAGTGTTCAGCCAAGGGAAGAACTTATCGTAGCAGTCCTCGCGCAGCTGACCGCGCTGGTTGCCTTGGTCGTCAGCGTTGCCGCCCTGTGCCGTGCCGTTGGTCTTGAGGTCACCGGGAGGGGACCACGGAGTGCCAAAAACAATGCCGCCGTGGTTCTTGACATACTTTGCCGATGGCAGCGATCCTTTCCAGTCGTAAGGTGAATCCCAGTTACCCCATTCTGGAACGACGATGTCGCCCACGTAATTAGGCGAAATCTCCATACGCATGATGTTCAATCCAATCTTGGAAGTAGGGCCGTACAATAGCCTCACCGGTTGTGTATCGGTGCCTAATGGACACATGGCACCGTCGCAGCAGGCAGCGCCGAACCCCGTGATCGTCTGGTAAGTCTTGTCCTTCACGGTTATCGTGATGGTTCGTCCATAGACGCTCATGACTGCGGCCAGCACCCAAATAACAGTTAGAAAACGTTTCATAAAATGATAATTGTTGAATAATCGGTAACAAAAGTACATGAAATCGTTAACAAAACAAATACATTAGCCAAAATTAACACATTTTGCATGTGTATTATGCAGGTCGTCAATGAATTTTGTGTACTTTTGCAGGCGAAAAACTAAGAACAAGAGCCGCAGAGAGGAGGCGGCACGTAAGATCGTTTATTTATGAAACCGAGAGTAGCTTTTGTGGTGTTTGCCGTCATCGTGGCGGCATCAGTGGGCACGGGCATCGATAGCCTGGTGCGCACGGAGCGCAGGGCTCAGCGCGAGGTGAACCGTGCGCTGGCATTGACGCTACAGCGTTGTGAACCCGACCGAATAGATGCTGACACGATTCGTGTGTATCGTAGTCATATCACCATGGATGGTGTTCGCGACACGGCTTATCTGTCGCTGGCGATGACCGGCGACGATCGTCGCAACCACGCCACACTGCGTGCCAACACAGGCTTGACGCTGCGCCGCCTGTGGACGCTCTCGGACCAGCGTGCTTCAGGTGTCCTGGCCGGCATGGCTGCGGCATGGCTGGCGCTAAGCCTTTGGATGATGCGACGCCGTCAAAGCGTGTTCACGGAGAGCGTGCGCTTAGGGTCGCTGAGCTACGATGCCACTCGCCACGCATTCTATGCCCATGGCCGTGAGGTGCGCTTCACCCCAATGCAGCAGATGCTGATGGAGCAGTTCATGACGGCTCCCGACCATGTGCTCCTGCAGCAGGACATTTGCGAGTGTCTGTGGCCTAAGAAACCTGATGCTTCGGCAACGCTCTATACCTTGATACGACGGTTGAAACCTACGCTCGAGGAGATGGGAGGGCTTTCGGTGGAGTGCGACCGCGGAAAGTCTTATCAGCTGAAAACGAGATAGGTATGTTCTTGTCAGGGAAATGTCAGACAGATGTCAGACTTTTCTTTTGGCACGTGTGCAGCTTTTTCATTACCTTTGCAGCCGATTTCTAAAACGTAATGTAGAAACGCTAAAATGCAAAGGATTATGAAAAAGAACATTTCAAGAAAAGATTCCGACGAACGGCAGTCGTGGCACTGCGCGTTCTCGTGGCGGCAGTTCGCGCTGACGGGCGTGGCTGTCGCGCTGATCGTG
>JAEEGF011228795.1_pt1 | contig 23377 bp, 12 predicted proteins | sample 9134171 | NCBI WGS metagenome assembly JAEEGF01 (sample SAMN16246542, study PRJNA631951) | gut metagenome | biome: gut microbiome; feature: rumen; material: AP-attached | host: Bos | place: Iran: Karaj | collected 2018-10
GATACTTTTTATGTCATTATATCTGCAACGCCAATAGAAGCAAAAGAAGGACAGAAGTATGATGCTTTGCCAGGAGGGAGTAATGTCTTGAAAATATACAAATACACAAAGGAAAACTTCTACAACTATAATCCTGAAACTGATGTTGCAACTTTTGTGTATCCATAAAAACAAATGGTACGAAAGGAACTTCACGACATTCTTAGATTATTATAAACACAATGAAAAACATATTCTGGGCATTAGTTGCCGTATTGATGGCGCACAGCGCAACTGCGCAAGAGAATTATCCGCAGGGAATATATATGAGCCTTGAGGAAATAGTGAGCAAGACACCCTCTGTGAAAGATTCAGCGCAAATAATAGAACTCAAGGGATGCCCGAACGACAGAAATGACTACGTGCTGAAATCCGAGGACAAAAAGACAAAAAAGCTGTTGAAGAAAAAAGCCTGGGCTTACTCAAACGGGGACACTCTATATCTAAACGGCTCTGCCTTCAAAGTTCAGAAAGGCTATACCAAGCTGATAAGCAGCGGCAGATACATCTTGTTTAACGCTGCCATGACCAAACAGAGAGCCGCTTTATACGCCACTGCGCAAGTTGTTTCAGGCGTGGCCATAGGACTTCTGACCGGCTTCATGGTTCTCCAACATCCCGCAGGGAAAAGATACCATTACGCCTACGACACAGAGACAAAAGAGTTGCATACCATCACACTGGATTTCCTTGAAAAGGAGTTGCCAGAGATAAACCCAAACGCATACCATGCATTAAAAAGTGACATATACATAATGAAAAAGACAAGCCCACACCAAAGGGCATATCTCAAAAAATTAATCATAGGCAAATACACACCGTGGCTGAATTATAAACAGTGTGTCACACTATAAAAGAGAAGGTCTGAGCTTGCGGCTTGGACCTTTTTTTACTATGATAATTAATGACATGGCAGCACAGAACGAATTATGTAATTAAATTTGCGCCATAGAGAAAAAGGAAAGCATGAAGAAACTGCTCACTATAATAGCCGCAACAATCTGCGCCTGCACCGCCTGGGCAGCAAGCGAGGCTGACGGCATCTACTATGAGACCGAGGCCGGAGAAGCATACGTCGTAGGCGGAGAGAAGAAATACAGCGGCGAGGTCATAATCCCAGCCACAGTGACCATAAACGGCGAGAAACTCCAAGTGAAAGGCATAGAAGAAGGCGCGTTCAAGGACAGCCCGGACCTGATAATGGTGCATCTGCCCAGCAGCATAACGATGATAAAAGACGACTTCGACGACTGCCCGAGCCTGAGGTTCATAATATGCGATGCCGCCAAACCGCCTTTCACAACAGGATTCGCAGACTGCTCCGCCACGCTCTATGTGCCTAAGTCGAGCTACGGCAGATACAGAAGCTCACCAATGTGGCGATGCTTCTCCGACGTGTACAACAAGGAGGAAATGCCGACCGAGATAGACGCCGTGTACTACCAGATAGAAACAGCGGCCGGCAAGGGCAACAAGTACGCAAGCGTGACATACGTGAGCGAGAAGAAGAGCAAACTGAGCATACCGCAGAAAGTGAAAATCGACGGCAAGACCTACGTTGTGAAAACAATCCAGGACGACGCCTTCGAGAGATACAACGGCAGCGAGATAAAGATAGCGAAAACCGTGAGTCACATAGGCGAAATGGCTTTCATAGGGTGCTGCGCCAATCTGAAAAGCATAACAGTGGAGGAAGGCAACACGAAATACGCATCGGACAACGGCGCCCTGTATGACCGCCACAAAACCGTGCTGCTGACCGTGCCGCAAGCCAAGGAAGGCGTATTCAACATGCCTGCCACAGTGATTGTCATCGAGGACAGAGCCTTCGAGGGCTGCGCGAAAATCACGACGATAAACATCCCTGCCAAGGTGGAGGAGATAAACGACGTGTTCACCGGATGCTCCAGTCTGACAGCGATAAACGTGGACCTGGAGAACACAGAGTACGACTCGGGGAACGGCATCCTCTTCAACAAGGACAGGACCGAACTCATAAGAGTGCCGCAGACCGTGTCGGGCGAATTCTCCGTGCCTAAGTACGTCAGCACGATAGGTTACTGCGCCTTCGAGGAATGTAAAAACATAACGAGAATAATAATACCGAGAAGCGTGACCGATATAGACAAATGGGCGTTCAAGAACTGCACGGGGCTGACTGCGATAGAGATACCGAGCAGCGTGAAGGAGATAGGCGACGAGATACTGGGCGACTGCACCGGGCTCAAATACATAAGATGCCGCGCCGCCAGACCGCCTATCATCGACGCCGACCTGACTTACGACCTCGACATTCCGCTCTATGTTCCGAAAATGAGCTTGAAGAAATACAAGGAAGGCGAATTCTGGATGAATTTCCGAAACATCAGACCATCGAAGGAATTGCCAAAGGAATAAAAAGAAGGCCCGCAGACAATGCGAGCCTTTCTTCTTTCTTATAGGATTGGATTATGCTTTCTCCAGCCTGAAGCCTATAGACTCGATGGCTTCGCGGAGCTGTGCCTCAGTGGCTGTGCCTACCACAACCGCCCTTTTCGACACCAAATCCACACTGGCGCTCGTCACGCCTTCCACTTGCTGCAGCGCCTTCTCCGCATTGCCGCGGCAATGGTTGCAGTTCATGCCCTCGATTATATATGTGCGGGCCTCGGCGTGCTCTTTTGTGTCGCAGCAGTCATCGTCATCGCATCCGCATGAGCAGTCACCGCCGTGGTTATGCTCGCCGTGGCAATGGCATTGATGAGCTTTGTGCAGTCCGAGTTTAGGCAGCACTATGGCGTTAATAAGCATCAGAGCCATGAGAATTGTGCATACCCATGAGAACCAGCTGTCGCCCTCTTCGCAACATGCCTGCTGCATTGTCAGCTGTTCAAGGAAATTGACGATGCCGTTAAACTGCAGATAGTCAATTAAATATCCAAAGGCGATAGAACCTACAATGATAGACGCGAGGTAAGTGACGAGCGTGCGTGTGCCGAGCACTTTCTTCACAACCAGCATTGATGCGAAGTTGCATGCAGGACCAGCCATGAGCAACACCAAAGCCGCGCCGGGAGTAAGTCCCTTCATCATCAGCGCAACAGCAATCGGAATGCTTCCTGTCGCGCACAAATACATCGGCAATGCAATGCACAACACCAAAAGCATTGAAGCGAGAGTGTTGCCGTTGAATACAGCGAACAACTCGGCAGGCACAAAGACAGTTATCAGCCCGGCTATCACAAGTCCGATGACGAGCCATTTGCCGATGTCCTCCATCATTTCTATGTAGGCATATTCCAAAGCCTCGCGCAGCTTGTGTCCAAAGCCTTCATGCTTATGCTCCGCATGCTTGCTGGCGGCATTGCCAGCAGTTTTCTCCTCGCTGTCGTCGGTCAGGTTCACCATCGCGCCGCCAAATACCGCAGTCAGCAAAGCGGCTATCGGACGCACAATGGCAAAAGGCAGTCCCATAAGGCTGAAAGTGGCGATGATGCTGTCGACGCCAGTCTGCGGCGTAGCGACGAGGAACGATGCCACAGCACCTTTTGACGCGCCCTCCTTGCGCAGCGACATGGCTGTCGGAATAACTCCGCACGAACATAACGGAAGCGGAATGCCGAACAGGGCGGCATTGACCACGCTGCCGAACGACTTCCTGGCGAGGAATCTTGTGTAATACCTGCCGGGGATGAACGAGTGCATGAGTCCTGCAAGCAGGAAGCCTAAAAGAAGATAGGGCGACATCTCGTTAATCAAGTGTACAATTTCATTCATAGTGATGTTGTTTTTAATTTCTGGTGCAAAATTATGGCGGGAACATGTGCAACCGGGTTGCAAAAAGCAAAGAAAAAGGCCGCCATAAAAAATGACAGCCTTTGTTTTTCCTTTATCGTGAGTTTAATGCGCCTCAAGCCAGTTGTCGCCCACGCCAATATCAACTCGCAGTGGCACAGATAGTTCAAATGCGCCTTCCATCTCCTCCTTGACTGTGTTTTTCATTGTGTCAAGTTCATCCTTCGGCACGTTGAAGTTCAACTCGTCGTGTACCTGAAGCATCATTGTCGACTTCAGTCCGAGTTCCGTCATGCGGCGGTCGATGTTTATCATAGCTATTTTTATGATGTCGGCGGCAGAACCCTGAATAGGCGCGTTAACAGCATTGCGTTCTGCGAATCCACGAACATTTGCGTTGTGCGAGAGGATATCCGGCAGATAACGACGACGATGCAGAATCGTCTCAACATATCCATTGCCTCTGGCTGTAGCCTTGCACTGCTCAATATACTCCTTGACCTTAGGGAACGAAGCGAAATAGTCGTCGATGAGCTGCTTCGCCTCGCCTCTTGATATTCCGAGCCTCTCGGCAAGTCCGAAAGCCGATATGCCGTATATGATGCCGAAGTTCGCCGTCTTGGCCTTGCGGCGCATGTCCTTGGTCACTTCCTCTATCGGCAGGTGGTAGATGTGCGAAGCTGTGGCGGCATGGATGTCCTCATCGCTCTTGAAGGCGGCCACAAGATGCTCGTCGCCGCTCAGGTGCGCCATAATGCGCAGCTCCACCTGCGAATAGTCGGCAGAGAGGAACACACATCCCGGCTCGGCTATGAACGCCTTGCGTATCTCCTTGCCTTGCTCCTCGCGTATAGGTATGTTCTGGAGGTTCGGGTTGCTCGACGACAGTCGTCCAGTGGCTGTGACGGTCTGGTTGAACGATGTGTGTATCTTGCCTGTCTTGGTGTTTATGAGTTTAGGCAAAGCGTCGATATATGTGCTGAGCAGTTTTTTCACGCCACGGTACTGCAGTATCTTGTCCACGATGTCGTGTTTGCCGGCAAGCGACTGCAGCGTCTCCTCGTCGGTCACATACTGCCCGGTCTTTGTCTTGCGAGGCTTCTCCACCAGTTTGAGCTTCTCGAAGAGCAGTTCGCCCACCTGCTTCGGCGAGCTTATGTTCAGCGCCTCATCGCCGGCAAGCGACTTAGCCTCTTTCTCTATCTTGACAAGCTCCGCCGACATGACCTGCGAGCTCTGCGCCAGCGCGAAGTCGTCGATGAGCACTCCGTTGCGCTCCATGCGCGCCAGCACCTTGACGAGCGGCATCTCGATGTCAAAGAACAGTTTGCCCTTCTCGTCCACCATCTCCTTTTTCAGCACATTGTACAGTTGCAGCGTGATGTCGGCATCCTCAGCGGCGTACTCCGCCACATCAGCCACCGGCACGTCGCGCATCGACTTCTGCGCCTTGCCTGTGCCTATGAGCGAATCGATATGTATGGTCCTGTAGCCCAGCAGCGACTCCGCCATGTAGTCCATGTTGTGGCGCAGTTCAGGATTGGTTATGTAGTGGGCAATCATCGTGTCGAAGTACAGGTTCTTGACCTCTATGCCGTAGTTCTCAAGCACGAGGATGTCGTACTTCATGTTCTGTCCTATCTTGCGGATATTCTTATCTTCGAACACCGGCTTGAACTTCTCCAAAAGCCTCATCGCCTCGTCGCGTGAAGCGCTCACCGGCACATAATAAGCCTCATGCTCCTTCACGGCGAACGACATGCCCACAAGCTCAGCGCTTATCGCATCGACTGACGTCGTCTCGGTGTCGAAGCAGAACTCCTCTGCCGACGAAAGGGCTTTCAGCAACTCGTTCAGTTTCTCGTCGCTGTCCACGCAGATGTAATTATGCTCAACGCTGGCGGCCGATGAAAGTGTAGAAACCGCTGGCGCAGGCGTTGGCACAGACTGCCCCATGGCTGAAAACAAGTCAGGCTGCGACGGTTGCTGTGCAGGTGCCGCTCCCGTCAGTTTCTCCAACTGCTTGCGGAACTCCAGTTCTGTGAACAAATCCACTAACTTCGGCACGTCCGGCTCTACAACCTTCAGCGCCTCCTCGTCGTATTCCACAGGCACATCGGTCTTTATCGTGGCGAGGAACTTGGAGAACTCGATCTGCTCTCTGTTCTCCTCCACCTTCTTTTTCATAGCGCCCTTGAGCGACTCTGTATTAGCCAGCAGATTCTCTATGTTGTCATACTCTGTGAGCAGCTTCACTGCCGTCTTCTCGCCCACGCCCGGGCATCCCGGTATGTTGTCCGAGCTGTCGCCCATGAGTCCGAGAAGGTCTATCACCTGGTCAACACGCTTGAGCCCCCACTTCTCCAGCACTTCCTTCTCGCCCAAAGTCTCGAAACCGCCTCCGAATCGCGGACGGAACATATATCGGTGGTCGCCCACAAGCTGTCCGTAGTCCTTGTCGGGAGTCATCATGTACACGTCCATGCCTTCAGCCGAAGCCTTGTAGGCAAGCGTGCCTATCACGTCGTCAGCCTCGAATCCGTCAACAGAAATCACAGGAATGTTGTATGCCTCGACGAGCCTTTTGATTATCGGCACCGACTTGCGAATGTCCTCGGGTGTCTCCTCGCGCTGCGCCTTGTACTGCTCGTAAGCCTCGTGGCGGAAGGTCTTGCCTCCCGGGTCGAAAACCACAGCGCAGTGCGTCGGCTGCTGTTCGCGCAGAACCTCTTGCAGAGTATTCAGAAATCCGAATATGGCTGATGTGTTAAGTCCTTTGGAATTGATGCGCGGCACCTTCAGAAATGCGTAATAAGCACGGTATATAAGCGCGTATGCGTCAAGAAGAAAGAGTTTTTTCATAACGATTTTAGTCAGATGAATACAAATATAGACATTTGAAAATAAATAGCCGACAACTGCCATTCCGTAAGGGAATCAATCTTTCTGAAAAAATGCATATTTTTGAGACATGGTAACGACGATCATAATAATAGCGACAGTGTATGTGTCCATCGCCGCATTTGGCGACCGCAGCAGCGTTCTGCCAGAGAGACTGAGACACGGAGAGTGGTTCGGCAAACTCGATTTTTGCCCATATTACGTTATAGACAAGAAGCAGTGGCACAGGCTGTTCAGCAGCGGACTGGTGCATGCCGACTGGGGGCATCTGCTGTTCAATATGCTCACGCTTTATTTCTTCGGTTATCTCGTGGAAGACGCATTCAATGCGATATACGGCAACGGAACCGGGACTCTGCTCTATGCTGTTTTCTATATCACAGCCCTGGGCGCGGCATCGGTTCCCGACCTCATAAAGCACAAGCGCAACCCGTTCTACCACGCTGTAGGAGCGTCCGGAGCGATTTCGGCAGTGCTTTTCGCTTCGATTCTTATCAATCCGAAAATCGGCATCATGATAATGTTCATACCAATACCGGTTCCAGGATACGTGTTCGGCGCTATATATCTGGCTTACAGCGCGTATATGGCAAAGCGGGGCGGCAGCAACATCGGACACCTCGCCCACTTCGCCGGCGCCGTTTACGGAATCGTGTTCCCGCTGCTGTTCGAGCCTAAGCTGCTGGGATTCTTCCTTGAGCAGATGAGGATGTAAGAGTAAAACCGCACCACAAGACGATGGCGTACCGCAAGATTATTCACATAGACATGGACGCGTTCTTCGTATCGGTGGAAGAGCACGACAATCCTGCGCTCAAAGGCCATCCGGTCGTGGTGGGATACGACGGACCGCGCGGCGTGGTGGCTACAGCCAACTACATAGCACGCAAATACGGCATACACTCCGCTCTGCCTGTGGCTACGGCGCATCGCCTGTGTCCCGACCTGATAGTCGTGGAGGGGCGCTACGAACGGTACAAGGAAATATCACGGCAGGTGCACAGCATCTTCCACGAATACACTGACATAATCGAACCGTTGAGCCTGGACGAGGCGTATCTTGACGTGACCGCCAACAAGAAGGGAATGACACTGGCGGTGGACATCGCGCGAGAGATAAAGCAGCGCATACTCGAGGGAACGGGGCTTACTGCATCGGCTGGCGTGAGCTACTGCAAATTCCTGGCGAAGATAGCCAGCGACTTCCGCAAGCCCAACGGACTGTGCACCGTGCATCCCGACCGAGCTCTGGACTTCATCGACGGACTGAAGGTGGAGCAGCTGTGGGGCGTGGGTGAAAAGACGGCGCAGCGGATGCATGCCTTGGGTGTCTTCACTGGCAAGGAACTGCGCGACGTGCCGCTCACGACACTCACACGCGTGTTCGGCAAGATGGGCAGGGTGTTTTACGACTTCGCGCGAGGCATCGACCATCGTCCCGTCGTGACCGAATGGGTGCGCAAATCGGTGGGCTGCGAACGCACTTTCGCCGAGGACTTGACGACGTACGAAGATATGGCGGTGGCGCTCACGCCTTTAGCCTCGGAACTGGTCCGCAGGCTGGAAAAGAACAACTTCAAAGGGCGTTCGCTCGTGCTGAAGGTGAAATACAGCGACTTCCGACAAACGACACACAGCTTCACCGGCAATGCGCCTATCGAGTCGATGGACGAGATACTGCGTACAGCCCATGCTCTGCTGGAGGACGTAGACATCTCTGGCCGTTCGGTGCGTTTGCTTGGCCTGACCGTCGCCAGTCCGCTCATACCCGACAGCGCGCAATCGCAACAACAGCTCACGTTTGACTGGTAAGCCATAAAACCTCACCCCACAAATCTTAAAAGAGCCGAGAATCTGTTCTTTCTTGACTTCTTTCTCTATATTTGCTCAAACCTTAAGTTTAAAAAGCACTATGAACATGAAAAGAAACGCAATCGCATGCATTGCGCTCGCCGCCGCGACATTCCTTTCTGCGGCGCAAGAGAGTGCGCTTTCCGACTACGAACTGCAGAAACTCTACGACGAATGCAGCAAATCATGGGACATCGACAAGACGACAGAACTGTTCAACGCCAGCCGAGGCACGGCGATAGAAAGCCAGGTCGATACACTGTTCCACGACGTCTATACCGCTGACGGAACGATAGAGACCATCACGGATTTCTACAAAAAGTACAAGATGCCGACAGTGGCGAAAATGAAGGCGAAGGACATGAAACTCGCCAAACAGTGGCTCAAACTGAAGGACAAGGACTTCGCCGAGTTCATAAAAAACGCCGCGCCTAACGACAAGGCCTTCTTCCTCGTCCAATACATAATAGGCGGAAAGGTGGAAAGCCGCAACTGGGCTGAGGCCGCAGCAACGGCAAAACGCTACCTGCCGTACTTCGAGAAGCAGCCTAAGAAGATGAACGCGCTGCTCGCCACACTCGAAGCCAAGGAGAACACGAAGATTGTGCCCGTGCCTGTGAGCGGCATAAACACCAACGACGACGAATACGCACCTGTGATTTCGGCTGACGGAAATTTCATATACTTCTGCCGCAGGGACAAAGGACGCTCCAGAACCGGAAAGCCTGCCGAGGACATATTCTACAGCACCAAGGGCAAAAGCATGTGGAACAAAGGCATAAAGGTGGAGGAACTCTCGAGCCTGTCGAGCAACGAGGCTGTGGAAGCGATAAGCACCGACGGAACATCGCTGATATTCTTCAAGAACGGAAAACTGATGTCCGCCGTGAAGACCGACAAGGGATGGAAGACCGAGAAGCTCGCCTCGGCTATAAACCAGGGCGCATGGCAAGCCGACGTGTCGCTGTCGAGCGACGGAAACGTAATCATGTTCGCCTCTAAATACAAAGACAACTACCACTCCGGAGCGGTATATAACGACACCGACCCCGAAGGACGATTCAACACCGACATCTACGTCTCCATAAAAGACGAGAACGGCGACTGGAGCAAACCGATCAACTTAGGCTCGGTAATAAACACAAAATACTGCGAACGCTCGCCATTCCTGCACCCTGACATGAAGACGCTCTACTTCGCATCGGCTGGACACGGAGGACTGGGCGAGGAGGACATATTCATGAGCAAGAGACTGAGCGACTCAAGCTGGACACAATGGAGCGAGCCTGTGAACATAGGCAAGGAGATAAACACGCCTAAGAGCGACAAGGACTACAAGGTATCGACCGACGGAAAGCTCGCGTACTTCTCGAAGTTCACAGAGAACAACCACGCCGACATCTACTCCATAGAGCTGCCGGTGAAGTACCGCCCTAACAACGTGGCGACAATCGCCGGAAAGATAAGAGACAAGAACGGCAAGCCAAGAGCAGCGACCATCAAATGGGAGGACATGGAGACCGGCAAGACCATAGGAACAGCCAAGAGCGACCCTGTGGACGGAAGTTTCTACATCGTGCTGCCGCTGGGCAAACGCTACGGCTACTATGTGGCGAGCGACGACATCTACCCTACAGCCAACAGCCTCGACCTGAGAGAAATCTCAGACGCGAAAAGAGTCGAGGAAAACATCACAGTCACTTCCATCGAGGACATGCTCAAGGGCGGCAAGGCTGTGGTGCTTAACAACATCTTCTTCGACTTCGGCAAATACGACCTGCTGCCAGAGTCAAGACCAGAGCTGGAACGTGTGGCAAAAATCATAATGAGCAACACCGAGAAAGTGGAAATCTCGGGACACACCGACAGCATAGGCAGCGACAAGTACAACAAGAACCTCTCGCAAAAGAGAGCCGACGCCGTCAAGGAATTCCTCGTGAAGGAGGGCTGCCCTGCCGACAGGCTCATGACACACGGATACGGCAGCGAAAGACCTATCGAGAGCAACTCTACCGACGAAGGCAGAGCCAAGAACAGAAGAGTGGAAATGAAGTTCCTGAAGAACGAGTAAGGAACAAGGCACAAAAAACAGAACCGCCCTGCTGCGTCGAGCAACAGGGCGGTTCCTTATTATATATGTTTTACTGAAGACTTAATTATACAAGTCCCTGAGCAAGCATAGCGTCAGCTACCTTGATGAATCCACCGAGGTTAGCACCCTTGACATAGTTGATATGTCCGTCAGCCTCCTTACCGTACTTAACACAAGTAGCGTGGATGTTGATCATGATCTGGTGCAGTCTTGCGTCAACCTCCTCACGTGTCCATGGCAGACGCTCAGAGTTCTGAGTCATCTCAAGACCTGAAGTAGCAACACCTCCTGCGTTAGATGCCTTACCTGGAGCGTAAAGGATCTTAGCGTTCTGGTAAACTGCGATAGCCTCGTTAGTAGAAGGCATGTTAGCGCCCTCAGCTATCAACCAGCATCCGTTAGCAACGAGTGTCTTAGCATCCTCTTCCTGGATCTCGTTCTGAGTTGCGCATGGGAGAGCGATGTCGCACTTAACACCCCAAGGCTTCTTGCCGTCGAAGTACTGTGCGTTCTTGTATTTCTCAACATACTCCTTAACACGGCCACGGCGTACGTTCTTGATCTCCATCATGTAAGCGAGCTTCTCCTCGTCGATACCGTCTGGATCGTAGATGTAACCGTTTGAGTCAGACATTGTGACAACCTTAGCTCCGAGAGTAGTAGCCTTCTGTACAGCGTACTGTGCTACGTTTCCTGAACCAGAGATAACGACTGTCTTGCCCTTGAAGTCCTTGCCAGCAGTCTTAAGCATCTCGTTAGCGAAGTAAACAAGACCGTAACCTGTAGCCTCAGGACGAATCAAGCTACCGCCCCACTCAAGTCCCTTACCAGTGAGAACACCAGTGAACTCGTTGCGGAGTCTCTTGTACTGTCCGAAGAGGAAACCGATCTCACGTCCGCCTACACCTATATCACCAGCAGGAACGTCAGTGTCAGCGCCGATGTGTCTCTGGAGCTCAGTCATGAAGCTCTGGCAGAAACGCATAACCTCAGCGTCGCTCTTGCCCTTAGGGTCGAAGTCAGAACCACCCTTGCCACCACCCATAGGGAGTGTAGTCAAGCTGTTCTTGAGAACCTGCTCGAACGCAAGGAACTTAAGGATACCCAAGTTAACTGTTGGGTGGAAACGAAGACCTCCCTTGTATGGGCCGATAGCGCTGTTCATCTGAACACGGAAACCACGGTTGATCTGGATGTTGCCCTTGTCGTCCAACCAAGGCACACGGAAGATGATAACGCGCTCAGGCTCTGCCATTCTCTCGAGGATCTTAGCAGTCTTGTATTTAGGGTTCTCGTCGATGAATCCCATAAGAGACTCAGCAACCTCCTTTACTGCCTGGTGGAACTCGCCTTCGCCAGGGTTCTTGGCAATGATTTTGGTCATGAAATCATTTACCTCTACATCTAATTTTGCCATAATTTTATTGTATTAGGTTTTTGTGTTAGTTTTTCACGTGCAAAAGTATTCCTTATTTCACACACTGATGCAGAATCGCGAAAACTTTAAGTGTTTCACCTATGCGATTACGTGTTTCTACTATTTAGCAAGATAATCGCTGCTCTTTATGTCATTTTTATATGTTGTAAAGCATTAATACTATTCTTTTGATAGCAAAAGTGGGGAGTTTCGGCAAAAATCCGCCGTTTTTGTTTGACACATCGCAGTTTCTTCGTTATATTTGTATAAATATGACACAATCGAGGCGGTTTCGCTTCGTATTAAAACCTTAAATCTAAAACACATTTAATTATGGAGAAAATCGACGAACTTGACCGTAAGATTCTGAATATCATTACGCACAACGCAAGAATCCCTTTCAAGGACGTAGCTGAGGAATGTGGAGTATCCAGAGCCGCAATACACCAGAGAGTCCAGCGCCTCATTGACGCAGGCGTGATAACCGGCTCGGGATATGACGTAAACCCAAAGACACTGGGCTACAATATATGCACATACATAGGTATAACACTGGATTCCGGCTCATTATACAAAGTAGTGGTGCCTAAGCTGGAGCTGATACCGGAAATCATAGAGTGCCACTTCACACTCGGCCCTTACAACCTGCTCGTCAAGCTCTACGCCAAGGACGACAAGCACCTCATGGACTTGCTGAACCGCCAGATACAGGAGATTCCGGGCGTGAAGTCAACAGACACATTCATGTCGCTGGAGGAAAGCATAAAGCGAGAGCTGCCTGTTGACTAAGCAACGGCACGTTGACAAAACAAAAATCCTGGCACCTACGAAGGCGTCAGGATTTTTTTTATGATTATGATAGCAGAATTTCTTACTCTGTCACTGGAGTCACCAGCACAAGCCTGTTGAACAGCGAAATGTCGTAAACCTGAGTGCTGGATCCCATCCAGTTGACTCTTCTTATCTGGTCAGGATTAACTCCGCGTTTCAGCAGCGCAGCCTCAACGTACTTCGCTCTCTTCATCGATAGCCACTCGTTGCGCTGGGCGCTTCCGGTCTTGCTGTCGCTGTAGCCGGTCACGTCAACTCTGACATTCGGATTGGCTTTGAGGAAGTCAACGATATTAACGAAAATCACTTCCTGATTAGCCTTTGGCGTAGTCTTTCCGCAATCGAACAACACTGAGCCTATGCGGACTTGCTTCAGCACCATTGCGTCAATCTCCTTTATAGTGTCGTGGACAATCACTGTGTCATGCACAAGCCTCTCCACATACTCTGTTCTGTTGACTGGAGCCACAGCCACGACTGGCGAAGTGTTCTCGAAGCCTTGCTGGCCGATGTGGAAAATGACACCTGCCGACAATGACAGATAATCCTCGTAGTCGATGTTCGTTATGCGGCCGTCGAATGTGCCTGGAACCAAAGTGTTGGCAAGCTCAAGCTTCACGTCCCATCTCTTCGCCACACGGTATTTGCCTGTGAGCGAGAAGTTGGTGGAGATGTTGTTGGTGGCAGGCGAGCCCTTGTAGTCGAATGTCCTGAGATAGCCGAGTCCCACAGCCGGGATAACGTCCCATCTGCGCTCCGGCTTGTATCCGAATATCGCGTTGGCAAGGCTCATCTGGAGGTCCATCTCTATGTTCAGGAAACGGACAAATCTTTTGTATGTGCCGTCGGGATTCACGTCCACATGATTCACGACCGGGTCCTTCGTGCCGTAGATGTTGTAGCCCTGCTCGTCAGCCACATACAATCCTCTGCTGTCCGCAGCGCCGTTCAGCTGGTAGAACTGCCCCTTCAGGCGTGCTCCCCAAACAGGCGAGAACCATTTGCCCACGCCTAATGAGATGGCCGGCGTGACTCTCTCGGAGAACTTCAACAGCGAAGCATCCTCGGAGAACATCATCTGCCCGCCGAAAGCGGCTTCCAGCATCCAGTTCTTCTTCCAGTCCTGCGCGTAAACCGACGCAGGCAGAATCGAAATCAACAGCAAGAACGCTTTAATATGTCTTGTCATCTTTTTCCGTGCTGGGCGTTAGTTGATTATCTTGGTCTTGATTTCGTATGGCTCGTCCGGTTTGCCATGGACGCTGTCCGGCGTGAACGCCAGGTAAGCGTCGGTCTTGTAGAGGTACTTGTTGCGTGAGCTGTAATACACAAAATACAAGTTCGTCTGCTCGGAAGAATTTCCATAGATCATTATCTTGAAAATCGGGTCGCCATCGCCGTCCTTGGTGATTTCGCCCTTGCCTCTAACCGGGTCGGTAAGGTAGTCGTTGTTAACTAAAGCCATAGCCACGAACTCGTCGTCCTCCTGGATGTACTTAGCCAACGACTTAGGCAGCTTTATGTATGCGCTCATAGTCTCGGACGCCGCCGACGACGACATGTCCACATTGATGTTTCTGAGTGAGGACAGAGGCTCGAACTTAGTGTTCTCCTCTTCCTCTGAGCATGAAGTAATCGCAAATACCGATGCTAACGCTATAGCGAAAAATAGTACTTTTTTCATTATTGGTTTTTTATTGATAAGGGAGAGGATAGGGTAAACAGCCTACCCTCTCCGTTGCTTGTTGTTAATATTATTTCTTTTCTACCTTGTAAGCTCTCTTCTCTCCGTTCACATAAACGCTCAATACATATACTCCGGTTGCGAGTCCGCTGCCTTCTATCTGGCAAGTGAACTTGTTAGACGCAGCTGCGGTCTCCTCCACCTCGTATCTCTCTCTTCCGCTTATGTCGCTGAGGACAGCCGACACCTTGTCGCCGACATTTACAGTCAACTCTATGTTGAGCACATTGTCGAATGGCACAGGATAGAGTCTGAGACTGTTGAGTCCGACAGCGTTAGCGTCGTCATTAGAAATCTCATTGCCGAATGCGAGCTTGAGCGGCGACTCGACAGAGCCTACCACATTGTTCGACTGGAACTTGACTTCGGTAGAAGAAATCTCCTCCTCGCTGTTGCGGAGTCTCGCGAATGTAACCGACGAGCCTGCCTCGTTGCCTGGCACAGTCAGGAAGCTGAGCGACTTGCCGTCGTTGTCGACGAATGTGCCGACAGCTCTCTCCTCGCCGTTGACGAGCGCCACGATTCTGTCGTCGGCAGTCAAGCCTTCCGCTGTCACCACGATGCTCATGTTCTCGGCGTACTTGCCAGTGGCCTCGGTTCTCTCCGGATTCTCCTCCAGCATCTCGGCTGCCCTGAGGTTTCCGAGTGTTCCGCTTGACGCAGGATATACGAAATCAACTGTGTCGGCCTTAGTTCTCTTGAGCATGTAGCCCTCGTTAGCGTTCATGTAGCTAAGGCTACCTACCCACTCGTTCTTAGAGTACATCGCGAAGCCGGTCTGCGACTTGACTACATCGCCCGGCTGAGCGTCGTAGCCCGCGAGAGCCTCCTTGACAGTGTGGTTGACGGATGGCAGGTAACCGATGTAATTCCATGCGTTTCCGTTCACAGTTATTTTAGTCTTAGCCACATCCACTGGGCTGCCGCTGACGGTCAGCTTGTGAGCCTGCGACACCTTCATCTTGTATGATGTCTCGTTGAGCAGTTTCACAGATTCCCACTTGCCCAGCTTGCTGCTATATGATGTCTGACTGTCAAAATTCTTCAGGATATCATCGCTGCTCCAAATTTCGCCAGTGTTGAGGAGGACATTGGCATCGTTCATCTTGTCGCTTGCCAAGTTGAATGATATCCAGTTCCAGCCCTTCTCCAGATTCAGCGTTCTGTAGCACTCCTGTCTTCCGTTGAATATCACAGGGTTCTCCACATCGCCGATAATCTCGTTGTTAGCGAATCTTATCGCCTGGCTTGGAGTAGCAGCGTATGTTATGCCTGTGCTTGCGTCCCATGTGCGGAATGTCAGGCCGTCATACTGAGAGTCGTTGCCGTATATCGTCAGCAATGCGTACCACATGTCGAACTTCTCGTCGTAGTAGCTGTTGGCCTTGCCGACGCAGTTGCCTTTCGCATCGAATGCCGCGATTATGTCGCGCTTATCCGATGAGTATATTCCGTTGAAGTTCAACTGTCCGAAGATGTTCATCGAATACTCGTAGTCGGACTTGTTGACTTCCCAGTCTGGCTGCTCGCCCAAAACGGTGAGTGTTATGTCGAGAGCCTCAGGAACTCCGTCGTTGTTCACGATATTCACAACCTCGCTGTATGTTCCCACATTCAGACCGGCATCCACTGTGAAGACGATGTCCTGGCTTGACGCAGGGGCGATAGTTCCAACCGCTGGCTTAGCAGTGAGCCATGATGGGAGGTTCTCGATCGTGAAGTTCTGCACCGCACCGCCCTTGTTCACAGCCTTGACAACGAACGTCATCTCGTCGTAAACCGGCTTAGACAATGTGAGACCTGTCTCGCTCCACTTCAGCTGGTTGCGGTCGATGTAAGCGCTCCAAGTGATTGGGCTGGCAATCGAGTTGCCGTTGAGGTCGCGCACGTCGTAAACAGAGAATGTCACGATGGTCTTGGCGATGCTTGCCTCGTCCTCCTTGAGGTTGATTATCAACGCGTCGTTGTTGACCACGAAGTCGAAGTCGAGATTTGCCACAGCGCCTCTGTTCTTGATAGGAGCCGCGTCGGACGACTGCAATGAAGACTCTGTCGTTCCCACGATTGCGAACTCGTCTGTGTCTGGGTTCACGGTGCGGCTTATGTGCTTATCCTTGTTGGTGAATACCAGGTACTGCAATCCTGAGTATGACTGGTACTCCTCGAATGGATAGTAGTGCACAAGTCCTATCTCGTTGCCCTCGAGCTTCTTGTTGTTGTTCTGAGAGACGATGTCCTTGTTCTTGTACAAGTTCCAGAATCTGAAGTCGTCGATGTAGCCGCTGAAGAAGTTGTCAGCAATCTGCTCTGTCATCGATGGCTTCCATACTCGTGCGCCGAGATACATTGAAGAGCCCTCGACTCCGCCAATGTTCTGAGCGTTGAAGTAGTTCATCAGCTCTCCGTCCACATATATCTGACCGCGGTTGTTAGTGCGGCTCACAGACACTGCGAAATGGTGCCAGTTGTTGTCTCTCAATTCCTTATCTACTGTTATGGTCTGACCATTGTTCTTGAAGCAGAGCTTACCTGCGTCGTCGAATCCTACTGCAACCCTGCTCAGCGAACCGCCGAAGTCGTTGCCGTCGGCTGCTCCGTTGCAGAACATTGTAGCGTTCACCTGACCCGGCTCAGCCTTGAACCAGAACTCGGCTGTATAGTCAGCTTCATCGGTTATTGCGAACGAGCTTGCGTTAAGATCCAGATAGTCGTTCATTCCGTCGAAGTGAACAGAGATGCCTTCTGGAGTTGTCCACGCGCCGCCCTTGAATGTCAGGTTGGCTCCGCGCGCCTTGTCCTCGGTGTAGTCGCCCTTGCCCTCGTCCATTGGGTAGTAGCCCACGAGGTTAGGCTCGTCGCCGCTGAGTGTCACTTCGCTGAGCGCCTTGAAGTCGGACACACTCAATACGTCGTTCCATACTCTGAAGTCTCTTACGCGTCCTGCATAGTTGCCGCTGTTCGCAGAGATGCTCTTACCAACCTCAATATGTCCTGTCGAGTTGTATGCAGGAGCGTCGGCGTTGATGTATGGCTCGTAGTTGTAGTATGCCGTTATGTGTCCCGACTTGTCGTAAGTCAATGCCACATGGCTCCAGCTGCCAGCCTCGAATGGAACAGGGTTGTCACTTCTGTACTTCAGGTCGCCCACCTTAGCTGTCAAGTGCTTGTCGGCTGTTATTCCCAGCTCCATGCTCTCGTTGATGTTTCCATGCGAGAAGAATGTCGCATCCTGGTCGCCGTTCTCGCTCCAAGCCCAAACCTCCATGGTTATGTCCTTAGAGCTCATGTTCTTGTCGAACTCTGTAGCCAAGTAGTCGTCCTGACCGTCGAGTGTTATGCTTGTTGTGTTATCGGCCTTCGAACCGTTTCTTATGCCTGTCACCTGGAAGTTGTCCAGAGTCAGGAGTCCGTCGGCGATAGCCTCGTTGAAGTTCAGTCTTGCGTCATCCTCTATTGTCAGGATTCCGTTGGCTGGCTGAGCGCTGCCGAACAAGCGTGGACGGTATGTGTCCTTGATACCCGACACAACGTCGGAAATCACAGTCGCTGTAGTTGTCGCATTGATAGGACAAACGCTGACTGCACGGAGGTCATATCTCTGGTCCATCTTGTCGTCCATGAACATCTTGTAGTAGATGCTGCCTCGGTCGCTCTCTCTTATCATATCCACGTTCTTGCCTTCGGCACGGTCATGCTCCATGATGGAGTCATTAGCGTAGAAGTTCATAATCGTCGTCCAGTCCTCGTCGCTCTCTGCCGAAGTCTTTCTCTGCAGCTCGATGTGGCGGAATCTGTCGTAGTTGACATCGAAGTTGTCGAGCACCACGTTCATGTACTTCTCTGGAGTCACGTCCACTGTCATAGTGTCCAGACGAGTGTTATATACCCACTGGTCGGATGGCTTTCTGACTCTCACGTCGGAACATGAAGGCGTGAAGTGTACTGAGAACACCATCGTGTCGGCCAACGCGTCGTCGCACTCCGACTGCAGGATGAGCTTCATGTCGTCGTACTCCATCACTGCTCCTCTCTGCACCTCGAGAGTCTTCTCGATAGTGTTGCCGGCAGGGATGTTGAAGAATCTGCCGTTGCCGATAGGCGCACCGTCTATATAGAACTTAGCGCCAGTCTTAGTGCTCTCGTCGTCTATCTTCAGTATCGCGCCCAGGTCGGCGTTGAAGCCCGACTTGTTGTAAAGCGTGATCTTGAAGTTTGCCGAGTTGCCTGATGGCACGTTCACCATTGTCTTAGGAGCGATTATCACTCCTGGCTGCTCTATCTGGATTGTCTTCTCGCTTATGACTACTCCGCCTTCGTTAGCCTTGTAGTACTGCGTTCTCACCTCGTCCTCGTATGGACATGAAGTAGCACCGGCTCTTGTGTAGAAGATGAAGTTGGTGTAATGATCCTTCTCCTTGATTGTGCCTTCGCCAACCATGCCTTGGCTCATGTTTCCATCCTCATACTCCTCAGAGTCCTTGTCCCATGCTACATAGTATTTTTCTCCCTTCTTGTTGATCTTCTTGATTGGCTCACGGAGCACATCCACAGTCAAGTCGTTGCCGACATCCTCCGACAGCACGAATCCCTTAGTATGCTCTGCTGTAGCAGAACCGCTTTCCGCTCTGCCTTGGGTTGTTGTAATAGTTTCTTCTACATGCATAGTCACACCAGTTTCATTGTGCTTAAATCCAAACAGAAGCTCTGTTCCGATTCCTATTGTCATAGTAAATGTGGATGTATGACTATCTGATGTAGAATAAGACTCAGAGTATTCGATTGGAGAACCGCCTTCAAACGAATAGTTCTTCACAAGCGAGCCGTCGTGGTTTGCTGGGTCGATAACCCATGCCTTCTGCTCCTCGTTCTCTCTGATTCTGTCTTCCCAGTTGGATATCCACTGGTTGATTGTGCTTATTGTATCCGTCTGCTGTTTGAAATTATCATTGAAGAAGATTCTATAGCTGTCGCCATCCATCATTGAGTGGTTGTCAACAGACTTAGACGTTGTACTTGTATTTGTTCTTCCGTAATCCTCAGACTCAGGAGAAATCTTCGACACAATAATCATATTGTGCGTGTTGTCCTGATTTGCAATAGCAGCCAACTGAGAATCTGTGTAATCCTTGTACTTCTCGTATGGGAAATCCGCCATAAGAGTGTTTCTCAAATTCTGGAGCTTAGGTATCAGCGTCTCGATAATATATATCTGAGAGTATGCGAACATTGTTCCGAACTCCTTTGTCACTCCAATACCTGGAGAGTTGACAAGTTTGTATTTACCATTCTTAGATCTTACAGATGTGTACTCTGTCGCTGACTGCGAATCGAAGCTTGCATTATCCACCAATGCCACGTTTTGAGTCGCAGCAATAGTCAAGTTTGTAGAGTTACCTATATATACATCGGCATCAGCTCCTACCATTCCTGGATCATCGCTTGTGCTGAACGCCATTGTTGTAGAATAGCTTGTTTCCTCAGTGTCTTCTCCCTGATACTGCTCTGCGTGCTCAAGACCGATTGTAGATGTATTGCTGACAGCATCGTCATTCAATAATGTTAATCCTGATATTGTCTGTACATCAAGTCCTGAGTTCAAGACAAAATGATCACTTCCTTCATTCTCAACAGAACCTGTGTATGTTGATGATCTTGTGATTTCAGTTCCCTTCTCAAGGTATGAGTATGAATTACTTCCTGGTGGGTCACGAAGTACCATAAGGACATCGTTTGGACCTGCAGTCACGAAGTTGTTTCCTTGTGCTATGCTACCAACAATGAATCCTTTTATAACCTGGTTCACGCTGCCATCATTTTCCATGGTTATATCAACATCTTGCGATGGCACTGTCAAATCAGGAGCGCCTGCAACCCACTTATATATAGCCTGGCCTAATGAGTCTGTTGTCAATGTAGAGTCCTGAACTCCTGCCGCCAAACGGTTCTTTATCTTGACATTCTCATCTGTTACAGCCACATAGTCCGTCTTCTCTGGGTCAAACTGTGTTCCTGCAGCGTTATAATAAGGATAAGCCTCTCTTAACTTTATCAAGAACTTAGACGTCTTGCCTTGCTCAAACACAGCAAGGTCATTGCCAGACTCGTCGGTGAACTGGTAGCCTCCGTCTTTATTCGACCATACAGGGACCTTTGTGGTTGTTCCGTCATTATTGTTTGTCGATATAGTGTCAGCACCAAAATAAGTCAAAGGCATGTCGGACTTGTTCAACTGCTGAACAGTCATCTCTGTCGGAGTTCTGACTATCTGTATGAACTTGTTGTTGTATTTTACAGTGTCTGTTACGTCATAAGGCTTAAGTGTAGTGACTTTTGTCTTGTCATTGTAGACTTCAGTTGTGTCCGTGTAGGTATAAACCTCAAACTGAGGAACTGACACATTAGACGAGAAGTCTATAGAACCTACGTTCTTGTTAGAATAATCAAGGTATCCAGGAACGTTTACATACACTGTAAAGTTCTTTTCCGGAATCACATCAGCGAAGAACTCGCCTGTCTTCTTGCTTGGATAGATAGTGATGCTTGTTCCGTCTGCGCTGTAAACCATCTTTGTTGAATCTGGTTTCAAGCCCTTTCTTATATCAGCCGTAGTCTGGTAGTGAGCCACCTGCAGAGATGAATCCGCAGCAAGAGGCTTCTGTGGACTACCTGCCAATCTTGTGTTGCCGCCCCACTTCAAGGTTACGCTTACGTTGTCTCCGAGGTTGTTCTTTGTCAATCCGAAACCGAGTTTCTTATCTTCCTCTACTGTACCTCCGACAACCTTTCCAGTGAACTTAACCTTAGTCTCGTCCCAAAGCTCAATGCCGGAAACCTTGTCCTGATAGTTAAGGTCATTGCCGTGGATGTCAAGTATCTTACCGTCATCAACGAATGTGTGACCATATTTCTCTACATGAACAGTATGTATTCCAACAGGAACGTTGATTTTGAATCCTCCTTCCGCATCGCTATATACAACATTTCCCTTCTCTGTCACCAACTCTCCATCGATATAGAACATCACGTCCTTGACTGGAACGGTTCCGCCCTTATATCTGATTCTTCCGCTCACTGGGAAAGAAGACTTGTCAACGAAGTTGACCGTGTGGTTAGAGGCGTTGTTGTTGAAAAATCTTGTCTCCTGAACTGGCGAGAACTGGTGTATTCCATAAACCGGAGTTATGGTGTAAGAAGTTCCGTCGCCATAATATGGTATGCCGTTTATAGCATAAGAACCGTCATTTGAGGTTATGCCCATGTGTGTCAGCTGAGTTGTCACAGGAACATCCTTGCTGAACGACGCTCCCTCCAGGACACCATGGTTCTTGTTGTAGTTATACTCAACTCTTGACAAGTCATAGAACTCATTCGTGCCATTGTAGTTGAATGTATAGTAACCTACAAGACCTTCCTCATTGCCGTTTATGTATCTGCAATAGTTCTTCACTATTGTCGCAGAGTCAACAGCTGCGTTCCAGATTCTCACCTCATCAATGTTACCTGCGAAACCGCCACCTATCTCTATCTGGTTGTCGTTGCCTGTTATGTTACCGCCGGTGTACTTCACAGCCAATGCCTCTGCGTTGTTCACATATATTCTAAGAGAGTCTGCTGTCTTGACTGCCGAGATGTGAACATACTCGTTGTTCTTCAACGACACTGATGCCACTGTAGCTATCTGGCTGCCTGCTTTCCAGTTTATCTTGCCGGTGTTTATCGACAATGTGAACTCGTTTGGCTTAGTCAGTATCACCTGGTTTGAAGATGATATGTTGTTTGGCTTGACCCATGCCTCGAATGTCACGCTATCGGTCTTGTCCTTCAGCATTGAAGCATTGTTTATTTTAGCTTTTTGTCCTGAAGTCAGAGCCAAACTGTTAGCCGCGTCTCCGCCCTTGCCCTCAAGCAAGATTTTCACGCCACCGACTGCCTGACCATTCTCGAATGATACTTGTCCGTAAAGGTCGCCTGTCGGAGTACGGAAACCAGTAGCAATAGGCTTCTCTTCTCCCTCTCTAATCTTTCCAGCGCAATTTAGCAGACCGATAACCCTATATTCATAGATCTTTCCTGCTATGCCTTTATCATCATCAATAGAATACTTCGTGCTTGTAGCAGATGCCTGTGGATCATCTATCTGCTGCCAGCCATTGTCTCCGCTTCCTATCTCACGTCTCTCGACAGAGAAGTTGTCGAAACCGCCCTTTGTCTCCCACTCGATTGTGGTGCGGTCTGAGAAATAGCCCTTTGATGCGTCAATTGAAACGATTTTTCCAATCTCTACTGGCTCTATCTCATTAGTATAAGCATCAGCAACACTACCATAGCTTTCGTTAGGAACTACGTGAAGCTTATACTTATACTGGTTACATACCTTAATCAAGTCATCGGTGTATTCTTTTGCCTCGAACTCACTCTTTGAAAGCGAGATTTCCTCACTTGAGTTGTATGTTGTGTTGATACGAGTGATGGAGAACTTCGTTCCCTTGCTCCATACCGCACCGCTATAATTCCACTTAATCACAGCAGATCTCTGGTCGTCGCTAAGCTTAGCACTCGCTTTCTCTGCCTTGATGTGGAATGTGTTTATGCTTAAATCCTTTGACACATGGTATTTACTATACCAAGCTGACATCGCTCCTGTGCTTGGTGAGCTCTTTCTGTATATGTCAAATGTCCAGGTCTCAACCTTGCCTTCCGCAACATCAAATTCCTCACTCATGTTGTT
>JAEEGF010723958.1_pt1 | contig 23374 bp, 19 predicted proteins | sample 9134171 | NCBI WGS metagenome assembly JAEEGF01 (sample SAMN16246542, study PRJNA631951) | gut metagenome | biome: gut microbiome; feature: rumen; material: AP-attached | host: Bos | place: Iran: Karaj | collected 2018-10
GCTTGCGGAGAGCGCCATGCCGACTATCGCCAGCACGTTAAGATACGGTTTCCCGCCGGAGGGCAGCAGGGCGTTCGGCGCGCCGCACTTCGGGCAGTATACGTCCCCGTCCGCGAGCTCGCGCCCGCATTTGCTGCAAAATCCCATGCTCCGCCTCCTCTGTGTGTATCATATCTATTTTACGACATACGTCGTCCCGTGTCAACACGTAAATATATTTTCCGCGAGCGGCGCGGCGCATTTTTACGCTTGCATTCAGGCTCCGTCCGTGCTATAATCCCCCTTGCCGAAGGGCGAGCGGTGTCTCTTGAAAACCACCGTAAAAAAACAAGGAGCAATCGAATAAAATGAAAAAGGCTTTCTCCGAATTCCGCAGTTTGCTGCGAACCGTTCCTCCCGTGCTTGCCGCCGTGATGATACTCTCCGTCGTGGGGATGAATCTTCTCGCCAACAAAAGCATCAACACGGGGCTTGAATGGCTGGCGCTCGACTGCGGTATTGTTTTCTCCTGGCTCACGTTCCTTTCGATGGACGTTATGACCCATTGCTACGGTCCCCGCGCGGCGAGCCTCATGTCAGTCCTCGCGCTCGGGCTCAACCTGTTCATGGCACTCATGTTCTTCATCGCGAGCCGCATACCCGGCGTCTGGGGCGAGAGCTTCGTCGAGGGGAGCGAGGCGGTAATAAACGCCGCGCTCGACAACACCTTCGGCGGCGCGTGGTACGTGATACTCGGCAGCTCCGTCGCGTTCATCGCGTCCGCGCTCATAAACAATTTTCTTAATCACGGCATAGGAAAGCTCCTCAAAAAGGAGTCCGGCTTCGGGCGGTTCGCGCTGCGCTCCTACGTTTCGACGTTCATCGCGCAGTTTGCGGACAATCTGATATTCGCGCTGATAGTAAGCAAGGTCTTCTTCGGCTGGACCCTGACCCAGTGCTTCACCTGCGCGCTCACCGGCGCCTTGATGGAGCTTCTGTTCGAGGTCGTGTTCTCGCCGCTTGGCTACAGGATCTCCCGCAGCATCATCAAAAAGAGGGAGGCGGCGGTATGAAGGTCGTAATAAGCGGAACGTCCCGCGGGATAGGCAGGGCGATAGCGCTGAAATTCCTTGAGGAAGGGCATACCGTCTGGGGCGTCGATATCGCCGGGAGCACCGTTTCCGACCCCGCGTATTTTCACGTGACCGCGGACGTGCGGGAGCCCATAGATGCTTCCGTGCCCGATCCCGAGGTGCTTATAAGCTGCGCCGGCACGCAGGAGGAGAAGGACGCCATCGACGTGAATCTCAAGGGCGCCATCTGCTTCACGGAGCGGTTCGCGGACAGCCCTGTTCTCAGGTCCGTGCTCTTCATCGCGTCCGCCTCGGCAAGGAACGGCGCCGAGTTCCCGTACTACTCCGCAAGCAAGGCGGGGCTCGTCGGCTATATGAAGAACGCCGCGCTCTCTCTTGCGAAGCGGGGCGTCACCTGCAACAGCATCTCCCCCGGCGGCGTGATCACCGAGTCGAACGCGCACATACTCGAAAGCAGCGAGCTCTATTCTGCGGTAAGGGCGGAGACCCTGCTCGGCAAATGGGCGGAGCCCGCGGAGATCGCCGAGCTTGCGTATTTTATGACCGTCGTCAACCGCTCCATAACCGGCGAGGATATCCTCATCGACAATGGCGAGATGCTCAAATCGAATTTCATCTGGTGATCACTTTTAAGAAGGGAACGATCACCGGCCGATACAAAAACCCTGCCCTATGCTGATGCGTCAAGGCAGGGTTTTTCATGTTTTTCTTACGTTTTTTTGATGAAAGTCTTTCCGCATTTCGGGCAGGTGATGCGGATTTTGCCCTTGCCCTTCGGCACGCGCACGGTCTGGCGGCATGCGGGGCATTTGAAGAACTTATGCGTCGCGGACTGCGCTTTCCTCGCCTTCCTTTTCGCGGAGCCTTTTTTGAAGGGATCGATGAAGCGGGTGCGGAACCACTCATACTCCGCGCGGCGGGCGGAGAGGTTGCGGCTGAAGGTCCTGAATATGCTCAAAACGAGCGCGCCGAGCGAAACGAGATACATGACGACGCCGATGATCGTGCCGGCGGGGCTCCTGAACACGGAGACGACTATGACCGCCGCGACGAGCGCGACGAGCGAGAACACGCTTATTACCGTATTGAGCGGATCGCCGCCGTAACGGCCGGCGAGGAACCGGCGAAGCTTTTCTTTGAAATCCATACGAAAGGTTCTCCTTCGATAATTGCTTACTCAATATTATATCAACAGGTGCGGCTTTTCAATAACCGGGGGACAAAATATACATATTTTTTACATTTGCGCCGCAAGATTGACAGCGGGCGGGATTCGGATTATAATCACGGTATGAAGAAGCTCGTCGCCAAAATGCCCCGATTCCTTAAGGGGATCATATTTCACACGCTTCAATGGACGTGGTGCCTGCCGCAGAACCTTGCGGGGCTTTTCATGCTGATGATACTGCCCGGGGAGCATTACCGCTACCACGGCGCGCTCGTCACGATCTACCGCAAAAAGAAGCATCTCTCCAACACGGCGGGGTTCTCGCTCGGCTCGTTCATATTCATGCCGGAGACCTGGTCGGATTACAACAAGGAGCATATCGTAGTGCACGAATACGGGCATACGGTGCAGTCCCTTCTGACCGGACCGTTCTACATTTTTATAATAGGTCTGCCCTCCGTCGTCTGGTGCAGGCGATTCGTGAAGCACAGCGAGAAATACCGCGTGCGCGGCATAGCCTATACCGACCGCTTCCCCGAGCACAGCGCCGACAATCTGGGCGAGACCTATACCGGGGACAAAGTCACGTGATCAAAAAAACCTTTGGCGTTTTGCCAAAGGCGTTTTTTTGATTTACGTTATTTTTTCGCAAGCTCGCGAAGGAGCGAGACTATCGTCCCGTTCTCAAGATACCCGATCAGCACGCCGGGATACTCCTCCTCTTTTCCGAATATCTCCATAAGCTGCTTGACGATCTGCGCCGCGTCGGGATCCTTCGGCGGCGTCTTTTCGGCAAACGCCTCCAGCACGTCAAGGAAGCGGAAAACCACTTCCTGATACTCCGCCTCCGGCAGGGCGCCGGACGCGCTTTCTTCCGGCAGAAGCCACCTGCCGAGCCCTTCCGCCTCGAGCGCGGGAATGAATTTCGTCAGCTTTTCATACTTTTTCATACTCCACCTCTTGAATGATTTTTTATATTATATCTTATACTAACCAAAATTGCACGCATTTTTTTTATTTTTTTATAAAATATTTTTGCGGACGGCGCGAATGCCGCGAGTTTTCACCGTGCCGCGTTCGTATTTTAACGGATTTTGCGCCGCGGCGGGAGGGTGAACGGTCTTCCGGACGGGGCTGTTTCTTCCTTTTACAAAGAATTTACATTTTGGGGTTTGAACAACAATGCGTTTTATGGTAATATAATGGGGTAATATAATAGAATGGGGTGTTATGCACCGGGGCTTTGTTCACCGGCGCGGCACAGGAAAGGATCAGGATTTGAAAAAATACAGGAAATACGGTACGGCCGTCATTTATCTTCTGATAGCGGCGGCGGTCATACTGCTGATAGTCGGCGGTCAGAGCATGCGCCGCGAAAAACCCGTGGAGTACGACTTCGGCGAGTTTTCGGACGTGCTGCGCGCCGGCATGACCGTTACGGAGGACGGCAAAAACGGAGCTAACGCCCGCGTCGCCGCCGTCCGCGTCTCGGGCTCGGAGCTTTACGGAATATTCACTCCCGAATATTATAAGGAAGTAAGGGGCAAGGAGCTCTCCGAAAAGGAGATCGCCTCCCGCCTTGAGACCTTCAAAAAGGGCAAGGTCTACGACTTCCATACCACCGTCATTTCGGCGGAGACCTTCCAGCAGGAGATGACCGGCCTCATCTGCAGCGCGACCGGGGTGAGCAAGGATTCCGTTTCGGTAAACGATTACGGCTTCGCCTACATTTTGAAAGTGGAGCAGACCTCGTGGATATGGATCGTGCTCCCGTATCTCTTCCTCGGCGCGATCATCATCGGCACCACGATACTGATAATCCGCGCCACCGGCAGGGACAACCGCCAGGCGATGAACTTCGGCAAGAGCACGGCGAGGATATCCGACGGCAAGAACCAGAAGACCTTTGACGACGTGCGCGGCTGCGACGAGGAAAAGGAGGAGCTTAAAGAGGTAGTCGATTTCCTCAAGGATCCCAAGGCGTTCACCGAGATGGGCGCAAGGATCCCCAAGGGCGTGCTGCTCGTCGGCCCTCCCGGTACGGGCAAAACGCTGCTCGCGAAGGCGGTTGCGGGCGAAGCGAACGTCCCCTTCCTCTCCATCAGCGGTTCCGATTTCGTTGAGATGTTCGTCGGCGTCGGCGCGAGCCGCGTGCGCGACCTGTTCAACAACGCGAAGAAGCTTGCTCCGTCCCTCGTATTCATTGACGAGATCGACGCCGTCGGCAGGCAGCGCGGCGCGGGTCTCGGCGGCGGGCACGACGAAAAGGAGCAGACGCTCAATCAGCTCCTCGTCGAAATGGACGGCTTTGAAGGCAATCAGGGCGTTATCGTCATCGCCGCCACCAACAGACCGGACGTTTTGGACCCCGCTCTGCTCCGTCCCGGCAGGTTCGACCGCCAGGTGACCGTCGATTATCCCGACGTTAAGGGCAGGCAGGAGATCCTGGAGCTTTACGCGAAGAACAAGCCCATGAGCGACGAGGTCGATCTCTCGAAGATCGCGAAGCTCACCCCCGGCATGACGGGCGCGGACCTTGAAAACGTAATGAACGAGGCGGCGATACTTGCGGTCCGCCGCAAGATGCCCAAGATCACCACCGACCTTATCGCCGAGGCGATGAAGCGCGTCGCGTGGGGTCCCGAAAAGAAGAGCCGCGTCGTGAGCGAGAAGGATCGCTTCATCACCGCCACGCACGAGGTGGGTCACGCGATAGTATCGAAGATGCTTCCGAACTGCGACCCGATCGACGAGCTTTCCGTCATTCAGCGCGGCAGGGCTGCGGGCTATACCAGCTACCTTCCCGACGACGATCACGCCCACATGACCAAGGCGAAGCTCCTTGACGAGATCGCCTCCTTCCTCGGCGGACGCATGGCGGAGGAAGTCAGGCTCGACGACGTTTCCACCGGCGCGCAGAACGATCTCAAGCGCGCGACGGAGCTTGCGAAGCGCATGGTTACGGAGTTCGGCATGAGCGACGCGATCGGTCCCGTGTTCCTTGCCGGCGACGAAGAGGTGTTCATCGGGCGCGAATGGGGGCATCAGCCCAATTATTCCGAGGCGATGGCTGCCGAGATCGACCGCGAGGTGCGCCGCATAATGGAAGAAGCCGCCGCCCGCGCGAAGAAGATAATCGAGGATAACGCCGACGCGATGACCGCCATAATAAATGCGCTCATCGAGAACGAGCACGTCTCCGGCACGGAGTTCGACAGGCTGCTCAACGGCGAATCCGATTGGAAGGATAAGCCCGAGAACCACACCAAGACCCCGGTCGAAGAGACCGCCGCGGAAGAGACCGCCGCGGAAGCTGAAGAAACCGAGGCTCCCGCCGAGACGGAGGACCCGGGACGGGAAGCCGGGGACGAGGCTCCCGAAAAAGAAAACGAATAAAATGTACGATCTCCATACACATTCCGATTTCTCGGACGGCGTACTGCCGCCCGAGAAATTGATAGAAGAAGCGAAAGCTAAGGGCTTTACCCTCTTCGCGCTGACCGATCACGACACCGTGGGCGGCATAGTCCGCGCGGCTGAAGCGGCGGCGCGGCTTCGCGTGCCTTTTATTCCCGGGATAGAGATCTCCGCCGAGTACCCGTGCGAGCTGCATATACTCGGGCTCGGCGTCGATATCGCCTCCCCCTCTATAAAGCGGCTTGAAAAGATACAGGAGAAGCACCGCTTCGACAGGAACGAGCGCGTGCTGAAGCTGCTTGCGGACGCGGGGATCGACGCGCAAAAGCATCTTGACAAGGAGCGCAGATTCCTGACCAAGGCGGATATCGCCTCCGCCATGGTCAGCGAGCGCCTTGCGGACTCGGTTAACGACGCGTTTGCCCGCTGGCTGAGGAAGGGACGCCCCTTCTACGTGCCTATGCTCCACCCCTCCATGGAGGATGTCATGGACGTTATCGTTTCCGCCGGAGGGCTGCCGGTGCTCGCGCATCCGATGAAGATGGACTGTGACCACAGGGCGCTCGTTAAGGAGCTCAAGGAGCTGGGGCTTTGGGGTATCGAGGCGTATTACTCCTCCGCTTCAAGTGAGGAGACCGGGTATTTCAAGTCCCTGGCGGAGGAATTCTCGCTCCGCGTCACCTGCGGGAGCGATTTCCACGGTCCGCACAGACCGGAAGCCGCCCTCGGCTGCGCCTGGGAGGACGCGCCCGAGCTTAACGAGACGGAGACGCTTCTCAAAAAGCGTTACGGGATATGCCCCGCGGCGCCGACCGGCTGGCTGTTCGCCCCGCGCCGCGCGCAGCATACCGAGAGCGAATTCCAGCTGATCGCCGACAGGATCGTTTCCGATCTGCCGGAGGAGCTTTTCAAGGGGCTTAACGGCGGCATCGCGATAGCGAGCCGCGCGAAGCTCCATCGCGAGAGCGTGCCCGCGCACCCGCTCTACATATTGGGCGAATACTCCCACGGGTACGCGACGGGCGCCTTCGTTACGCTCTATTACGGCTCGTTCATGGCGGTCCACGACAGGAAGCAGGGGCAGGCGTTCATCGACGAGGTGAGGAAGGTCATACTTCACGAGCTTCGTCATCATCTTGAAATACGCGCCGGCGAACACGACCTCGAACACGAGGACGACGCGGTGATCGCGGCGTACGTCGAGGAAAACGAATGACAAGATGCGCCCGTTAAGCTATACCGTCACAAAAGGATCGGAGGGCATGAGCGTAAAGCACGTGCTCACGGAAATATTTTCAATGTCGCACTCGCATATTTCAAGGCTTAAACGCCGCGAGGGCGGCATACTTATTAACGGCGAAGCGTGTTACGTCAATAAAAGATGCGTCCCCGGGGACACGGTAACGGCGCTCATTTCCGACCCGCCCGATACGAAACGGCTCGATCCCATGGATAAGCCCCTCGATATCGTTTACGAGGACGAATGGCTCTGCGTCGTCGACAAGCCCGCGGGGCTCACCGTGCACCCGGAGCGGTCGGGGCTGGGCGGCTCGGTCGAAAACGCGCTTACCGCGCATTTTAAGGAGGACGAGTTCGTGCATACCGTCAGCCGCCTCGACAGAGGCACGAGCGGACTTATGACCGTTGCAAAGAGCGGCTACGTGCACGAGCGGATGATACGCCTGCTTCACACGCCGGATTTTTATAAGGAATACCTCGGCGTTTTGAGCCGCGTGCCCGACGAAGGGAGCGGCTTCGTGCGGCTTCCGATCGCGCATCCCGAGGGCTCGAATTTCAAAATGGAGGTCCGCGGGGACGGGCTCCCCTCCGAAACGGAGTACGAGGTACTGAGCGTTTCCGGCGAAAGGGCGCTCGCGCGGCTCGTCCCGCACACGGGGCGTATGCACCAGCTTCGCGTGCACATGGCGGCGATAGGCTGCCCGCTCGCCGGAGACTGGCTCTACGGCGAGGAGATCGAAGAGATCTCCCACGCGGCGCTGCACTCGCATTATCTTAAATTCCGCCACCCGATGACCGGCGGGATCGTCGAGCTTGAAAGCGAGCTCCCCGACGAGATAAAGCGGCTGATGGGATCGATATGACGCCGGCGGCGTTTCGATATGCGCGCGGCGCATGAGCGGCGATCCCCGATCGCCATGCCGCTTTGCAAAAAAATATATGGAACCGAACGCCGCGTTCGTGCGTTCTATCTATGAAGACCGTTCTGATAGCGGTCTTTGAAAACGATTTTAACCAGGGCTTCGTGCCCGAAGGAGGATATAATCATGAAACGAGTTGTTTCGATACTGCTTGCCGCGCTGATCGTTCTCGGCGTATGCGGCACCGCATTTGCAATGAATGAGGGCGAGCGCCGTCTTGTGCTCGGCTCCGATCTTACCGACGCCCAGCGCATAGAGGCGATCGAATATTTCGGCGTTCAGGACCAGGACGTTCAGGTGCTCTTCGTCACCAACGCGGACGAGCGCCAGTATTTCGAGGGCAAGCTCCCCGATAAAAAGCTCGGTCACGTCGCGCTTTCCAGCATCTATATCGTCGCCAAGGCGCCCGGCAGCGGGCTTGATATAACCACCCACAACATCAACTACGTCACGCCCGAGATGTACGAGAACGCGCTGATCTCCGCCGGCATCACCGACGCCGAGATCAGTATCTGGGCGCCCCGCCCCATCAGCGGCACCGCGGCGCTGACCGGCATCTACAAGGCGTATGAGGATATCACCGGCAGGATACTCGACGACGCCGCCAAGGACCTCGGCATAGAAGAGCTCATCGCCACCGGCGAGCTTGCCGAATACATCGGCTCCGAGGACGCGCTTGCGATAATCAACGACTTAAAGAAGATACTCGACGAGACCAAGTACATGACCGACGACGAGGTCATGGATAAGATCGACTCCATCGCCGCGGATTACAACGCCGAGCTCACCGACGAGCAGGCGAAGCAGATATTCACCCTTGCCCGCATGTTCGAGGGGCTCTCCGCGGAGGAAATCCAGCAGCGCCTCGTCAACATGGCGAAGGCGGCGCAGAAGGCGCAGTCCTTCGGCGAGACTGTGCAGTCCGTCATCAACTCCATCGGCGAGTTCATAAAGACCGTCGGCGATTTCTTCAAGGACGTATGGAACCGCTGGTTCGGCGGCAACGAATAAGACATTTTCCAATAAACACCTCTTATAAAACGAAAAGGCCCTGCCCGGGAGCGATCCCAAGCGGGGCTTTTCCGTTCCCGGCAAGCGACGAAAAAATATATTTTGTTTTTTCGCAAAAACCCTGCCCACTTTCGGCGGGTCAAAGCGTAATAGATATAGAGGGGTTTTCATGACCCTCCGGAAAGGAGAAGGGATCAATGAAATCGATCGCTAAAAAATCGGCAGAGAATATGAAAAGGCGCTTATCCGAGATCGGACAGGCGCCTTTACGTTCATTTTTTCCGAACTGAATCGATCCATGATACAAAAACTTCGGGGTCGACGTAAGAAGTGTATGCCAGGGAGAAATAATAGCCGTCATATATCCATGCTGCGTGAACGCGGTCGTCGGCAACGTGCATACGCACCGTTTTATCCCCGATCGTACGTTCAACAAACGTACCGTGTTCATTGTCGACGCTTTCGCCCTTAAAACCCTTTGCGGCTTGGATCATCGTAATAGCGTTTCTGGCGCCGTCCTGATATACGACAACAGAAAACTTCTCCGTCTTTTCGGCGCCGATAAAGGAAAACCCCTCCGGGATCAGCGTCAATTCATACTCCTCCTCGAGCTTCTCCTTTGTTATTGCCGGATCGAAATAATCATCGTGATCACTGAAAACCTTAACAAAGAACCCGGCAATGCTTTCATGGACTTTGGGTACAGCGCAGGCGGCTGCAGACAGTATAAGCAGCGCTGCGGCAGCTATCAATATGAATCGGCGCAGGCGCTTTGACGAGCCGCTCCCGTTATTCGGCTTTCCGGTCCTGATAAGCTCAGCCATTTGTTTTCTGAACTTTTTCGACGGCTTTACAGGCTCCTTCTTAACTGCTTCTATTGCCTGTTCGATATCTTCGTCGATAAGCTCGCCGTAATAATCTGCAAGTTCGGTCTTTAGGTCCCGCATTATGCTTCCCCTCCTCTCTTGCCGAGAACAGCTCCCAATCTTTTTTTGCCGCGGTAAAGCCTTTTCTTTATTGTTTCGGGCTTTTCGTTAAACAACAGTGCTATCTCCTCAACAGTGTATCCTTCAATATACATCCAGATCACGTCTGCGGTGCTTTGATCGAGGGACCGGACCGCAGCCTTTACCTCGGATAATAACGCCTCGTCAACGACGGCGTCGAATTCCGGCGCTTCTTTTGATCCGGAAGGGACGAGTTGGTCGACGCACTCCACTTCTTCATAAAAAACAAGTTTTGATCTGTGTCTTAAAAAGCTGACGGCACGATTTCTTACGCACAGAAAAAGAAACCGCTTGACGACAACTTCGTCTTTCTTCATCAGTTCGCCCCAACGATCGGCAGCAATGCAGAAAACGTCGTGAGCGACATCTTCGGCGTCCGAATAATTGTTCAGATATTTATTGGCGTACCAAATCAGCTCTTTGTGATATTTTTTGTAATATTCCGAAAAACAATTCCGTTCCTCAGGCGTTTCGAGCACAGCCAGGAAAGAGATCAGCATATTGAAAAACCTCAAAATCAATGCTTTTTCAGGACAATGATAAACCAACCACAGCCCATTTTCAACAGCAGGAGAAATATATTTTGTTTTTTCGCAAAAAGCCTGTCCCCTTTTGGCGGGTCAAAGCGTAATAGATATAGAGGGGGTCGATCGCATTATAAAACCACGAGAAAATATATTTTGAAACCCCCTTGCAAGGAACCGGGAGCGCGCCAATATAATAAAAGATCAATTGACAATAAAGAAAGGGTTACTGAATGAAAAATCTCACAAAAGTGCTGATACTGATTTTCGTAATGGTTTTTGCCTCAGCTGGTTGTAAAGGGAATACAAATAAACAAGGTCATTACGACCCGGACGAGCAGTATGCGGTCTTTATGAGAAGCCGCGGATTTGCACAGACGTTGAATGGGATACTGTATTTTGCGGAACGAAAAGGTAATCGCAATCTGATATATGTCGATCTCGACAGCGGCGAGTCAATGCCTCTGTGTGCAAGACCAGAATGTCTTCATAATGATGATAAATGTGATGCATATCTCAATTATTTCGAATCACCGGAGTTGATGATCTGGAACAAAAGGATTTTTTGGATCAATTTCGGAAACGAGTTGTATTCAATGCGGCTTGACGGGACAGACAGACGGTTTGAAAAAAGGTTGGATAAAGAGCTGTTTGTTAACGACAAATTCGGCTTGACGGTTATCAAAAACGGCAGGCTCTATTCATGCAGCACAATAGGGAGCATTAAAAACGGAGAGCCGATCTCGATCTGTACGGTTTACTCCGAACCGATTTCAGGCAATGGAAGCTCCGAGATCATTTACAGGGGCGAGGCTTCATGGATGTATACGACCGGAACAATATCGGAAGATTCCTTGTTTTTCACAATACAGAAAAAAGAATCGGATGTTTACCATATTGAGTTATACACGTTCTCGCTTGAAACCGGGAAAACGGATCTTTTGTATGAATGGAGCTCCGCTGAAAGCTATCAGGATCTTTCAAAAGAAAACGATACCATTCGAATGTCAGGTAAAAGAGGCTGGATCAATTATGAGATAGGAAAGAGAGAATTGACGGAATACAAGATCCCGGGCGCAGAGAACGACTCATATTGTATTCTTGATAACGACAGATGTGTCAGGTCGACAAGCACGACAACGTTTTCATGTTTCCTTTACAATGGCGCTCTCCTTTATGAGGGCAGGATCAAAACCGATGGGGTCGATCTTGAGAAAAACGGCAGGTCCCCTCTTGGCTTTTACAATGGGAAAGTTTTATACTACCTCAGCAATTGGGAGGAAGGCGAGGCAGACAGCATCATTTCCGTCGACCCGCTGAACGGTGAAGCGAAGGTGCTTTGGCGCGGAGAAAACGGCGGCAATTGAACGAGCAAAAGCGAAGCGCGGCTTATTCGGCGCTTGCGGCGGGGACATCGATCGTTCGCCTCTTGTTCCGCACCGCAAAATTATATTTTGAAAACCCTGTCCGCTTTCGGGCTTCTTGATTGCTTTATTGGTATAGGGGCAAAACAGACAGCCGGAAAAAGGCGTATTATGAAGGGAGGTGATCCGAACGGCAATATAATTAGTTGTCTCTTGAATTAACAAGAGGAGATGATATAATTGAACTGTACGAAAGGAGAAAGATAAAGATGAACAACATGATAAAAAGAACGGCGGCGCTTGCGCTTGCGCTGATGATGGCGCTTGCGCTGTGCGGCTGCAGCGGGAACGGCAATAAGGACGCCGCGGCAACGCCCGCGCCCGAGGAGACGGCGGAGCCTGAGGAGTCGACCCAGCCGGCGAAGACCGCCGCACCGACTCACAAGCCCGACCCGGCGGAAACGCCCGCTCCGAAGGCGACGCCCGAGCCCGATCCGGCGAGCTTATGCCGCTGGACCGTGAAGGAGTTCACAAGCATCAAGGCGGAGTATTCCGCGCTTATGGCGGAATATCTCGCCGGCGGCGATCCGGAGCTTTCGGCGCTCTGCGCCCGTCCCATGGTCGGACCGGTATGCTATTTCGATAATTTCGGCAGGTTCGAGGGCGGCATGATCGGCGCGTTTTCTTCCTATCTGTGGCTCTCCGACGAGGAGGACGGCGAGATCGATCATTACCTGTGCGTGCACCGCGAGGCTTCGTTCCCGATGGAGGCTTACAGAGCCGCTATGGATAAGATAATCGAATACAGGAAGCAGTATTGGAGCATTGATTCCGTGCTGACGGAGGGCGAGGAGGAAAACCTCGGCTGGCAGCCGATCATGGGCTTCTGCGGCGAGGATTGGTTCGTGCTTCCCGATTGGGAGGTCGTGATGAACCGCCAGGTCCACACGATTTGGCGCACGGACGACGGCGAGCATTATTACGAGTTCGGCGCGAAAAACGGCGAGCTCGGCGAGCTGACCGACGCGCTGATCGTTTCGGACAAGGTCGGCTATCTCTGCTGCACCGGCTGGGATTATGAGGACGGCTGCGGCTTCAGGGTATTCGTCACGCGCGACGGCGGTAAGACCTGGGAATCGCTCGGGCTCGAAGTGCCGGCGGAATACAGCGGGTTTGAGAACTCGTTTGCTTTTGCGCCGGTGTTTGACGGCGAAAACGGCGTGCTTGCGGTAAGACTGAATTACGACGGAGACAGAACTGAGATCGTTCTTTTCAAAACGACCGACGGCGGCGCGACCTGGTCCTGCGCCGAAAAATGACTTGCGGCTCCCTTCGTTCGATCCATACTCTTAAATATAGCGAAAAGCCCCCTTGGGACAGATCCCAAGCGGGGCTTTTCTCGGTAAGGAGGGAACGTTTAAGAGGTGAAGTTCCTTATATTATTCGAACGGCCGGTATTCCAGAAGGTCGCCCGGCTGGCAGTTGAGCGCGTCGCACAGCTTTATCAGGGTGGAGACCTTTATCGCCTTCGCCTTGCCGTTCTTTAATATCGATATGTTGGAGATGGTTATGCCCACCCTGTCGGCAAGCTCGCCCACCTTCATCTTGCGTTTGGCGAGCATCACGTCGATATTGAAGACCATTTCGCCGGGGAGCTCCAACAGCTCCTCCGCATCGTTAAAAAGTTCCTTGCTCATGGGCTTTTCCTCAAATAGTCAGGTCGCACTGTTCCTTGAGCGCCGCCGCCTTGTAGGCGTAATGCGAGAGCGCCGCCGCGATCACGGTGACGACCGCGCCCGCGATGCAGGTTATCATCGAGAATATCATAACGCCGGGATGGCTCATGTTCCTGAAAAGGAAGATGATATTGCCGATGAAGAAATACGCGGTGTCCGCCGCGGCGAGTATGGAGATGACGCCCATCAGCTTTGCGTTCGCGCGGCAGAAGGAGCGGTTTTTCATTATATTGACCGCGATCACGACCGATATGACGAGCGCCGCCGCGACCGGGAGCGCCGTGCCGAGTATGAATATGAGCCACGGCTTGTAAAGGTACATGAATTCGCCGTTGTTCTGCGAGGCGAGATCCATACCGAGCTCCGGCACGATCACGCAGTAGACCAGCGCCGCGCACGCCGCCACGCCGACTATCACGAAAAGAAGCATTATCGCAAGCGTTTTTTGTTTCATTCATAGCCTCCTGAAGCTTTCGTTGGGTACATCATACCACACAATCAGGGCGTTGTCAACAACTTTTTATCGTGATGCGATAAAGAACATACGGCTGCCGGGGAAGGGCTTAAGCCGCCGGTTACCCGGGACCATCCCTCCGTTCCCCTTGACAGGGGAGGTTTTTTTTAATATGATATATAGGCAAAAAATCCCAAGGAGGATAAATATGGACATTACAATCGGAACAACCATTCACGGCTTCAGGGTCGAGCGCGTGCGCGAATCGGCGCAACTCGGCGGCAGGCTCGTCGAGATGAGGCACGAGAAGGTCGGCACCCAGCTCGTCTGGGTCGATAACGGCGATGCGAACAAGCTTTTCTGCGTGGGCTTCAAGACCCTGCCCGAGGATTCGACCGGCGTATTCCACATCCTTGAGCATTCTGTGCTCTGCGGATCCGAAAAGTACCCCGTCAAGGAGCCCTTTGTCGATCTTTTGAAGAGCTCCATGAATACCTTCCTCAACGCGATGACCTTCCCGGACAAGACCATCTACCCCGTTTCGAGCAGGAACGTGCGCGATTATCTCAATCTTACCGAGGTGTATCTTGACGCGGTATTCGCGCCGCGCTGCGTGATCGATCCCAACGCCTTCCGTCAGGAGGGTTGGCGCCTGGAGCTGGACGACAGCGGCAAGCCCTACATTAACGGCGTCGTTTACAACGAGATGAAGGGCGCCACCTCCGGCATCGACGACATACTTGAGGAGGGAATAGTCGCGCTCCTCTTCCCCGACAACTGCTACGGCGTTAATTCCGGCGGCGATCCCGTGCATATCCCCGAGCTCACCTACGATATGTACAAGGCGATGTACCGCAAGTACTATCATCCCTCCAACGCGAGGGTGTTCCTCGACGGCGACGTGCCCCTTGACGAGACGCTTGCTTTGATCGACTCCTACGTTTCCCGCTCCGAAAGGCAGGAAGCCCTGCACGAGATCCCCGTTCAGGCGCCCCGCCATGCCGAGAACACCGTTTATTACGAGATCGGCGCCGGCGATCCCACTCAGAACCGCTCGATGGTCGCCTATGCGAGGACCATCGGCACCTGGGCGGAGAAGCGCCGCCTCATGATGGCGGACGTTCTGTGCAGCCTGCTTGCCGACACCAACGAGGCGCCCTTAAAGCGCGCATTCCTCGAGGCGGGTCTCGGCGAGGACGTGGAGCTGACCATGCAGGACGGCATTGCGCAGGCGGTGCTTTCCCTTACCGTGCGCAATACCGAGGCGGATAAGGCGGACGCCATCCGCGAAAAGGCGGAGGAGGTCGTCTCCTCGCTCCTTGAAAAAGGGCTCGACAAGGAGCTCCTTACCGCGCACCTCAACCGCTTCGCGTTCAGGCTCAAGGATATGGAGGAGCCCGCGGGTCTCATCCGCTGCATAATGAGCTATCAGAGCTCGCTTTACGGCGGCGACCCGATGCTCTATCTCGAGCATGACGAGGATATCGCCTTCCTGCGCGGCGAGATCGAGAACGGCGGCTTCGACAAGCTCCTTAAAGAGCTCTTCGATTTCGACAATATGTGCCTTCTGAAGGTGCTGCCCTCCGCCGAGCACGGCGAGAAGCTCCGCCGCGAGGAAGCGGAGCGCGCCGCGGCGATCTACGCCGGACTTACCGACGCCGAGAAGGAGGAGCTCAAGGCGGCGAACGACCGTCTGCACGCATGGCAGGATAATCCCGACGATCCCGCGGACACCGCGAAGCTGCCCGTGCTGCCCCTCTCCGAGGTCAGCCCGGAGCCCATGTTCACTCCGACCAGGCTCTGCGGCAAAAAGGGCTTCCCCGTGATGTATCACGAGCTTGCCACGCACGGCATCACCCACATCAATCTGTACTTCAATATCTCGGATCTTTCCGTCAGGGAGCTTTCCGCCGCCGGCATCATGACCGCGCTTATGACCAAGCTCCCCACGAAGAGCCATACCGCTTCGGAGCTGCAGAAGCTCATCAAGACCTATATCGGCCGAATCAATTTCGAGATCAAGGCGTCCATGCGCAGACCCGACGCCTGCACCCCGTATTTCGCCGTCTCCTGCGACGTGCTGGATGAGAACCTCGAACAGGCGGAAGACCTGCTCCGCGAGATACTTACCGAGACCGTGTTCGACGGCAGGGACCGCATAAAGGAGAACGTGCTCCAGCTCGACGAAATGACGAGGCAGCGCGCTATTATGGCGGGTCACATGATGGGCATCGCCGCGGTCACGAGCCATTATCTCTCCTCCGGCGTCGTCACCGAGGCTACCCGCGGCTACACCTACCGCGAATACATCAAGGAGCTTGTGAAGAACTTTGACGCCGCGGCGGACGAGGCGATCGCCGTTATGGAGAAGATCCGTGACGAAAGCATCGTCAAGGCGCGCATGACCGTCGGTCTCACCGCGACGGAGAAGCCCTGCCTTTGCAGGCTTGCCGACGCGCTTCCCGAAGGGACTCCCGCTCCCGCCGAGGTGCATTACGACAGCCCCGTGCCCGAGAAGTTCGGCGTACGCATACCCGCCCAGGCGAGCTTCGCCGAGAAGGGCATTATCGTTCCCGACATGGACGGCAGCATGAAGGTCGCCTCCAACATAATCGGTCTCGCGTTCCTGTGGAACCGCGTGCGCGTACAGGGCGGCGCTTACGGCGTCGGTCTCAACGCGAGCGACCGCGGCGTGATCTGCCACTATTCCTACCGCGATCCCTCCCCCGCGAGGAGCATCGGCGTTTACGGCGAGGAAGCCGATTTCATCACCGCCTTTGCCGAGAGCGGCGAGGATCTTACCAAGTTCGTGATTTCCGCCATAGGGCGCACCGAGCCCCTTAACTCCCCCGCCGAGGAGGGCGCCGCCGCCGATATGTACATGCTCGACGGCAAAACGTTCGAGGACGCGAAGAAGCTCCGCACACAGATGCTCTCGACCGACATGGAGAAGCTCAAGGCGCTCCGTCCCGCGCTGAACGCCTGCGCCGAAAAGGGCTGCGTCTGCGTGGTCGGCTGCGATTCCGCGCTTGCGGAATTCGGCGATATGCCCATATTCGATATGTAAGGAAGGGCTTTTGAGCACCATGAAAAACTTCGTGCTAAACCGCGAGACGCCCATGCTTCGGGCGGCCCGCGAAAGGAAAAAGGGGTTCATTCCCATACTTGAGGTGCTGATATTCCTTGCCGTGTTCATCGCCGCGTCGACCGTGGAGGGCATCCCTACCGGGATAATCGCGGGCATTCACACTGGCAAGACCATGATCGCCGATCCCTCGATCATCGATAACGCGCTCGCGCTCCTTGCCGCTGGCGATATCTCGGGCTATATCGATCTCATCTTCGAGCTTATAGGCGGGCTGCCCTCGTGGATCATGATCCTCAACCTGTTCTCCGGCGTGCTGCTGACGGTCGTCGTGATACTCTTCTGCCGCGTGATACAGAAGCGCAGCCTCTATTCGATGGGGCTCGGCAAACGGCGCGCTGTGACCGAGTACCTTCTCGGCACGGCGGTCGGGATCGTTATGATCTCGGCGACGGCGCTCCTGGGCGTCGCTTTCGGTGCGATAAAGCTCTCGTTCACCAAATTCAACGCGGGGCTGTTCATACTCTTCATGCTCGGATATTTCTTCCAGGGCATGAGCGAAGAAGTCCTTTGCCGCGGCTATCTGATGATCTCCATCACGCGCCGAAACAAGGTGTGGCGCGCGGTGCTTGTAAGCTCGCTCGTGTTCTCGCTGCTGCACGTTTTTAATCCCGGCTTCGGCATTCTGCCGTTCGTCAACATACTGCTCTGCGGCGCGGTGTTCGGCGTCTACGCCCTCAAGAGGAACAGCCTTTGGGGCGCGTGCGCTATGCACAGCTTCTGGAATTTCTTCCAGGGCAATTTCTTCGGCATAAGCGTCAGCGGCACCGGCGCCGGCGAAAACGCGAGCGTAATGCACGCCGAAATGCTCGACGCGCCGAAGCTCCTTACCGGCGGCGATTTCGGCGTCGAGGGCAGCATTGCGACCACGATCGTTATGGTCGCCGCGCTCCTGATAGTGCTCTTCGTGCTTCCGCAGCGAAAGGAAGCGTGAGAAATTACACCGAAAAAACCGGTCGGAGTTTCCGACCGGTTTTTAATATTCGTTTGTCAGTTTTTATCTATCCACGGCGTGCCGCAGTATTCGCAGGCGGCTCCCTTGAATTTTGCGCCGCAGCCGGGGCACTCGTGCCACTCCTCCGTTACGAAGGGCTTTTTGTCGAGGCGCCTCTTGAAATCAACGAATTTGGTGCCCTTCCTGACGAGCGTTCCCTCGTCCCTTTCGACCATACGGCCGTACTGCTTGCCGTTGACCCTGAACTCCGCCCTTTCGCCGTCGGCAAGCTCGAAGGTAACGAAATACTCCGTGCCGCCGTTGTCTCCGCCGAAGACCTGGAAGCGCTTTGAAACGATCACGGCTGCGACCTCCTGCTGAGGAACGCGGCTGTTGGACTCCTCCTCGATGATCCCTCTGATAAGATTGTAGATCGCGAAACCGCCGCTGCTCATTTCTTTCACCGTGAACGCGGGCATATCATGCGTAAAAAGCCCGCCGTTCGCTCCTTTCGTATATTTTATTATACCATGCTTACGCAGCGATTCAATATAGAGACCGTAAAGAATTGTAAAATCCTTGTAATATCAGTTCCCGCTGAAGCTGAAGAATATCACCCTGCCGGCGGCGGTGGTGTAATCGAGCGTGATATCCGCGGGGATGCTGCCGCCGAAGAACGCCTCGACGGTCATGCCCGCGTCGTCAGTAAGGATATAGACGTCGGCGGTCTTATATCCGCTCGACTCCGGCATATCGAAAGTGCCGCCCGTCAGATACCCGTAGCGGGCGCTCTGACCGCCGCTTACGAGAACGTAAGCGCCGTTCTCGAACTTGAGGAGCATATCCTCCGTCCCGCCCGAGCGGGCGTTCAGTATCCTGACCTGCGCGTTCATTTTTGCCCTGGTCTTTGCATAAAAATAGTTCCAGTTGAAGGCGCCGCGAGTGAATACGCCGTTTTCGAAGCAGACGGCGTTTTCATCCGTGATATCGACGGGCGCGGGCGTTGAAGCCGCGTCCTGAGTGGAGACCGGCGCAGTGACCGCCGGCTCGTCCGGACCGATGGGAACTATGTTCTCTTCCACATTGCCCCTGCCGCTGCAGCCTACCGCAAAAAGCATACTCGCAGCCGCCAGGATGCAGATCATTTTCTTCATAAACCGATTATCTCCTTCCCCCTTGAAAGGGAGCTTGTTATTGTGCCGAACTGCAAACCGTCCTTTGTTTGCCGTATTAAAATAGATTATCACATCCTGCGGCGCTTGTCAACTTTTCTTTGCGCCGGCGCGGGAGCGTACACAAAAAATTAATTCTTTTTTTTGATAATTATGTGGATTATCTTATATTTATATGATATAATAGCCTGACGCACCTGAAAAGGTGGAAAATCAACAAGAGGAGATCGTTAAATGAAAAGGACTTTCATGAAGCTGATCGCGGTATTCATCGCCGTGATCATGATCGCAGGCATGGTCCCCATGCTCGCTCTTGCGGACGCAGTCGTCAAGGCTGCTGAAGATAAAGAGGCCCGCGGGGTACCCAACGGTTACATCCCCACCGGTATGCACGGCGCGAACATCGTATCCAACGCCTATGCACGCGGCGATATGGAGACCTATTACCGCCTCACCGGCAGGAACCGCGACTCCCTGCCCTCCAGCTACAACAGCAACAATCTGGGCTACGTGACCTCGGTCAAGAACCAGAACCCCTACGGCTCCTGCTGGGCGCACGCCGCTATGGCAAGCGTTGAGAGCTACATGATCAAGCACAACGTCCCGGTCGGCACCGGCGCCGCCGCCACGACGAGCCTTAACCTTTCCGAGACGCAGCACTGCTTCTTCAACTACACCTCCGCTTACGATGCGGAGAACATGCTTTCGGGCGATAAGTCCACCCCGCAGGATGGCTGCCTGGATCAGGGCGGCAACGGCGAAATGTCCGCTTACACCCTCCAGCGCTGGACCGGCTCCGCAAGCGAGAGCACTTCCGCTCTTGCATACAGCAAGGCGAGCACGGTCGCTTCCAGCGGTCTGAACAGCCAGTATGCCTATCAGTATAACGTAAGCCACGTCCAGAATTCCGAGTGGATCCCCGCCACCGATATCGAGGGCGTAAAGCGCGCGATCATGGAGTACGGCGCGGGCAACATCTCCTATTACGAGTCCGGCAGCGCCTACACCTACATCTGCACCATCGATACCTCCAGCCAGTCGAGCAGCTCCCATAAGTGGGCGAACCACGCCATCACCCTCGTAGGCTGGGACGATTCGATCGCGGCTTCCAGGTTCTCTCCCAACAAGCCCTCCAGCAGCGGCGCCTGGATCTGCAAGAACAGCTGGGGCACCAGCCAGTTCAGCCAGGGCTACTGCTACATCTCCTATGAGGACACCTCCGTTCTCGAGGGTTATATCTACTTCTACGATGCGGAGCCCATCGACAACTACGATCATAACTATCAGTATGACGGCAGCTGCAACGTAGTCACCTTCGGTAAGGGCTGGAACTCCAGCATCAACACCTGCACCGGCTTCGCCAACAATACCCAGGTCGCCAACGTCTTCACCGCGAAGGGAAGCGAGATGCTCAAGGCGATCGCTTACTGCAACTGGGACGAGGGTCTCTCCTACACCGTTCAGGTCTACAAGAATCCCACGACGGGCAATCCCTCCAGCGGTACTCTGATGAGCACCAAGAGCGGCACCCTGACCTACTCCGGTTACTACACCATTCCCCTTGACACTCCCGTTATGCTCTCCCAAGGCGATACGTTCTCCGTAGTCATCACCCAGAGCGTTGAAGCCGCCGACGAAAACGGCTACTACATCCACACCCCCTACGATTCCACCTTCAACGATTCGAGCGTCGTTTCCTGGTGCTCCTGGACCCACGCCAATCACGGCAACACCTCTTATTACAAAGAGCCCAACGGCTCCTGGACCGACTGCGTCGGCAACGGCGACTTCCGTATCAAGGCGTATACCGTCGATTACGAGAACACCTACACCGTCACCGCGGTATCCAACAATACCAGCTACGGTACCGTCTCCGTGACCGGCACCGTCATCACCGCGACCCCCGCGGCGGGCTACTATGTGGAGAGCTGCACCGTCACCGCCGGTACCGCCACCTACACCATCAACGGCAACACCATCAACGTAACTCCGTCCTCCGACTGCACCATCAGGGTCAACTTCGCGCCGAAGCCCCAGTACACGGTAAGCTTCATCGCCTGCAACAGCTCCGTCGGCAGCCAGACCGCTTACGTTAACGATCAGATCACCCTGCCCGCCACCTGCAGCGTCACCGCCGAAGGCTGGACGTTCGCCGGCTGGGTAGAGAACAAGGTAGCCGAGACCACCACCATGCCCACTTACTATGAGCCCGGCGCAGCCTACACCGTGACCGCCAACGCCACGCTGTACGCGCTGTACACCCGCGTTGAGGAAGGCACCGGCACGGCCGCTTATCAGTACGTTGAAACCATCGAGAATGGCGGCAAGTACATAATCGTTGACTCGAACTGCATTTCCGGCACTTCCGGCTATGCGGTAGGCAACACCATCGTCGCCAACAACCATTACCTCAATGCCGTTTCCGTCACTATCAACAGCGACAATACCTGTACCGTCTCCTCTTCCAACGAGGCGAAGGTCGTTTGGGTAGCCGCAAGCTCCGGCAGCGGCTGGACGTTCTATAACGAGGCTGTCGGCAAGTACATGGGTCTCGACTCTTCCGAGTATCTGTATCCGAGTTCAACGGCTCTCGCATGGGCGTACACCAGTGAAAAGTACCTCGACAACCAGAGCGACTCCGAGGGATACTATTACCTCTCCTTTGATTCGACCAACACAAGGTACACTACCAACAAGTCCGGTAAGGTGATCAACCTTTACCAGTACGTGAACGGCGACACCACCTACTACACCACCGATCCCGTTGCGGTAACTCCGAACGAGTACACCGTAACCTTCAAGGATTGGGACGGCACCGTTCTCAAGACCGAGACCGTCGTTGAAGGCAACGCCGCGACCGCTCCTGCAGATCCCACCCGCGAAGGCTACACCTTCACCGGCTGGAGCGCGGACTTCACCAACGTAACGAGCGACCTTATCGTTACCGCTCAGTACACGATCAACAGCTATACGCTTTCGATCAACTACGTCAAGGCGGAGGGCGGTACTGCTGCTTCCACCTATACGCAGACCTACACCTACGGCGCGAGCTACTCCGTAACGAGCCCGACCGTTGAGGGCTACACTCCCGACCAGGCTGTCGTGACCGGCACCATGGGCGCAGGCAGCGTCACCATCACCGTCACCTACACGAAGAACGCTCCCGCGGGTCTCCTCGGCGACGTCAACTGCGACGGCGTTGTCGACATGAAGGACGTTACCGCTCTCAACGCTTACCTCGTGAACAGCGGTGAGATTTCCGCTGAAGGTCTTGCCAACGCCGACGTCAGCGGCGACGGCAATATCGATGCGTACGACTCCACGCTGATCGCGATGATCGCGCTCGGGATCGAGCTCCCGAACTGACGCCAAAAACAATACCGCCCCGGAGGGATGATCCCTCCGGGGCGTTTCTGTTTATCGGGGAAGCGGCTTTCGTCAGTCGCCTACGTCCAGCGCTTCGAGACCCTTCTTCGCAATGGGCTTATTGTCGCCGTGCCTGACGAACAGCATCGTTACGAACGCGCAGGCAACGAATATCGCCGCATAGGGGAACAGCACCGTCATCCTGTGGGTGGCGTCCATAAGGAAGCCGGAGAGTATCGGAGTAAGTATCTGCGCCGCCATGGACGCGGTGTAGTAGTAGCCGGTGTATTTGCCCACGTTGCCGCCCTTCGCAAGCTCCACGACCATCGGGAAGGAGTTTACGTTGATCGTCGCCCAGCCGATGCCGGCGAGAGCGAACATGGCGTTCATGAGCATTGCGGGGCTGCCCGCGCGGAGGAACGCCGCCACGAGGAACGAAACGGTCAGCATTACGACGCCCGCGAGTATCGCCTTTTTGCGGCCGATCTTCGAGGAGATGATGCCGACGGGCAGGTAGGAGATTATCGCCGCCGCCTGCGCGATTATGAGCGTCATGTTATAGTCGAGATTCAATACCTTGCCCGCGTAGACGGAGTATTTGCTCGTTACCGCGTTGTAGCCGAAGAACCACAGCGCGACGGAGGCGAGTATCAGTATGAGGCTCGCGAGCTCGCCCTTCGAGAGCTTTCTCGTGCCGGAGCCGTCGTCGTCGGCGCTGTCGTCGATGCCGAAGCGCTTCGATTCAGCCTCCATTTCGCGGACGAATTTCGGCTCCCTTACGGTGATGAGGAACAGTACGAGCGCGATCAGCATTATCGCGGCGATCACGGTGAAGAAGACTATG
>JAEEGF010402197.1_pt1 | contig 23370 bp, 19 predicted proteins | sample 9134171 | NCBI WGS metagenome assembly JAEEGF01 (sample SAMN16246542, study PRJNA631951) | gut metagenome | biome: gut microbiome; feature: rumen; material: AP-attached | host: Bos | place: Iran: Karaj | collected 2018-10
GCTGGTACTCCAAGCTGGAGTAAAACATTCGCATGCGAATTATAATGAAGTACCAGAATCATGAGCATAGCCACAATTCTCAGCAATTCAAAATTAGCATTTCTCTTTTTCTTTGTCTTACTCAGACTTTCCCCACCAGACATTACGCCTCCAACTGCAGTTATCTGTCACGAACCGCTTTTCCTTCTTCTATTCTGTAGACCATATCGCACTTCTCAATTGTCTGAAGTCTGTGCGCGATAATGATCAAAGTCTTTCTGCCATGAAGCTTGTTGATTGAATCCATGATCGCAGCCTCTGTCTCATTATCAAGAGCAGATGTAGCTTCATCCAGTACTAAAACCTCAGGATCCTCGAAAAGAGCTCTTGCAATACCAATTCTCTGTCTCTGTCCACCAGAAAGTCTGATTCCTCTTTCACCGATCTGAGTATCAAGTCCCTCTGGAAGACTCTTAACAAATTCATCAAGGGAAGCTTCTCTGAGAGCCTGCCATACCTTGTTATCATCAATCTCATCATCAGCGTAGCCAAATGCCACATTCTTACGGATTGTTGAGTCTACCATGAAGATAGTCTGTGGAATATATCCGATATTCTTGAGCCATCCCTTGTAGTTACTCATTACATCTGTGCCATCAGCTGAAATCTTGCCACTCTCAGGCTTAAGAAGGCCCAAAAGCACGTCTACAATAGTAGTCTTACCTGCTCCGGAGGTTCCAACGATTCCCACTGACTTACCTACAGGAATGCTCATGCAGGCCTTGTTCAGGATATAGGAATCTGTATTTGGATACTTGTAGCAAATATCAGTCATCTCGATATCTTTAGTCACAGGAAGCTTAGTAACTTCTGTCTTTTTCCTGTAATCTGCAACATCATAGGAAACTGAGCCGTCATGGATCTCCTGCTGGAGATTATCTGTAACATTCATCATGAATGGCTCAAAATATGCTATAGATGTCAGGTAGTTGTTAATTCTGTTAGCACTTGGTAAAAGTCTTGTTGCTGCAGCAAGAAGGACTGTGAGCTGTGGAAGCAGTGTTGTAAGAGATGTTCCACTCATCATAACGATCAGCATATATCCGATCATTCCGGCAACAGCAATTGTTTCTATCAACAATCTAGGTGTTGAGTTATAAAGATTGTACTTCTGAACTGCATATACATAACCAGCTCCGCAATCAGCATAACCGTTAATGAAGTAGTTTTCCTTGTTAGCGATCTTAATCTCTTTGATTCCTGTTACAGACTCATTGATCCACTTATAAAGTCCGCTGTAGAAATCCTGATTGTCTTTTCCTGCCTTGACCATTACAGGCTTGATCACGAACTTAATAATGAGAAGCACTGTAACCAAAAGAGCTGCTATGGTGATAGTCATCATGGCATCCATTCTCAGAAGGAAGGCTACCAGGCAGATAAATACGATAACTTCACTTGTAAGCTGTAGAATACTAAGGATCAGAGCGTACATATTGTTAACATCAGAGGTGATACTACGCTGAATTACGCTGGTATCAGCATTCAGATAGTATTCGTATGGTCTTTGCATAAAGTTGATCATCATACGTCTTGATGTAGCAAACTGATTAGTGTATGTAAACTTAAGCTGAACAACGTTTATCAGGAACAGAACCAGGTTCTTGATGATAAAGACAAGGATAAGACCGCCCATGATCACTTCTGCAAGCTGAGTAGTTGTTGATAAGTTAAGCCCATGGTACATGGCAGAAAGATATTTGCTCTCCTCAACCTTCTGGGGGTCTACGACGATCTGCATAATAGGTGCCAGCATGGCAATTCCCAGTGATTCGAGAATACCTCCAATAAGCATCAGAAAAACAATTCCTACCATCTGTGTCTTTTGTCTTTTATCCAAAAGAACGTTTATCTTCTTAAAAATCTTACGCATAAAAAATATATATCCTTCCAAGTGGTTCAGGCCATAAGCTGTATTATGGCATCCACTATTTTTTCTGTGCCCTTTCCATCTACGATTTCCTTGGCCTTTTTACTCATTCTGGATCTGAAGCCCGGATTATCTACCGCAGCAGTTCCCCAGGTCACTATCTTCTGAACAAGTCTGTGATCATTTCTGGCATCACCGGCATATTTGCCAGCGCCGGCCTGATCAAAGCCCTTAGCAAACTCAGCCTGGCTGTCGTTCACACTAAATATTACCGTAGGAACGCCAACTGCACACAGTTCGTACAAAGTGGCTCCTCCAGCTGAAACAGCAAAATCACAACCACTCATTATAGCGGCCATGTCATCGCCAACGCCGCTGTGCAGGGTTATGGCGCTATGTCTGTCTGCTATTTCCTGTAATTGTCTCTTATAATCAGCATCAAACAATGCCCCAACAATCACGTCGCAGCCAAGTCCCTTGGTATCAAGAACCTTCCTGCATGGGCTGTCTGCTTCATATATCTCAGAGAGAATATCTCCAAGGACATAATTTGAGTCTGTTCCTCCAGCAGAAAGAAATACTCTTTTAGCATGAGGATTTATAACATATTCTGTCTGTCCAAATTCTGCGCGAAGAGGTGCAAACTGACCACCCAAAAGCTTTATCTGCGCGCTGTAGATATCTTTTGGCCCAGAAACATCATAATTGATTATCAAATCCACAGGATAATCGTTTTTGTTGTAATCGTCAATGTATCCCGTTTTGATACTGTGATTGCTACCTGCAAAGAGCTTGTTGATCTCCTGAACGTACTCAGGGGTTACAAATGGAGAGTCCATCAAAAAGAAATCCGGAGCATCATCCTTTATTATATCTGCTATCACGGGAATATCTCCCATGGGCTCAGAATATACGGTATGAAGAATCCTGGCGTCGAAAGCAGCATCTTCCTGATCAGATAAGGTTATAAGCACATTGGCACTGTACTCATCTGATAATATGAATTCCACATCCATACCATGACTTATCAGCTCGCTGGCAATAGTCATGCAGCGTCTGATATGTCCAGTTGCTACTTCACCATTTCCGTTGGCCTTGATCCAGATCTTTTTCTTTTCCATTTGTCATCCTCTTATCAAGAATACATCAGGTTATACTTAAGTTCCGCAAGTTTCCAATCTACTTCGTTATCTATATCCTGAACTTCCAGTTCTGAAAGTTCAAGCGGTATTATGCTGCCCATCAGAAGGCTGTTAGTACGAAGAAAACTCTCTGTTCGAGTAACATAGAACTGTCCGGCATCGTGATAATGTGGTGTCAGGTCCTGAGATCTTGCTGTAAGATTCTCTGGCTGTCTGAACACAAGCCTTCCATCCTGTATTTCCATTGCTCTCTGTGGAGGATAAGAAAATCTAACCACAGGAATAAGAGAGTCGGCATCAGAGCTTTCAAGGTCTTCTACAGCTTTTTTTAATTTCTCGGATGTAATAAAAGGGGCTGTAGGATAAATGCAGGTAATGATGTCAAACTTCTGACCGCGCTTTTCGTACTCGCTTATAACTTCATTTATAACATCGGATGTTGTGGCGAAGTCATTAGATGTCTTTTCACTTCTAAGAAATGGCACCTGTGCTCCATAGGATCTTGATATTTCTGCAATTTCCTCATCATCGGTAGATACCATTACTTCATCAAATACTCCGGCACCAAGAGCTGCCTCAATGGAATAAGCTATTATTGGCTTGCCATTAAAGTCTTTGATGTTTTTCCTTGGTATTCTCTTACTGCCGCCTCTGGCAGTAATAAGTGCTAATGCTTTCATTTCTTGTTTCCAAACCTCTTTCTCAAACCTCTATAACCCCATAGGAGCCTGTAATATACATAAAACAGCACTGCAGAGCTGCAGGCCATATTTATAAGCTTCTTTTCCTCAGGATTAACCCTGTCTATATAATAGCTGTTCTTGGTAAAATCAGGAAATGTCTCAAGCATTTCTCTTGTGAGCTTCCTGACAAAAGATATCCTGGCCGGCTTAACACAAGGCATATATGTAAAAAGAGTATTCACATAAAACAGCTGTATGAAGATATACTCTATCTCCGACCTGAACTCATTGAAAAATCCAAGTCTTCTGGCCTCACTCAGCATTATTCGTCCTGCTTCCATCCTGTCCTGGCACATCTTCTCGGAAAAAGAGTGAACCGTGGAGCTGCCATGCTGGTAGTAGTAATACCACGGCTTTTCAATGTACTCATAATGACTTGCAGTAAGCAGATAAGAATTGCTCATTGCGTTGTCTTCGTAAAAGATGTTCTCTGGGAAAAATAGCTTATTCTCTAAAATAGTGGCTCTCTTATAAATCTTAACTACAAGTCTTCCGCCGTCCAAAATAAGCTGCTTTTTCCTGTCGTGGTCAAGTGGACCAGACAAAGAAGCATTTCCATTTTTCTCTATTTCATCGGAGACCTGATAGGTGTGCTCTGTGACAAGTGTAAGATCACAGCCCACCATATCTGCACCCGTATGATCTGCCTTTTCCAGCATAAGTCTGTACATGTCTGGATCAATCCAGTCATCTGCATCAATAAAGCCAATCCAGTCACCCTGAGCTTCGCGGATTCCTATATTCTTGGCTCCGCCCTGATGCTTGTTAACTTCACTGTGGATAGCCCTGACTATACCAGGAAATCGCTTCTCATAATCCTTTAGTATTTCAAGCGAGTTATCTGTAGAGCAATCATCAACTGCAATGATCTCAAAATCTTCCAGATTCTGCGAAATAAGGGAATCCATGCAGAACTGCAATTTATTGTCCTTGGACATATTATATACAGGAACAATTATACTTAGTTTCATAAATCCCCCATGAGCGCCCTAGCTATACGAATAGCGCCTTTTCCGTCGGTAATTCTCTTAAGACTAGCTGACAGCTTATCAAGCTGCGAAGTATCTGACAGCCTTTCGATAAGTGTTTTCTCTACATTATCAATAGCAAGCGTTTTCTTTGTGTCACTCTCAGAAACATCCCCTGCAAAAGTCATTCCCTCAGAATTTCCCCAGTATTGAACATTGAACTTCTGATTATCAGCCACCTGGTAAAAGATTGTGGGAAGCCCACAGGCAGCACACTCTGTCAGCATAGTTCCCGCTGCCATAACAGCCAGATCACATCTGTTCATAAGATATGCCATATTCTGAACTGCTCTGTGTATCACTATATTGTCATGCCCTTGTGCCTTCCTGATAATGGCATCAGCATTTTCAACAAATCCACCTATTACAACATGCCAGATTGCTTTATCCTCAAGCTCTCCGGAAATAATTCTATCTATGAGTGGCATCAGCATACCACACATGTCTGCTCCACCAGTTGCTATCAGCACGTGTCTTATATCTTTTCTGGCAAAAGAATCTACTATGTCTTTATCTACTTCTGAATCAGGAGTTTCTTTGTAGAACTGTTCCCTGAGTGGTGCATATTGAAGGCCAAGATATAAGACAGTTTTCTCATCATTATATCCAGTCATATCCTTGTAACCTTCGGTATAGTCCATATTCAAAGAATAACCACTGTAATTTATAAGCATATTTACAGGGTAAGCTTCCTTGTTAAGGTCATCCAGATAAGCCACTTTACATATTTCTCTTAGTTTCTCAAAATATGTCCTAGTCACGCTGTAGGAATCCACAAGTAACGTCTTTATAGCTCTTTCCCTGAGCTCTTTGGTCAAAATATCCAGTTCACCTTCCATATTCTGCCAATCGGTACCAAGTACAACAACCTGGAATTCGTTTTCAGAAGTACTACTCTCAAAAAGTCTGAGGGACTCCTGATCTGCCAGGAAGAAAGTCACTTCCTCCCCTAGTTCTTTGGCAGCCTTGGCTATACTGATACACCTCATTACATGACCAGTTGCTATTATGCTGTTGGCGTCTGCTCTGATTCCAATCATATCTCTAGTTATTTAATAAGATCCCAGCTAAGTGGTGTTCCTTTCTCAATATCATTTACAGCAGTCATTCCAAGTACTTCTTCATAGTGCTTGGTGTGCATGCCATTTCCAGGTCTGATAGATCTGACATTCTCAGGAGTAAGCTTTTCTCCTGCCTTGATATCTTTTACTACAAACAAGGATCTGCTAAGTCTTCTCTCAGAAGCCTGCTTATCAGATATAGCGTACTCTTTCTGTCCAAGAGCCTGCTCCATTATTCTTACATTTCGAACCATCTCAGCAAATTCAGCTGGTTCCATAGAAAATGCATCATCAACACCTCCAGCAGAACGGTCAAGTGTAAGGTGCTTCTCGATCATCTTGCCACCAAGGACTATGCTTCCTGTTGCTACAACGCTTCCAGGAGTATGGTCTGACAAGCCTACTATACACTCATATTTCTCTGCAAGGTCCTCCATCATCCTGAGGTTGACCATATCATAAGGTGTAGGATATGCACTTACACACTTAAGGAGAATGATGTCATTATTTCCTTCTTCCTTGCAGGTATCAAGCGCGAGCCTGATATCTTCTTCATAAGCTATTCCTGTTGCAAAAATAATAGGCTTGTGGAGACTGGCTACCTTCCTGATAAGAGGAATATCATTTATCTCAAAGCTTGCGATCTTGTAGGCAGGGACATTGAGATTTTCCAGATAATCTACTGCTGTGAAATCAAAAGGTGAAGAGAAGCATTCAAGGCCAAGCTTATTAGCTTCTTCTATGAGGCCAGCATGCCACTCCCATGGTGTATAGGCTTCCTTGTAGAGGTCATGAAGTGTTCTGCCCTCCCAAAGACTTCCCTCTGATGTCATAAACCATGGTTTGTCACAATCAATCGTTATTGTATCAGCGGTGTAAGTCTGCAGCTTAACAGCATCTGCTCCTGCTTCTGCAGCAGCATGAATGATCTCCACTGCTCTGTTATAATCGCCGTTATGGTTACCAGAAAGCTCTGCAACAATCATGGTCTTCTGGTCTTTTCCAACGTATTTATTTCCAATCTTGATCTTGTCGTTAAACATTACTCACTCCACAAATTCTTAATATAACATCTGATATCACCAGCGATCAGCTTGGTGTATCCGTTTTCTTCAAAGCATCTGGCTGATGCTACATTGTCCTCATTCACAAAACCCACAAGACTCTGAATTCTGTTGTCAGTTACTGCAGTCTCTAATTCAGGAACATTGTCTATGAGCTTTATTATTTCCTTGCCCAGTCCCTTTCCCCTGACTGCAGGCGCTATCATATAGCTAATCTCAGCAATTTTGTCTGTAATATCCAACCTGATACTGCCTAAAGAGCCAGTTTCATCCTCAAGGATATACATGAGACAGTTATTATCATCCAGTTTTCTTTTGAACCATTTCAGATGATTTTCCTCTGATATCTCTTCCTGCGTAAACGAATTCTTCCTTGTTGTCTCATCATTACGCCATGCAAGGACATCGAGAGCATCGTCCATCGTAGCACGCCTAAGCTGCATATTTACTCCTTAATACTCACTTGTCTAAAAGCTCTGTCTTCCTGTGAATGCTAGGATCCTCATACTTATCAAGGAAATCCAGTCCCAGGTAAACAATCTCTTCAGCAAAATACACATTATCAACCTGTGTGATGACTGATACAAGCTTATCTACCTTAAATCCTGTAATATCCCCCAAAACTTCCATCGGGAATCTGTCCTTGACAACCACAACTCCGGGGAACTCCTTCTCGTAATCCAGAAAATCTCTTGGATGTGGCTTGATGATAACCCTGTAATTGTCCTTGTAATCGTTAACTATATCTGCAAACATCTGCCTTCTGACATCAAGCTCGCACAGAGGCTCAGTTAATATCATAACATTTGGTTTGTTTGCATCAGCTTCACTCTTATCAAGGAGCTGGCTTACTAATCTGTCAGGATCAGTTAGGAATATCTCTACCAGAACTCTGTGATCATCTACTGTCAGCTGGCTATTCAGTCCTTCTCTTGGTATCTCTACAACATTTGGAGGGAGACTATGGTTGGCCTTTATGTCATTTACTTCATAGTCAAGACAGTACTTGCTGTATCCACTCTCGATGAAAATAAGTCCCATACCGGCCATAGCCTTTTTAAGTGGCCATGCACCCTTGTTGGCATTCCTGGCCTGATCATCCAAAAGGCCTGAATTAAGGCCATCTTCTACGGCATGATAGTGTATTTTTTTGTAGTTAAGATAATATCCGATAGGATCAGAATCGCAGAAAACATATACATCGCTGTATTTTGAAATATCTGTTGGTATGTAATCCTCCTGAAGTTTACCAAGGAGCTTAGTATATTTAATTCTCTGCATCAAATTAAGGACGATGTTTCCTCTATCCCTGTGATATTTCATCACTTCCTCTGAGGTAACATCTTCCTGTTCATCGTAAGTATAGATATTCTCAAATACTCCAGACTTAGAAAGCCTATCTTCAAGACTCTCAAAGTTATTGGACATTGTGCTGAGAATAATATCAGCACTTCCGTTGCTCTCACGCCTTCTTATCAGCTCTTTTACCACTGAAATATAGACGTGATAATAAGTGTGGCAAATATATACTCGCCTGTTAGTTTTATCCCTTTTCATGCCCTTTATTATATAATCAAACGCTGTCATTGTCATCCACTTGCCTTACCTTATTATTTAGTAGTATACTAAATCGATTTATTTTTTACCGTATATAAAGGAGAAAACGCACATGAAAATGCGATATTGTAAGCGTTGCCTGCAGCCAGACACCAGACCAGGCATTGTTTTTGACGACGAACAGATTTGTTTTGCCTGCCGTTATGAAGAATCTAAGGCAACTATCGATTGGGCAGCACGTGAAGCTGAGCTCAGATCATTTGCTGAAGAAGCTAAGGAAGAAGCCAAGAAGCGTGGTAACACTTATGATTGTATCATCGGTGTATCAGGCGGTAAGGATTCTACATTCCAGGCTGTTTATGCAAAAGAAAGACTTGGACTTAATCCTCTTCTCATCAACTGTATGCCAGATGAGATAACAGAGATTGGTCGCAAGAACATCGAGAACCTCAACAATCTTGGTTTTGATATCATTTCTATCAGACCTAATCCTATTGTTGCCAAGAAGCTCGCCAGAAAGTCATTCTTTGAGAGAGGTAACATTATTGCTGCTTCTGAATACTGTCTGTGGGCATCATCATATATCATGGCTGTTAAGTTCAATATTCCTCTTATTATCCAGGGTGAGAACGCAGCACTTACACTTGGCGCTGCCAAGAACCAGGAAGCTACAGGTAATGCATTCTCAGTAATGCAGCTTGAAACAATCCGTGGCGCAAGCGTTGACAGCTTTGTAGATCTTTCTAATAACATCACAGAAAAAGACCTGTTCCTTTACAAGATTCCTACTGTTGAGGAGATGCAGGCTAAGGGAATCAGAGCTATCTTCCTTCAGTACTACACAAAAGAATGGTCACAGGTTACAAATGCTGACTTTGCAGTAGCTAGAGGCCTTACAGGCAGAAGTGGTAACCTTCATGATCTTGGCCGTTACAGAAGATATACAGCACTTGATTGCGACCTTCAGATTCCTAACCAGATGATCAAGTATCTCAAGTTTGGTTTCGGCTATGCAACAGATGAGATCTGCTACGACATCAGAGAAGGCCGTTTCAGCAGAGAAGACGGCAAGTGGTATGTCAATGAGTACGATGGTGGCTGTGGTGAACAGTACATCGAGCAGACATGCAAATACTTATCAATCACCAAGGAAGAGTTCTGGGAAGTAGTTGATAAGTATGTAAATAGAGATCTCTTCGAAAAGATTGATGGTAAATGGACACCTAAGTTCACTGTAGGAGAAGATTACGAGTCATGACAAAGACAAATACTCTTAAAAAGTATTGGTACGTATATTTAACAGGAACACTGCTGGCTATTCAGGCCGCAGTGTTCCTTATATTTAGAGGTGAAAGCTATTTCCAGATTCACGATAACCTGGATCTGTTTATGGCTCACTATGAGATGCTCAAAAAAGCAGGGCTGTGGTTTAAACAGGGCGCTGATGCTCCTATTCTCCACGGTGTTCCAAGAGATTTATTCGGGTCCGAATTCCTGATCTACAATCTCTTCTACATTCTGCTTCCTGGCGTTTGGGCATACCTTGCCGGTTACGCAGCCAAAATAGCAGTTGGTATGATATCCTTTATCCTTTTGGCCAAGGATGTGTACAAGGATCGCTACGAGCAGTACAAGCCTCTTATTATTGTAATTGCTGCAGCTTATGGAATGATTCCTGTATTCCCTACCTATGGAATCGCCTTTACTTCTGTTCCATTTATTATTCTGCTTCTCAGAAAGCTGTACTTTGCAGATACCTTTAAACAGAGACTTCCGTACTATATTGGAGTCTTTTTATATCCACTGTTATCTTATTTCTCCTACCACGGATTCTTTATTCTTTCCTACATGGTAGTAGCTGTAATCATTCTGTGGATAAGGGATAAGCATTTTCCTAAGAGCACTTTTGCTTCAATAGTTATTCTCTCAGCTGGATATATTATTTTTGAATACAGATTGTTCAAAGAAATGCTCTTCACTGATACTGTTACTATCAGAACTACAATGGATCACGGCGATATCAGTTTTGGACAGGCAATGCTCACAGCTCTTACAGAATTTGCTGATGCTTCCTTCCATTCTGAGGATTCTCATACCTATGTAGTTCTAGGCGTTGTATTGATTGCAATTGTTATTATTAATGCAATCTATATCAAAAATAAAGAAGCAAACAAGATCCTGAAGGATCCTATCAATCTGGTTATGCTCTGGATTCTCTTCAATGTTCTGATTTTTGGATTATACCAGTATGCTCCATTCAGACATCTGTTTGAGCTTCTGGTTCCACCACTTACAGGCTTCGAGTTTGCAAGAACTGCTTACTTTAATACCTTCCTGTGGTACGCTGAGCTACTGCTTGTTTGTATCAGAATGTATGACTATAGCAAAAAGAATCTCAAGCTTCTTGCTAATGTAATAGTTACTCTGGCAGTACTTGTTGTAATGTTTGTTCCTCAGGTATATAACGACTTCTATTACACCTGTTACAATCAGGCCTTTAAGATAATCAAGCATCGTGACACAACTTATGTTAACTACAATGAATTCTACTCAACCAAGTTGTTCAATAAAATAATAGATGATATCGATTATAATGGCGAATGGTCTGCTGCTTACGGTATGCACCCAGCAGTTCTGAACTACAATGGAATTGCTACTGTGGATGGTTATCTTGGAATGTATGCTCAGGAGTACAAAGATAAATGGACCAGTATCATCGAGCCAGCTCTTGAAGGTTCACCTTCACTTAAGTCCTATTTCGATGGTTGGGGAGCGCGAGTAAGTTTGTACTCTGGATCAGATGAGAATACTTATGCTCCTCTGAGAAATCTTGAGGTAACTGACAAGAGACTCGTGGTAAACATGGACGAACTTAAGAGCCTTGACTGTAAATATATTTTCTCACGAATCGAGTTATCAAATACTGATGAGCTTGGAATCAAACTTGTCGGCACTTACACAGACGATAGCAGTCCTTATACAATCTATGTTTATGATTTAGACGCTTAATATTAAAATCCGCACGGATATGATTCCGTGCGGATTATTTTTATTCTAATTCATAGGAGTTCCACATATCCTCAGTAAAAAGTGGCATAATCTGCGTTTTCCTCGTAGCCTCTTTAAGGTCAGTGATTGCTTTGTCCTGATAATCATCATCAGCTACATAGAGGATAATCTTTGAAGCATTAACAATCTTTGAATCTTCGATATTATTGGAATTCTCCACATCCATATAGAAAACTTTATCATATTGCAAGAGTTCATCTGTGAGGCGCCATATGTTATGAGGAGTGGCTGGGTTGAACATTACTACTGCCACCTGATCGTGGTTATCAGCAGCGTATTGAATCTTAGCTGTATCCTCAGGATAGAGGAACAATACGCGGTTATCAATACATATTCCTTTTACCAATATTACTAATACAAAAACACTAGCTAGAACACCAGCAATTATAGGTACTATCTTACTCTCAGGCCCATTATCAGAATTCTCTTTTCCCTGAGCGTCTTCAAATCTCCATATCCTCTGCAACAGAATCACAGTAATCAAGATAATAAGCCCGTAGCAAGGCATCTCATATCTGTTAGAAGCAGCACCCACGAGAAGTGCTGTCTTGGAGGTAATGAGGAAATATCCGATTGTGCCGATGATAAGTATCACAAGGTCAGGCGTAAATGCTATGGTCTTCTTTTGGTAAATTCTGATGCCAAGTCCAATAAGAATCGCCTCGAGCACCAGAATAAATAATCCAGCAAATACGAAGTCATTAAGAAGACCTGCAAAAAACGATAGCCTCATAATCGTATTTCCTATATCAAACAGGCTTCCAGCTGCCTCATTTCCTCTGTATCCGCCTAGCATATGGTGAATGCTTGCAGGGTAAGTTATGACTGCTAATCCAAGGGATATAGCGCAGCTTGCCACATATATCAGACCATATCTGACATTCTTTTTCCAAAATATTAGCCAAGCAGTAAATGCCATTCCAATGGACACAAAGAAAAAGATGTAGAAATATTGTGTCAAAAAGCCAAGGTACGAAGTAACCATGACAGGCAGCATATATGAAGCATAAGCTCTGAGCGCAGACTTCATATCTCTTTTACCAGTATTGGCCTTATCCCCATAGAGAGAATAATCCTGGATCTGCCTGATATGAAAATAAGCACAAAGGGCTACCCACAGCGAAAGCCATGCATACATTCTGATGAGCATATTGCTGGAAATAGTCTGAGGATTTACTCCATAGAACAGCAAAGCTATAGCTTCTAGCCAGCATGGTGTTTTAAGGCGCTTCATGATAAGATGCATCACCCAGAAAGCTAAGACAAATGCAATAAGATTAGTTATGACACCCGTCCATTTGGTGAACACGCCAGGTACTAATGAACAGATAGTGTGAAAGATCATGTAATAAAGCGGCGGATGAACATCCCAGGACTGAACGAGCTTAACAAGCCCATAGTTAAAACCTTCTCCTGGTCTTACTACGAATTCATCCAGTATAGTCTGCCTATCCTGCCACTCTCTGTCTGGCTGATAGAGGCCAGCCGTTCTATTGGAAGAATAATAGGTATAGTACTCATCCTCATGAAATCCGGACTTCTGGAATCCGAAGTATATATTCACTATTATTGAAAGCACAAAAATGAGTAATATGCCACATTTCTTCATCAGTTCAAACCTCTTACAAAGGCGTGGAGCCTGCGCACAAACCTGGGTGCAGGAGCAAGAATAAATAAATACGCCTTCTGTTTACCAGTCAAATACTCATTGCCAAGTATCTCTCCTATATTGGATCTGATATTCCTGACAACATCCATGTAGAACGTGTTATCTCTGGTCATCTTGGACACAGGGATATGCAAAAGATAATCCAGTCTCTGAACAGCACCAAATCTTTTAGCTACGCTCTCCAGCTCTGGAAACTCTTTTTTAACAAGCTCAAGTACAACATCCGCATTACGCACAATATCAGTAAATACAGATGGAAAATAGTCCCTATCTTCAGCTTTTCTGCGGCTGTTACTGCCAAGTCTGTAGAAAACGTGATAATACTGCTGAGGCAGAATAACCACTTTATTGACCTTCCCCAGCATGTGGATCATCAAATAGAAATCCTCGTTAAGTTCGCCCTCAGGAAACAACATATTCTCTGTAAAAAGAGCTCTTTTAACAAGCTTGGTGCAATAAGAAGCATCGCCCGTGTGCATCAGAAGAGTTCTGAAATGCTCCCTGGGCTCAATAACTGTAACTTCGGAAGGAGGAATCACAACATCAGGGCGTTTAGTGCCATCCTCTGATATCTCATCCCTGGAAATCTGTACCATATCAGCATCGTACTCGAGAGCAGCGCTCATAAGGCTGCTGTACATACGAGAATCAACAAAGTCATCGCTATCCACAAAGCCGATATAGTCCCCTGTGGCATGCCCTATTCCAAGGTTTCTGGCACTACTGGAGCCACCATTTTCCTTGTGATAAACAGTCACATTCTCATATCTGTCTGCCAGCTCATCAGCTACTTTCCCTGTGCCATCAGAAGAACCATCGTCCACAACAATTATCTCCAAAAGCTCTGAAGGATAATCCTGTGAAGCAACGGATTTAACGCATTTACCAAGCAGGTCTTCGATATTATATGCAGGAATAACAACCGATATCTTTTTGTCAAAATCAGGCATTTGCTTCCTCCGGAATCTGCATCTGCTTATAAAGGTCATAGCCTACAGTAAGGATAATAACAAGCATAGCAACAGTAAGTGGCCACAGGTATGTAACTGTAGAGCCAAATAAATATCTGGTATAAGTGATCATTGAAATCACCTGAAGGAACGCACATACAGGAAGTCTCTTGTAGCTATAAAGAGCATAAACTACTGCAAGCAGCTCAGGCATATATCCGTATCTCTCATGCATAACAGGAAGACAGAAGCAACAGAGCTCAGCTGTAAATATAACAAGAGTTATCATAAACTTATCGGTAATCTCGAACTTCTTGTTGTACATATAGTAGGCAATCATACCAAAGATAACTACAGTTGCCAATACTCCACCTTTGATAATAAGGCGCCTTACGCTCTTATCAAGATCGGATGTTATTATTGTATATATACTTGGATAGTTCATTGAAAGTCTTGTGAACATTTCAACCTGGTTGCCATAGATTCCCAGAAGGTCAGCCCATTCTCTTCCAGCGATTGCTGAAGGAATCATAGAGACAACATGGAATACTGGAACCACTAAAGCATATCTGATCTTAATCTTGTTCTTAAGCCACATCAGGATAATGAATGGCACAAAGAAAATTGCCTGCTGCTTAAAGCTGTAGGATATAGCCAGATACAGAAATACTCTGAAATCATTCCCTTTTAACACATGTAAAAGGGATAACAAAATAAAAGCTGTGTATATAGAATCATTCTGAGCCCAGGCTGCACTGTTGAGCACAACAGTTGGAAGAAACAGCACTGCGAAATATGCAAGCATAGACTTCTGCACATTTCTGCCTGATACATGGTATGCAATCCTTGCAAGGTTAACTGCGCAGACAAAGTCAAAGATTACTGACAAGGTCTTAACCAGATACATATCAGCTATAGCTCCATTACCGCCAATATAGTGCAGTAATACGATCAGATACTGAAACATGCAGTTATAATCGAAAGTACTGGCATCAGATACTCCAGGCTTGATTCCAAGGTATGCAAAGCCTCCAGCTGCATGACACTCTTTCATCCAATCCGCAAAGGCTTTCACGTAATCTCCAGACTCAATATCATACAGGGAAAATCTGAACATCACTCCCAGTGTAGTCAGTACAATAGCCACCAGAATGTCAAAGCACTTTATCTTTACATCCCCAAACTTAAATTCAACATCAAAAATCTTATCAATAGTTCTCATTTCTTATTCCAATCTGTTTTTTTCATGTAATGAACGAATAAATCCTGCCGGCGGAAGATTAGGTGCTAAGCTCATCGGGCCCTCTGTGCTTGGCTCTGGAGTATTTCCGTTCATATACTCTTTTGCAAATCTTATCAGCTCTCTGGCTGCATTTTCAGCATTCCACCACTTCTCAATGCTCTCCTGCGCTCTTTTGCCAAACTCTCGAATTTTATCTCTATTTTCAAATAAATACAAGACTTTGGCCTGCATGGCATCCAAACTGCCATTATCATAGCTCAGTCCATTTACGCCATCCTGTATCAGGAACGGAACAGCGCCAGCCTCATTAGAAGCTACCACAGCGCATCCGCACTGCATCGCCTCATTAACAACAGCGCCCCAGCCCTCTAGATAATTGCTTGTAAAAAGAAATACATCAGCCTTCTGCATATATGTGAGCACTTCGTCAGGTCTTTTACCACCATGCATTATTACCTTATCCCGAAGACCATACTGACTGATAAGCGCTTCCAGGTCGCTTCGCTTGTTGCCATCTCCAACAATATCAAGCCTGAAATTATATCCCTTTTCAGCAAGGCTTCTGGCGGTTTCTATGGCATATTCGCTGTGCTTGAGCTCTATAAGTCTTCCAGCCCAGCAAAGCTTGATACACTCAGACAACTCTGGTTTAATATAGCTCTCATTAGCCTTTTCAGGGAAATATCCCCATTTAAGCTTCTTGCCCGGATAGCTCCTTATCACATCAAAATCCGAAGCAACATAAGCGCCTGCGCACAATAAATACACAGGCTTATTTCTATATCTGATATGCTCGTTATATTTAGCCATAAGCCCCTTGGGGCTTATGAACTTCCACTGTCCTTCCCTGTAAATGCGTTCACTCACCCTGAAGGTCAACTTACCGGAAGACAGCCTCTCTTTTTCTATATCTGCAACTATTCCATCGGACCATCCAAGGATAGTCACATCACTATCCAGAATAAGCCGTTTGCACTTATCTTCATCCTCGTAAAAAAGCGAAACAAATGGGAGTTCACTAACATCCATCCCCCAGCCCATAGCAATACGCTTTTCCTCCATAGGCTCTGTCTGGATAAAATGAAACTCCACATCCTCCATGCTGTTCATGGCTTTGCAGAATGGAAGCTGATGATGATTTATGTAGTTGGAAACAAAGGTAACTTTCATTCCTCTTCCACCTGATATGTCATTTCTGATCAATGATCTGTTTATAAATCTGTATTAATCTCTTGTAATTAGTGTCGGGATCATGTGACAACTGCGCATGTTTTCTGGCATTATCTCCGTACACACCAGAAATAACAGGCTCATCCCACATCTGAACAACAGCATCAGCAAGGCTCTGAACGTCTCCAGATTCAAAGAAGCTGCATTCCTTATTGGCCTGTATCATACTGGGAACACCGCCTACTCTGGACGCTACGATTGGCATACCAAGAAGCATTGCTTCTGCCAGTGAATTAGGAGAATTCTCCACAACTGACGCGCACACAAAGAGGCTGCTATCAAGCATTCTCTGCTTCATCTCCTCTTCGCTCAGCATTCCAACCATTGTAACCTTTTTCTTGAGCTTATTAGCGGCTATTATTGACTTCAGATACTTGCCATAGGCGCTGGCTCTAAGGAAATATGGATATTTGCTCTGGCCTTTCCCAATAATGTTATTTCCTGCAACGTATAAATGAGCATCTGGATATTTTTCCAAAATAAGTGGCATTGCTTCCAGCACAAAATGGAAGCCCTTAAGCGGATAATCACCCTGCGACAAAAAGATGCTGTGAGGCTGTGCATTCTTCTCTTCCCACTTATCCTGGTAGAAAGAAGGTCGCATGGTCTCATTCATGGCAAAATATCTGGCCTCTGGATTGATCTTGGCAACTTCCTCTTTATCAAAAGCAGTTCTGCCAGTAACATTGCCAGTTAAAAGAATTGCTTCTCTCTCATGCTCAGCTCTTACCCTATACTTCTCCTGCTGCTGCATAAGTGAATCATCCTTAAGTCTATCGCGTAGTGTTGCTGATTTCTGGACTTCCTCAGGGATGCCCGCCATATACTCCTCAGCAATCCTTGTACAAACTCCCTGAATACCTACAAGAGCCCTGTCCGGAGTACCAAAGGACCTGAGCATAGCCAGAGTATGCGGAAACTCAGTTCCAAAAATATGCACTATGTCTGGATTAAAATCATCCAGTATCTCTCTGAAACGATTCTCTATAGTGCCATCATATACTTCAGGGTGGTTTAGATCCTCTGTAAAGCCATAATAAGTAACTCCATCTATAACTTCCTTGGAAGAAGCTATTTCTGAAGTTGCAGGGAAGCATACTCCCAGCTCAATCTCTCTATCAGCAAGAGGTTCCTTATTGATTCTGTCAAAACATCCGGAAAGCCAACCTTCCCTGACAGAAAATTCCTGGTTATGAGCTCTGGCATACGCCGGAAGCATAATATTACATAGCCATAAAACCTTCAATATCACTCCTCCTTACCACCTTTGATCCCGTAAATAGCTGTCTTTACAGAGTTATAAAGACCAGCCGTTATTTTATTGGATGCCAAAGCCGTCCTTAGTTTTGACAACGTAACTATCCTGAGAAAATCATATTTTCTGATCTGTGCACCTGTCAGGTAATGTTTGATTATCTCTTTTCTCTCTTCCTCAGAAAGCTTTTTATTCTGATCTGAATATCCTCCGCCCTCATAGCTGGAAACAACTATAGGAACATAATATGTAGATGCCTTGTCTCTATAAAAGCATCTAAGGAACTGCTCATAATCAGCCCTGACTTTGTATTTAAGATCAAATGGGTTCTTGTAGATAAGCCTCTCATCATAGAAACATGCCTGATGAGATGGTACATTTCTATAACAAGCGTAATCATTTATCTGCGGATTAGAAGCAACCTTCTGACCAGTCTGCCTCTCAAAAATATCACCATAATAAATAGCCGGAAGAGTTGTTCCTTCCTTGGCAGTTTTGCTATTTATAGCATCATGCATTTTCTTGAGAACATTCTCATCATAAAATCTGTCTCCACAATTAAGGAAAAAGACATATGATGGGACCTCGCCTGCTCGTAAAAGTTTAACATCCTCTGTGTTATCAACATCATCTCTTATGGCTCTGTTCTCAATGATCCTGTCCTTAAGATATGCTGTTGCAATGTTCATTCCATGATAAATACCGTTATCACAGCTCTCCAAAAGAGTGATCGTCTTGTCATCGTCAGTTCCTGCGATAGCAACATCATATTCAGCTTTCAGCTTATCTATGGATCCGTCTGTAGACATACCATCCTTGACCAGAATCCTATAGTCTGTAAAAGACTGCTTCTCCACACTCCTGATAGTCTCGAAAAGCTTCTCTCCAGGATTATATGACACTATGATAATTGTAAAAAAAGTTTTCTTCATAGTTATTACTCTCCTTTAATAGTAGCCTCTCTCAGAGAGAGTTAGTGGCAAGTCATGAAAAAGAAATGTCTGATAAGGAAGGATTCGAATCCCGTCATTTCCCGCGCCTCGCATGTAAAGAGCAAAATACATAACACACGCTATCGTAACGCAGGCTGTGGCAATTTTTCTTTTATCCTCGTCCTTAATTCCCATTACAAGAGACGGAATAAATAAAAGATGTGTAACTGTCAGGTAATAGCCGACTCTTGAAATAACCGGAATAAAGGCTCCAAAAACATATAGAACCAGAGCCATGATATTACAGATAAAATAGAACCTGTCAGCCCTGCTGTCTCGTATAACATCCTTGTACATCCATAAAGAAAATGCAAGGATCACAATACATCTGACTATGTTTACAATACTCGTTCCACCCTCGAGATACTCCGTATCCTTATAGGATGGATATAACAGAATTACTACCTTAAGATAGAAATCCTTGAGAACCAGGCATGAAGCTCCGAGTAATCCAAGGCCAACGTACATCCATCTTCTCCACTTAAGCTGTGCCACCACATATAATAGCAGGATAAGCAGAAGTGATTTATGGAAAAGACTGCCTATAAGCGTTATCAGAACAAACCTTGGCCAGTCCCTGTTTACAACAAATTTAACAGCATAAAGAGCTACAGATAATGCCAGATAATACCTGACAGTACTAAGTGACTGAAAATAGTATCCCAGCAGCATGAACATCACCATGCTCAGGGTAAACCATTTGCTCTGCTCATACATAGCCTTCATAAAGAAGTAAATGGTAGCAAACGCAAACATAGCAAATATCAGAAGATAGTTCTCAAACCCGCATACATAATACACTATTCGAGCCAGAGCATTAAAGCCAATCTCAGTTGGCACGTAAGCCCTGCTATAGGCCAGATGCATAAACTCAACGTATTTGAGATAGTCATTACCGACATTGAGTCTAAGGGCAGAAACAGCAAATAGGAGCACAAAAATAATAAGGCAGGTGACACAGTTGACCATCTGCTGCCTGCTCATTCCCTGATAAATGCGGAGAGCTCCTCCTGCTCTGTCAGTCTGTTTAATTAGTAGCGCCAGTAACAGCACTATAACAGTAAGGGATAAATAAACTGCCATTTATTCTCTAATCGTCCTCCCGTGTCTGACTCCGGATACCAGTAGCCTAAAGCACTTAAATAATCCCATATCAGCACACATAGATTGTCTGTTCTTGAATAAAAATCTAAATCCCAACAAAACGGCCATTTTACCATATAGGAAATGGTATAAAACGCCTCTGTCAAAAAAGAATTTCTCTGTATAACCTTTAAACCAGGTAGATTCGCTGACAAGCTCATGGCCGATAGCCACATCAGTCCTGTATACAGCAAGTCCTGCCTTCAGACAGTCATGTAAAAAGAGGCTGTCTTCACCGTTCATATAAGGTGCTCCGCCGCCAAACAAAAGCGAATACCTGACACCACTATCTCTTAGCTTATTTCTCCTGGCGCATATTGCATAAGCTGGATATCTGCCGTAATTCTTCCAGGAAATCTTAGCAAAGTCCTCATTCCAGTAGGTTTCTCTTCCTGGCTGAGCCTTTACATTAAACAGCAGAACATCTGCTTCAGGATGCGCATCAAATTCTGATACGATTCTGTCTGCATATCCACTGTCGTACACTATATCATCATCACCGAACTGAATAATCTCATGATCAGCATTGTCAAAAGCAAGATTTCGAGATCTTCCTACACCCTTTTCATGTCTGGTAAGTATGATTGCCTTATGCTCACCAAAGCAAAGCTCTTCATCCAAATCTTCCTGGCTGGAAGCATCTTCCCCTATGATCTGATTGACAATAACAGCATCAGATTCTAATTTCATAGTCTCAGGAAGCTTACCTGCATCCTTATTAACCGCTGAAACAAGAATCTGTAGTCTTTTTTCATCCATATCTTTTACCATTTATTTAATGCCATAATAGCCGCGCATAAAAATCCTGTCAGCTCTGACGATAACCATACCCAGAACCGGGCACTCATGCTTTTTGAGCTGAGTCAGAATATGCTCAGTAATAGCACCATTTCTGATTCCAAAAGGTACACATACGATTACACCATCGCAGGTACCAATCTTCCTGTAATTATCCAGTACAGTTCCAGGTACAGCCATAGGAACAAGACTTACATTCTCTGCAGCCTCAGAACCCGCAATGATTGCCTTAATAGTCTCAGTATCTTTTTCTGAAACTTTGTCATCTTCTATGCTGTCAACGGAAATGACTGCTACTCGTGTTGCACCTTCTGTGGCCTTTCCAAATGCAGCAACAAGCTCGTTCTTAAAAAAGTCATCTGCCTTTTTACACTGAATTCCAAGAACATTGACGGAGTATCTCTTTTCCGCATCCTCCTGGATAAAGATAGCATCATCAATAGAATAGATAAGAAGCATAGCCAGAATAGCAATTATCGCAGCAGCTACTGCTCCAAATATGCCTGCTGCCATGCTTCTGTCTGAATAAGTAACAAGCTTGGCTTCATCTATGCTAAGGCATTTGATGGAATCGAAAGCTTTATTAGTACTACCATACTTCTCAAGCGACTTAACACTTGCGCGAAGGATCATGTCAGCCAGATCCTTGTCCGTATTCTCAGCAGAAAGAAGCATGAGCCTTACATCTGAAGGCGTATCAGCATTTATTGAAGAAAGCAGCTCATCTTTGGTAATGGATTTCTGGTCGCCATAGTTGGCAATAGGTCCTCCATCCTCAACTACATTGACCTCATTAGCCATAAGCTCAGCAATAATAGGAATTAAAATGTCATCAGTTGGCATCAGCATATGCTGCCAGGTGTAGGCATTGTAGTGATCAACCAATGTACCCTTGTTCTCATCATAAGCAAAGCTCACATATAGTCTCGCCTCAGCCTTGTAGGTTCTGGCAGGACCATAAGTCACTGTAGCTAGTGTGTATATTCCAAGGCATAGAGCAGCTCCGATTATTGCTGCCAGTGGCACTATCCATATCTTTCTGAGAAGCTTCAGATAAAAACACCTTAGGTTAAGTGTTTCATCTCTATGTCCCTTACTTTCTCTTTTCATACTCTTCTCCCGAACTAAGGATCACGCCTTTTTCTGGGCTGTGACCTGATTATCATCAACACCTTCTGTACTGTCAGGTGTGAACAAAATCTTGACTGTTAAGAGCATAAGCTTGATATCAAGCCATACGGAATAATTCTCTATATAAGTGAGATCCAACTTGAGCTTGTCGTAAGGTGTAGTATTGTACTTGCCATACACCTGCGCATAGCCTGCAAGACCGGCCTTAACCTTCATTCTGAAAGCGAACTCAGGCATCTCCTCAAGATACTGAGCAATAATCTCTGGTCTCTCAGGTCTTGGACCAATAAATGCCATATCACCCACAAGAATGTTAAAGAGCTGTGGAAGCTCATCAATTCTGCATTTACGAATGAACTTACCAATAGGAGTTATTCTGGAATCATTCTTGGAAGCAAGTCGCGCCACGCCATCCTTCTCGGCATCAACACGCATACTTCTGAATTTCATGATCTTAAATTCTCTTCTGTTCTGAGTGCATCTAACCTGCTTGTAAAGAACAGGGCCACCATCATACGCCTTGACGATAATCGCAGTTATCAGCATTATCGGTGATGTCAATATTATCAGTAAAAGAGAAAGAACAATATCGATAAGTCTCTTAATCGCTCTCTGCTCAACTTTGATGGCATATTCTCTAAGGAGCAGCACTGGTGTATCAAACAGATGAAGCTGTGTAGAGCCCTTTAAAAGAACATCTGTTATCTTAGGCATTACATAGATTCTGATGTTTCTGCCATAGCAGTACTTAACCAGACCATTTCTGTACTGGCTTGGGACATCCCAGATAACAACTCCGTCGTAGTCTCCAAGACATTCCTCATATACCTTTTCGATTCCCTCAGATATGTTCATAGACTTGACGATGTTGTACTTGTCTTTTCTGGTATTGAACTTCTGAGTAATATCATCTACAGGATAAATACCACTTATTAGAAGAAGTCTTCTTGGCTTAAATATCCTCATATACAGGGCATTTGTAGCATAAGCCCACAAAAATGAGATGACCAGCTGGATCACGAATATCATCACGATAGGAGTTGCTGTAACCAGCCAGTTTCTCAGAAGTGAAATCTGAAAATATGAAATGAAGTTTACCATGAAGAGGGCAAAAATCTGTGAAAAGAACACATCCATAGGCTTGAGATAGCCTATCTTAAGTCCTCCGTAGGTATTAGAAAAAAACAAAAGAAGTATGAAATAAATACCAAGTATAAGGAGATGACCTCTAAAGTACAGCTTAAGTCCTCCACCAAGCACGTAACCATCCTGGCTTATACGAGTAGCTGCAACTATAGGATAATATGTTCTAAACCAAAAAAAGGCATAAACAGCGGTTTGCATCCCCAAACCAACGAATCCCAGGAATAAAACAAGGATTCTCTT